>Ga0209012_1001509_pt1 | contig 23682 bp, 24 predicted proteins | sample RS3BMetagenome_FD_184735 | JGI IMG/M metagenome (GOLD analysis project Ga0209012, IMG submission 184735) | Ferric oxide microbial mat and aquatic microbial communities from Rainbow Spring, Yellowstone National Park, USA - RS3B (SPAdes) (version 3) ...
CAGGCACGATATCCGGGTTTTGTCCCAGAAGTCGCTTCGGCTGATCGTCAAGGAGGCCGCCCCGAAGGACGTCGGCAAGTCCAGGGCTAGGCTCAACCCGAAGGCGTTCGACGAATTGAACATAAAATCGGGCGATATACTGGAGATAACCGGCAAGACGCCCACGGCGGCTCAGGCGTGGCCATCCGAGGAGACGCCCGCCGATTCCATACGGATAGACGGCATCACGAGGAGGAACGCCGGCGTATCGCTGAACGACTACGTCGAGGTTCGTAAGGTCAAGCGCCGCGTCGCGGAGAAGGTAGTCCTGTCCTCGGTCGGGGAGGAACTCAAGGTGGACGAGGATTTCCTGTCGTTCCTGAAGAACCGGCTCATAGGGATGCCCCTGCACCAGGACAACCTGGCCGCGGTGGTCCTGCTCGGCAATCCCGTGAGGTTCAAGGTGATATCGGTGAAGCCCGGCACGATAGCGGTGGTCGATGAGTCGACCGAGATCGTGATAGAGAGATCCCTGCCCGCGGCGGAGGGGGAGCGCGTCACGTACGACGACATAGGGGGGCTCAACGAGCAGCTCACCAAGTTGAGGGAGATGGTGGAGTTGCCTCTGCGCCATCCCGAGTTCTTCAGGAGGCTCGGGATAGATCCCCCCAGGGGGGTACTGCTCTACGGTCCCCCGGGCTGCGGGAAGACGCTGATAGCGAAGGCCCTGGCGAACGAGTCGGGCGCCAAGTTCTTCGTCATAAGCGGCCCCGAGATAATGAGCAAGTTCTACGGCGAGTCCGAGGCCAGGCTCAGGGAGATATTCCGCGAGGCGAAGGAGAATGCGCCGTCGATCGTATTCATAGACGAGATAGACGCGATAGCGCCGAAGAGGGAGGAGGTCACGGGGGAGGTCGAGAAGAGGGTCGTAGCGCAGCTGCTGGCCCTCATGGACGGTATGGAGGCCATGAGCAACATAATAGTCATCGGCGCCACAAACCGCATAGACGACATAGATCCGGCGCTCAGGAGGCCCGGCAGGTTCGACAGGGAGATAGAGATAGGCGTACCCAATCAGCACGGGAGGCTCGAGATACTGCAGATACACACCAGGGGCATGCCCCTCGCGAAGGGCGTGGACATGAAGGAGGTCGCCAGGATCACACATGGATACACCGGCGCCGATCTGAAGGCGCTCTGCAGGGAGGCGGCCATGAACGCGCTCAGGAGGACCCTCCCGAAGGATTATCTTGAGATGGGCGAGATACCGGCCACGATCCTCGAGAAGATAAGGGTCACCCAGGACGATTTCTCCGAGGCCATGAAGATGGTCGGCCCATCCGCGCTGCGCGAGTTCTACGCGGAGAGGTCACCCACCTCATTCTGCGATATAGGCGGCGCCGCGCAGATAAAGGCGAAGCTGGCCGAGAACCTCGTCAAGGCTGTGAAGGACCCGGATTCCTTCAGGAGGATCGGGGTGGATCCCCCCAGGGGGGTACTGCTCTACGGTCCCCCGGGCTGCGGGAAGACGCTGATAGCGAAGGCCCTGGCGAACGAGTCGGGCGCCAACCTGATACTCGTGCGCGGCCCCGAGCTCCTGAGCAAGTGGGTCGGGGAGAGCGAGAGGGCGATAAGGGGGATATTCAAGAAGGCCATGAGCGCATCCCCCGCGATAATCGTATTCGATGAGATAGACGCGCTCGCCCCCTCCCGGGCATACGCATCCGGCGGCTGGTCCCCCGAGACAATAGTGAGCCAGCTCATCACGGAGATGGACGCCCTGGAGGACTTCTCCGGGGTTTACATAATCGGGACGACCAACAGGCCCGAGCTGATAGACGTGGCGCTCCTGAGGCCGGGCAGATTCGATCTTCTGATCTACGTGCCTCCCCCCACCGCGGACGAAAGGGTGGAGATACTCAATATACTGACGAGGAGGGTGTCGCTGGCGAGCGGCGTGGACATGGCCGAGCTCGCCAGGAGGACCGAGGGATATACCGGCGCGGACCTCAGGGCGCTGGTGCGCGAGGCCGCCCTGAGCGCGATGTCCGAGGGCAGGGACTCCGTGGGGCATGTTGACTTCGAGAAGGCGCAACAGTTCATAAGACCATCCATAACGAAGGATATCCTGGAGTACTTCTCCAGGCTCGAGCACAGGCTCAACAGTAGGATTTATAGCGGGGCCGGGCAACCATATCTTTGATATCCCAGACATCCGAAGGGAGTGTTCCCCGTCCTCCAAACCCCTTAAATACGGTGGCCTTCATTGCGGTGACCGCGACTTGAGGTACCTCTACTGGCAGGTCTATGAGACGCTGCGCGATAACAAGGTAATGGACGCCAATGATCTATACAACGCCCTCAAGAAGAGGATGCAGGATCTCGCGCGGAGGGAACTGGACGACGTCCTGCTGAAGATGGAGTCGGCCGGCTTCCTGACGGTTGTGCAGGTCTCCAGGGATCAGAGGAGAATAGAATTCATCGAGCAGCGTGCGGAGCCTTCCCCGGACGCCGATGCCGAATCCACCACAAACGAGTGAACCACCCTGTCCTTACCGGTAGGCCCAAAATTCATCCCCGGCGATCCCGAGCTGGAAACGCATCTGGTGAGATCGCCCCCCATTCAGGTGACCCGAAATTGCAAACCGCCCTTCACCGGGATGGGGTGCAGCTGGTCAATTTAAACCGGTCTCCCCGCTGAGCTTCGGTGGGAAGGATCACGGGAGGGGAATTCCGCGCACAAACCCCCCAGTAAGATAAATATAGCTGCATGTGCTTCACGAAATGGTAGGAAGACCTTGGGAGTGGACCTTGGACCCCTCGTGAAGAACAGGAGGCAGATAAAGATAGAGGAGCTCCATGGTAAGAGCGTCGCAATCGACGCTTATAATGCGCTCTATCAGTTCTTGGCCGTCATAAGGGGGGAGGCGGGTGAACCGCTGGTCGACTCCAGGGGAAGGGTGACGAGCCATCTGAGCGGGCTCTACTACAGGACACTCAATCTCCTGGAGAGGGGGGTCAGGCCGGTATACGTGTTCGACGGCAAGCCGCCCGAGCTCAAGTCGCAGGAGATAGAGAACCGCGTGAAGCAGAGGGAGAGCGCCAAGGCGAAGTATGAGGAGGCGGTAAAACACGGGGACATGGAGGCCGCCAAGACCTATGCGGCGCAGAGCTCCAGGTTGAGGGATTACATGGTGAGGGACGCCGAACAGCTGCTGGATGCGCTGGGCGTGCCATGGATTCAAGCCCCCGGCGAGGGCGAGGCCGAGGCCGCCCACATGGCGCGCATGGGGCATGTATGGGCGTCGGCTTCCCAGGATTACGACTCCCTGCTGTTCAATTCCCCCGTGCTGGTGAGGAACCTGACAATATCCGGGAGGCGCAAGCTGCCTAAGAAGGACGTGTACGTGGAGGTGGTCCCCGAGATACTCGAGGTGGACGCGGTGCTCGGGGAGCTGGGGCTTTCCAGGGAGCAGCTAATCGATCTGGCCATACTGATAGGGACCGACTTCAACCCCGAGGGAATAAGGGGCGTGGGCCCGATAAAGGCTTATAATTATATAAAAAAATACGGTAAACTTGAGAATATAGAGGAATTGAGGGACGAAATAAGCGCAATAAATTATGAGGCGATAAGGAAGATCTTCCTGGAGCCCGAGGTCGTTGAACCCGGTGAACTGGAGTGGAGGCCCCCTGACGAGGGCGCGGTCGTCGAGCTCCTCTGCCGCGAGCACGATTTCTCCGAGGAGCGCGTCCTGAACGCGTTGAGGAGGCTTAAGGTCAGCGGTTCCGCGCGCACTGAGAGCCTCGACAAGTGGTTCGGATGACTTATGAGAGGGCGCGCCGGGAGCTCGTGGAGGACCTGATACGCCGGGGCGTGATAAAATCGGCGACCGTGGCGGAGGCGATGCTCAAGGTCCCCAGGGAGCTCTTCGTGTGGCCCGGCACCGAGGAGAGGGCATACGACGACATTCCGTTGCCGCTCGGGAACACCGGCCAGACGATCTCGGCTCCCCATATGGTGGCCGTGATGCTCGAGGAGCTGGACGTTATGCGGGGGCACGCCGTGCTGGAGGTTGGCGCCGGAAGCGGATACAACGCCGCTCTCCTGGCGGAGCTCGTCGGACCGGACGGAAGGGTGGTGAGCGTGGAGAGGATGCCCGAGCTCGTCGATTTCGCGCGCTCCAACTTGACGAGGGCCGGCTATTCCGATCGTGTGGACGTTGTGCTGGGCGATGGCTCGCTCGGATACCCCCCTGGATACGCCGGGCCGCTCTACGATAGGATAACGATCACTGCGGCCGCGCCGCACGTCCCGAAGTACGCGCTTTCGCAGCTGAAGGATGGCGGCGTGCTCTTGGTCCCCATAGGCCCCCAGGGATATCAGGTGTTGACCAGGGTGAGGAAGGCGGGCGGATCATTTACGAGCGAAGAATTATTGGGGTGCGTTTTCGTGCCGCTAGTGGGCGAGGATGGATACAGAGCCGATCGACGTCATCAGGTTCAGGGGACACGCGAACGTGATGGCCACGCACAGGAACACGCTGGAGGTGACGACGGAGGAGGTCCTGACGCCCAGGGGCGACTGCATAATAGGCGTCGGCGCGGATAAGGGAGCCGCCGGGCTCAACGAACGGTTGATGCGCCACATAAGGAACGGCGGCGGCATGCTATTCGAGCTGAGGGTCTCCGGCAGATCGTTCACGTTCGAGGGATGGGGTTCAGGCAGCCTGGAACTGTCGGATCCCACGTCGGTGGTGATAAGGAGGAGCTCATTCGCCAGCCCCAGGACCATAGCGATAAGGTCAAGCGCCGCGGCGATCGACGTCCCCAGGGAGCTCGTGGAGGAGCTCAGGAAGGGCCAGCGCGGCATCATGCTGATTTACGCCCGCGATGCCGGCTCGGGCGCGGATCGGCCCGTCCGGGGGCTTCGCCGCCCCCGATTTCCCTCGGCGCGCGCCGCGGATGGCGACGTCCGAAGATCCCTGAACGATTTTATCAGATAGTCTATCGCCGAGAATGCCTTTGCGGCATCCCTGGAATCGATCAATATTATCGTATCCGTATGGCTGCTCGTCATATCCTCCACGTTTATATCCTCCTCGTAGAGCCTGACGAATATCGGTATCAGGCAGCCCGGCGTTTGTTTGATCTCCGACGGGCTGGAGATTATCAGCGCCGCCAGGCCCTCCCTGCGCTCCAGCACCTCGGCCGTCTCGGCGAGCGCTCCCAGCACCTCGGCAGCCCTCGAGTCCACGGCGATGGTCACGGACTCGAGTCCCTCGGTCAGATGGACCAGGTGCTCATGCGACCTCCTGAGGATCTCCATGACGACCCTCGTGGAGCTCCTCGTCCTAGCTATAGATATCCTGGATATATCGGTCCTCACCGACACGGCGCTCCTTCCGATTATATCGCGCACGGCGTCCGAGGGGGTTCCCAGGTCACCCCTTATCCTGAGCCTCCTGAGCGCCACTATTATTGACCCATCGCTGGCGCCCATCCCCACGTCGCGCTCCACGGCGGGCCTGATCATCCTGGCCAGCGCCGACAGGTTAGCGTAGCCGTACATGACCGCCATCTTCGCCGGGAGGTTCGACTCGAGCGCCCTGCGCACGGCGTCGGCCACGCTTTCATGTTTAGATTTGGTCTTATTGTTCATTATAGGTCATCATTTGGCCAAAAACAATAATTAAGGGTATCGGCTGGGATCGACAGCAGTTGAGTGCGGGCAAGGTTGTGCTGGCTTATTCGGGAGGTCTGGACACCTCGGTCATGATAAAATGGCTGCAGGAGAAATACGGTGCGGAGGTCTACACGCTCACGCTGGACCTGGGCCAGCGCGATGACTTCGGCGATATAGAGAGCAGGGCTTACGCAATCGGTTCCAGACAGCATTTCTTCGTGGATGCGAAGGCGGAATTCGTCACGCGCTTCGTGTTTCCGGCCATAAAGGTCAACGGCTTCTACGAGGGGAAATATCCCCTCAGCACCGCCCTGGGCAGGCCCCTCATAGCGGAGAAACTGGTGGAGGTCGCGCACAAGGTGGGGGCGGACGCCGTGGCGCACGGATCCACCGGGAAGGGAAACGACCAGGTGAGGTTCGACGTGACGGTCAGGGCGCTGGATCCGGGGCTAAAGGTGCTGGTCCCCGTGAGGGACTGGGGGCTCTCGAGGGATGTCGAGCTGGAATACGCCAAGAGCCACGGGGTACCCGTGTCGGAGAAGAAGAGCAAGTACAGCATAGACCAGAATCTCTGGGGGAGATCCGTCGAGAGCGGTCCCCTGGAGGACCCCTTCTCGGAGCCCGAGGATGATGTATACGAATGGATCACGCCGCCCGTGAAGGCGCCGGATGCCCCCGAGTACGTGACGCTCACGTTCAAGGAGGGAATACCGGTGGAAATCGACGGGGAACGTCCGGAGCCCGTTCAGCTGATACAGAAACTGAACACAGTCGCGGGGCGGAACGGCGTCGGCCTCGTGGACCACATAGAGGACAGGCTGGTCGGTATAAAATCGCGCGAGGTCTACGAGGTGCCGGCCGCCCTCACGGTGCTGGAGGCCCACAGGGACCTGGAGAAACTCACGCTGACGGTGCACGAGCTCTCCGTGAAGACGCCGCTGGAGGACGTCTGGTCGCGGCTGGTTTACAACGGCCTGTGGCAGGAGCCCCTCAGGAGGCACATCGATGCGTTCGTCGACTCAACGCAGAGGCCCGTGAGCGGCGACGTCAGGGTGAAACTCTACAAGGGCCAGCTCTCGGTGGTCGGCAGGAGATCCGAAAACTCGCTGTACAGGCTGGAGATGTCCACGTATTCCAGGGAATCGAAGTACAACCAGCAGCTGGCCGTCGGATTCACGGAACTGTGGGGCATGCAGACGATAACTGCGAACTCCGTGAGGTCAAGGGTGAACGGCTAGGGAATGGCGTCCGACATCTACAGGGAGGGCAGGCTGGGATCCAGGGTCCTGGAGGACGTCATCAGCTACATAAGCAGCTACTCCGACGACGTCGAGATATTCGATGCGATAATCAGGATAAACATCGCCCACATGGTTGCGCTCCACGATGCGGGCTACATCGGGAGGGATGACGCCGCGGCCGTGCTCAGGACGCTGCTGGGGATGGACTCCGGCGCACTGAGGTCGATGCCCAGGATGGAGGACGCGCACATGATGGTCGAAGCCAAGGTCATAGAGGACGCGGGCCGGCCCGGGGAGAACATGAACCTGGGCAAGAGCAGGAACGACCAGGTGGCGGCCGCCATACGCATGCGCCTGAGGGACTATATGATAGATATCGTGGGATCAGGCGCGAAACTTGGATTAAATCTTATAGAAAAATCCAGAGAATTCAAGGATTTTGTTATGCCAGGGTTCACACATCTTCAGCCGGCGCAGCCGGTCACGCTCGGCTACGTGATGCTCGCGCATGCGGAGGAGATCCTCAGGGATCTCCATAGGCTAGTGGAGGCCTACAACAGGGTCAACCTGTCGCCGCTCGGGGCGGCAGCCATGTCCGGGTCCACTGTCAGGTTGAACCGGTACCTGCTCGCCAATCTCCTGGGCTTCAAGGACGTGCTGCGCAACGCGGTTGACGCGGTGTCCTCCAGGGATTACATGGTTGAGGTCCTCGCGGCAATGCTCTCGATATCCGTGGAATCGTCGAGGCTGGCGGAGCACCTCGTGCTCTGGTCCTCGCAGGAGTTCGACTACGTGGACATGCCGGACGAATATACTGCGACGAGCAGCATAATGCCCAACAAGAAGAACCCGGTGGTGGCGGAGCTGGCGAGGGCCAAGGCGGCCTCGCCGCTCTCATCGCTCGTCGCGGTCGCCACGATACTGAAGTCGCTGCCGTATTCCTACAACCTCGATATGCAGGACGCAACGCCATATCTATGGGCCGCCTCGAAGGACGTCCTCTCCACGCTCAACGTCCTGGCGGGGGCCGTCGGCGGCATGAGGGCCGACCGCGATAGGATGGCGGAGGACGCGCTTGCGGGTTTCGTGACGGGTAGCGACCTCGCCGAGTATCTGACGCTGAAGTTCGGCGTACCTTTCAGGACGGCGCACAGGATAGTGGGCAGGGTGGTCAGGCGCGCGGTCGACGGCGGGCTCAGCTGGGGCCCCGGCCTCAGGGCCCACGTGGAGTCGTGCGCGGCCGAGGAGGGATACACAATCGCGGTGCCGGAGGACGAGCTGTCCGCGGTCCTCGATCCCGCGAGGGCCATCGCGCGGCGGGGGCACGTCGGCATGAGCGGCGATGAATACGATATGATGGTGATGGATCTGGAGGCCAAGATGCGCCATACGCTGTCGTGGAGGGATGTGGCGATGGAAGAACTTAAAAAATCCCAGTCGCTTCTGGAGGAGCGGGCGCGTGCTATAATAGGGGGTGTTTGAATGCCGATAAAGGTTCAGTGTAAGGAGTGTGGTGGTACCATAGATGTACCCGAGGATGCCCTCCCGGGGGAGATAGTCTCATGTCCCGACTGCGGGACGGAATACGAGGTCGTATCGGTCGACGCCAAGGCCGGCCGTGCCGAGCTCAAACCGGCCGAGGAAGTGAAGGAGGACTGGGGCGAGTAAACACGCTTGGCGAATAGTATATCCATTCTCATTGATAGGTTGAGGTGGGAGGAGAAGGCACTCTACGCGAGCGCGGTCGACGCGGGGCTCAAAGCCAGCCTCGTCGACGTGAAGTCCCACAGCATGGATATATCGGATAGATCCAGCCTGCCCGAGGACCTCAGGGGATCGGACGTCGTGCTGCAGAGGTGCATAAGCCACTACCGCGGACTCTACTACTCGGCCGTGCTCGAGGCGTTCGACTACCGGGTGGTGAACTCGTTCATGACCTCGATGGTGAGCGGGAACAAGCTGCTGACCTCCCTGAGGCTCGTCAAAATGGGCGTTCCGACCCCGAGGACATACGTATCGTTCTCGGACGAATCGGCGCTGGAGTTCATGGAGCGCCACGGCTATCCGATTGTCATGAAGCCCATAGTGGGCAGCTGGGGGCGCATGGTGGCCAAGGTAGACGATAAGGACGACGCGAACACAGTGGTGGAGTTCCGGAGGATGATCCAGGACCCGACGTATCAGGTGTACTACCTCCAGGAGTACGTCAGGCGGCCGCCGAGGGATCTCCGCGCCGTGGTGGTCGGCGACAGTGTGGTCGCGGCGGAATATCGCTATCAGCCCCCCGACGACTGGAGGACCAATATAGCCAGGGGAGGGAGGGCCGAGCCCGTGAAGCTGGACGCCGGCGACGCCGAGATAGTATTGAAGGCCGCCGAGGCCGTGGGGGGCGGCGTGCTGGGGGTGGACGCGATGGAGACCGAGGACGGATTGCTCGTGCACGAGGTGAATAGCGGCGTGGAGTTCCATGGGGCCAGCCGGGCGACCGGTGTGGATATAGCCGCAAAGATAGTGGAGTACGCCAGGGGGATCATCAGGAAGTGATACGTGATGGTAAAGGTCTCGATAATAGGCGCATCGGGCTACGTCGGGGGGGAACTACTGAGGATACTCTCGAGGCATCCCGACGTCGAGATAGTCGCGGCGCACTCGCGTCAGTACGCTGGCGAGTACGTGCACAGGGTGCATCCGAACCTGAGGGGCGCCCTCAACCTGCAGTTCACCGGCGAGGACCCCGTCAAGGCGGTGTCGAGGTCCGACGTGGCATTCCTCTCAGTCCCGCACGGCACATCGGTCAAGGTGACGCCATCGCTCATGCAGCTGGGCGTCAAGATCATAGACATGAGCGCGGATTTCAGGCTGAAGGACCCCTCGGCGTATGAGGTCTGGTATCATTACAGGCATCCATATCCGGATCTCCTCGGGAAATTCATCTACGGCCTGGCCGAGCTGCACAGGGATGAACTCAGGGGCGCCGACTACGCGTCCGCCCCCGGGTGCAACGCGGCGGCCGCGATACTGGGGCTGGCGCCGTTGGCCCGGTCCGGGGCGATATCGAACGGCACCGTAGTGGTCGACGCGAAGGTGGGGTCGTCCGGCGCGGGCGGTAAGCCCTCCCCGGCCACGCATTTCTCGGAGAGATTCGGCGTCGTGAGGCCGTACAGCCCGGCCGGCCACAGGCATGTCGCGGAGATAGAACAGGAGCTGACGCGCGCCTCCGGCCGCACGTACAGGATCGCCATGAGCGCGCATGCCGTCAACATCGTGCGCGGAATACTCTCCACGTCGCACGTCTTCACGGACGAGGAGAACCTCGATCAGGCGAGGATCTGGCGGGCCTACAGGGAGATGTACCGCGAAGAGCCGTTCATAAGGTTCATCCGGGACAAGAAGGGCATATTCAGATATCCGGACCCGAAGATAGTCGTCGGATCGAACTTCGCGGACATAGGATTCGAGGTGGACCGCCACACGAGCAGGATAGTGGTGTTATCGGCGATCGATAACCTGATGAAGGGCGCCGCGGGGAGCGCCGTGCAGGCCATGAACCTCATGCTGGGGATCGACGAGAGGACCGCGCTGGACATGCCGCCGCTCCATCCGGTTTGAGGTGATGCGTTTGATGGTCGTGAAGATAGGCGGAAGCCTCGTGCACGGCGGCTTTCTCGAGGGGATACTGGATGACATAGCCGGGCGCGATGGCGTCGTGATCGTGCACGGCGGCGGCGCGGTGGTCACCGAAATCGCGGAGAAGCTGGGCGTGAGGCAGCAGTTCGTGACGTCGCCCACCGGCATAAGGAGCCGCTATACGGATAAGGAGACGGCCGGGATATTCGCGATGGTCATGGCCGGGAGGATAGGCACCGATATCGTGGCGTCCCTGCGGGCTAGGGGGGTCGACGCGTTCGGCCTCTCGGGCGTCGACGGCGGGCTCCTCGTGGCCGAGCGCAAGAAGCGCCTTGTGATAATCGACGACAGGGGGAGGAGGCGCGCGATAGATGGCGGGTACACCGGCAGGATACTGGAGGTGAGGGCCAGCGTGCTCAGGGCTCTTCTGGACGCCGGGTTCACGCCGGTGGTATCACCCCTGGCTATAAGCCCGGAGGGCGAGGTGTTGAACGTCGACGCAGACAGGGCGGCGGCGTACGTGGCCGCGGCGCTCAGGGCGGACAGGTTGCTGCTGCTGACGAACGTCGCCGGGCTTCTGGACCCCGAGGGGAGGCTCGTCAGGGAGTTGACGCTCGAGGACGCCAGGGAGCGCATGAAGGGCGTGGGGCCCGGGATGGACAAGAAGCTTCTCGCCGCGACCGAGGCGCTCGACGGCGGCGTCGGCGAGGTGCTGATCGCCGACGGAAGAATAGATAAGCCGATAAGCGGCGCGCTCGGCGGCGACCGCACGGTCGTGAGGAGGGGCAGTTAGGTGGATCCCGGGCACGTCGTGGAGGTGGAGGACGCCAGGCTGCTCAAGACGTTCCAGAGGTTCGGCGTCATAGTGGACCGCGCCGAGGGCGCCTACCTGTGGGATATGTCCGGGCGCAGGTACCTGGACTTCATGGCCGGCTACGGCGTCGCGATACTGGGGCACGGCAGGAGGGAGGTGGCGGACGCTATCGTGGATCAGCTGCGCCGCAACGCGATATGCCACGGATCGCTCTACAGCCCGGCGAGGGCGGAGTTCCTGGAGGAGCTATTCGACGTGCTGCCCGGCAACATGTCGGCCGCATACATGGCGAACAGCGGGGCCGAGGCTGTGGAGGCGGCTATAAAGGTCGCCGTGAAGGCGACGGGCCGTTCGCTGTTCATCGCCGCCAAGGGTTCATATCACGGGAAGACGCTGGGCGCGCTTTCGCTCACCTGGGGCGAGAAGTACAGGAAGCCGTTCATGCAGCTACTGCCGAAGGTGCATTTCGTGGGATACGGCGATGCCAAGGCGCTGGACGACGCGCCGTTCGAGGAAGCAGCCGCCATTTTCCTGGAGCCCGTCCAGGGCGAGGGCGGCGTCAACCTGCCGAGCGCGGAATTCATGGTCGAAGCCGAGAGGCGCTGCAGGTCCAGCGGCTGCGTGCTTGTCATGGACGAGATACAGGCCGGGCTCGGCAGGACCGGTAGGATGTGGGCCCACGAGCACTGGGGGGTCAAGCCGGACATAATCACAATAGGTAAGGGAATCGGCGGCGGGATACCCATGGGCGTCGCAGCGATGTCGTCCGAGCTCTCGGGCGCAATGAAGCTCGGCGAGCAGACGTCCACGTTCGGGGGGAACCCGCTCGCATCGGCCGCGGGGGCCGCGGTCCTCAGGGTTTTGAGGGAGGGGAGGCTCTGGGAGAACGCCGAGAGGATGGGATCGAGGTTCCTCAGGGGCCTGGACGGAATCGCCGCCGGGCGCAGGCTGGCCGAGTCCAGCAGGGGACTGGGCCTTATGGATGCGCTCGACCTGAGGATAAGCGTCTCGGAGGCGCTGCCGGCGCTCATAGGAAACGGGATGATATCCACATACTCGGGCCTCAGGACCCTCAGGTTCCTCCCCCCGCTCATAATAGGCGAGGACGAGGTCGACAGCGCTCTGTCGATAATCGACGGAACGCTCATGGAAATCGAACAGACCAAAAGGTCGAATATGGGCGAAAGAGATTAATTTATGTCCTATAAACGTGCGGCGCATGTCGCATGACGAAATAGACTCAAGGATCATCGAGATGCTGAAGTCCGACGCCAGGAGGCCGTTCGTCGACATGGCCAAGGAGCTGGGGATCTCCGAGGCCGCGGTCAGGAGGCGCGTGAGGAGGCTCGTCGACTCCCATGTGATAAGGAAGTTCACGGTGGAGCTCGGGAGGCTCGGCGGAGCCAACGCGATAACGCTGGTGGCGGTCAAGCCCGGCGCGCAGATAAGGGAGATAGTCGAGCGCGTGAGGGAGCTGGACGGCGTCGATCGCATCTACGAGATAACGGGACAGTACGACATGGCGATCTTCGTGGGCGGCGACAGCATAACAGAGGTCAACTCGACAATAGACAGGATAAGATCGATGGACGGCGTGACCGGCACGAACACGATAATAATCCTCAAGGAGGACTGAGATTACTTGGCCCAGTCGATAGATAGGGCCGGCCTGGGGTACTCCGGCGAGTACAACTCCGGCTCCACGTCATCGCTCGGGGGCAGGAAGGTGCACATACTCGACAGCACCCTCAGGGAGGGCGAACAGGGCGCCGGGGTATCCTTCACGACCAGGCAGCGCCTTCAGATAGCCTGGATGCTCGACTACTTCGGCGTGGATTCCATAGAGGTGAGCCCCGTGATATCCCGGTCCCACTTCGAGAGCTGCAGCGAGATGGTGAACGCCGGCCTGAGCGCCCAGATAGTCGCGCACGCCAGGGCGCTCAAGCAGGATATAGACACCGTGCTGAGGTGCGGCGCCAGCAGCGCTGCCATCTACCACTCGGTATCCGATATACATCTGAGGTACAAGCTTAACGTGGATTTCGAGGACGCCGTCCGCAGGGGGGTAGAGGCGGTCGAGTACGCGAAGTCGCACGGCCTGAAGCTGAGGTTCACGCTCGAGGACGCCAGCAGGGCGTCGCCGGATCGCCTTGTCGAGTACGCGAAGGCCATGGAGGACGCCGGCGCGGATCGTCTCAGCATACCGGACACGGTGGGCGTGATGACCCCGGGCGGCATGTACAGGCTCGTCAAGCTCGTCAGGGGATCGGTCGACATACCGCTGGACGTGCACTGCCACAACGACCTCGGCCTGTCGCTGGCGAACGCGCTCGCCGGCCTGGAGGCCGGCGCGGACCAGGTCCACACGACGGTCGGCGGAATGGGCGAGAGATCCGGGATAACTGACCTAGCGCAGCTGGCCGTGACGCTCATATCCATCTACGGAGCGCAGATCAACGTCAGGATGAACATGCTGAAGGACCTCTACGACCTGGTGTTCAACTATCTTGGATTCAGCCCGTTTCCGTTCATGCCGTTGCTGGGCGACAACGCGTACAAGCACAAGGCGGGCACCCATATAGCGGCGGTCCTCAGGAATCCGATCGCCTACGAGGTCATCCCGCCGCGGTTCGTGGGCGCGAGGAGGAAGCTCGTCTTCGGTGAGCTGCTCGGCAGGAACGGGGCCGCGTTCTTCCTCAAGCTGATGGGGCTCGAGCCGGACGATGCCAAGGCCAGGTCCTTCGCCGATGCCATGAAGGGGCTCCAGATGGGCGACCTGTTCGAGCTTGAGATGGACGAGCGCATGGAGAAGCTGTTCCTGGAATCACAGAGGAGCCTGGAGGGCGGGGAATGACCACCATAACGATGTTCCACGACGTCGTGAGGCTCGAGGAGAAGATGCTGGTGGAGTCCGCCGGGAGGAGGAACGTGGACGTGAGGCTGGTGGATACGAGGAACATGAGGCTGGACTCGCACGGCGGGCTCGATGGATACCTGGAGGCCGGGGGCGTCGCGTTCCAGCGCAGCGTGAGCTACTACCGCCACCTGCACGTGACCGCGTACCTGGAGTACATGGGCGTGCGGGTCGTCAACGGCCTTCAGACGGTTATAGTCGCCGGCAACAAGATGCTGACCACAATGGCGCTTGCCAGGGATGGCGTGCCGACGCCGAGGACGCTCGTGGCGTTCTCCAAGGAGAGGGCTCTTGACGCGTTCACGGAGCTCGGGGGCAGGGCGGTCCTGAAGCCCGTCATGGGCAGCTGGGGAAGGCTGGTGGCGCTGCTCGACTCCAAGGCTGCTGCGCAGGCGGTTATCGAGGACCGCGAGGAGATGGGGCCCATACACCAGGTGTACTACCTTCAGGAGTACGTCAGGCGGCCGCCTAGGGACATAAGGTCGTTCGTGGTCGGCGACCGGGTGGTCGCGGCGATCTATCGCTATCAACCCCCCGACGACTGGAGGACCAATACGGCCAGGGGAGGGAAGGCCGAACCATGTCGGATCACGCGCGAGCTGGAGGACGTGTCGATGAAGGCCGCCGAGGCCGTGGGGGGCGGCGTGCTGGGGGTGGACGCGATGGAGACCGAGGACGGGCTCATAGTGCACGAGGTTAACCATAACCCGGAATTCAGGAACAGCGTGAAGGTGACCGGTATAGATATTGCCGGCCACATGATAGACTATGTCGCGGGCCTGGCCAAGAGGTAGTTGAAATGAGCGTCGAGAACAGCGAGGAGATAAAGTTCCTGATGGATATGGTTAACATATATTCACCATCGGGCCGCGAGGCGAGGATAGCGAAGTACATCTACGAGAAGATGTCATCGGATTTCTCGTTCGACGACGTCAAGCTGGACGACGTCGGGAACGTGATAGGGGTTTACCGGGGCAAGCGGCCCTCCGTGCTCCTGTGCGGTCACATGGACACGGTCCCGGGCAGGTTGCCCGTGCGGATCGAGGACGGCCACCTGATGGGCCGCGGATCGGTCGACGCCAAGGGATCCCTGGCGGCAATGGTGCTGGCCGCGCATGCCCTGAAGGAGAGCGGCTACGAGGGCGAGATAGTGGTCGCGGCGGTCGTCGACGAGGAGGGCAGGGGCATAGGCGCCAAACATCTGGCGAGGAGCGGCCTGAGCGTCGATTATGTGCTCCTGGGCGAGCCGAGCGGCCTGTCCCAGATAACCGTCGGCTACAAGGGCCGCGTGCAGCTCAGGGTGAACGTCGAGACAGAGGGATTCCACGCGAGCTCCCCGTGGCTGGGCAAGAGCGCGTTCATGCATTCGCTCGACATAATCAACGGCGTGCGGGGATATGTGGAGAGGGAGGGGGGAGGCAGCCCGTTCGATTCGCTCACGATGTGCGTCACGATGATCCAGGCCGGGCTGGCGACCAACGTGGCGCCCCCGAACTGCGCCTTCACGCTTGACATAAGGGTGCCCCCGAGGTTGAGGTCGTACAATGTCGTCAACGATCTGCTGGCGCTCGTCAAGGGATACGTGGACTCTACCGAGCACGGGGTGGACGTGCAGGTCGTGCCCGAGGAGATAACGGAGGCGTTCCTGGTGGACAAATCCAATCCGTTGATAAACGCGCTGTCGGCCGCCATTCACAGGGTCACCAACCGGAGTGCTCAGCTCGTCAGGAAGACGGGCACCGGCGACATGAATATACTGGGATTCTCCCTGAGCGTTCCAGCCGCGACGTATGGTCCCGGGGATCCAAAGCTGTCGCATACAAACCACGAACGCCTGGAGCTCGACGAGTACCTGAGGAGCGTGGATGTACTGAAGGAGGCCCTCAATGTACTGTACTCCAGACACAACAGATCGACGTGAACCGCGCATCGGAACGAAGCGCATTTCCCTAACTCCCTTGATCCCGGGCGTTGATTCCTCGCCGCGTTCACATTCCATCGGGGATGAGCGTGCATCCGGGGCATTTGCACCCTCCATACCTCCGCGATCGCCTTCCTCCAGCTATTTCGGGCGCTAGTCAGGAGAGATGTAATCCCGATATCGTATCGAGTATTATCATATAAATGTTCATTTAAATCCAGGGGGAAATTAATCCACCTGTGGTGAACTACCCCGCCCTCGCGGACGGGGCTTCCCGCTTCAAGGCCCCACCTTGCCCGCCGACAACGGGTAGAGGGCGGAGCTCCACGGGCTCCAAGGGTGGTTCCCACCCCCGATCCCCTCAGGATATCGAGGGGTGCGTTGTAGTCGATATCGCCCGTACGGGCCGTCGATGGGGCGGAGGCGTACCTCACCGACCCCCGCTTCAACCGAGGCGCCTCGGTGGCGCTTATCCCGTCCATGAATATCGCAGTGATCCTGAACGAAGCTAATTTTCAAATCCCGGGGGCTATCCATTCCCTCCCTCGCGGAAGGGGGTCTTCCGCCCCCAAACCCCCGGTGAGATAAATCGCGCGGGGGATTCCCCATTTCTCCGGGTCGCTTTCATCAGCTAAAGGGGTCGGTTCGTCGCGAGAACATCATCCATCAGACTGGGACGGTTTGCCCTCATCCCCCCGTTCGCATCGTCCCGGGGGCGCGTTTAACCTTTCCCTGAGGCCGCGCACGGTGCCGGATACGCGCATGGGCCTCAGATATCTGCCATCGACCCTCGAGAGCGCTATGGCCAGCAGCACCGCGTCAAGGAGCCCTCCATCGCGCAGTACCACCCTGATTATGCACGTCTCGCCGCCCTCCTTGATCTGAAGCCGCACGCCGGACTCGCCCACCAGGCCGATGAGCGACCTCAGGCTGTGCGCGACCGCTGGTATTATCCCCTTCGCGTCGTCGGGACATCCTCCCACGCTGATGTACCTGGAAATCCTCCCCCGCATTCATATCACCGCGCGATCGTAGAGGTATGCCATCACCCTCCGGTAATCGCTCCTCTCCCAGAAGTTGCCCTCCATCGCGCTGAGCGCGCTGTAGAGGACCCTCGGGCCGAGCACGCCGTCCGGCGCCTTGGCGCCAGAACCCATGAGCAACGGCGCGTGATGGTCCAGCGCGATATCGAACAGCGCCCTGAGCTTGCCCATGTTCAGCCTGCCCGTCCGATACAGCTCCCTCAGATCGCTGAATTTCACGAGAATTGATTTGACGACGTTTGGATGTCTGCCCATGGCCTCGTCCAGCTCATCCAGCCTCACGGTGTCCAGCCTCACGTACAGCACGTCGGCCATGCCGGTGCCGAACTCGGCGATCCCGATACCCCGCCTGTCCCGGGAGTATCTGAGGAGCCTGAACCCGCCGCTCCCGATTCCATCCGGACCGCACTCGGCGGGCCCTTCTGCGAGCGCCAGCCTGAACCCCGACATCCTCAGCGCCTTGATCGTGCGCCCGCACTCGCTTCCGAGCTCGACATACGCATCAATCGGTATCATTCCCCGCCCTCCAGGATCCCGATCAGGAGGCCGACGACGTCCTCCCTCCTAGGGCCGGGCGAAATCGTCAGGCCCACCGGGTCCCTGCGCCCCATCCTGACGCTGCCCAGCACCAGCCCCTGTTTATCGAACCTGAGGTGAACCTTTCCCCGGTCATCGATCGCCCTATCGATGGACTTCCTCAGGAGCTCCCTCTCGGCGGCATCCATCTTCGCCGCCGCCCCGCGGAGGACCTCCACGGCCCTGTCGCCGGACAACACCGCCCTGAATACTGTTATCGGATTTCCGTGATGGCCGCTTATCTGCTCCCTCTCGATCTCCTCGGGCCTTATGCCCAGCACCCTCTCCACGCTTTCCAGGAGAATTCCCTCGTCCTCTGTCGCGTGGGCGTAGAGGCTGATCTCCAGCTTCATGCGCCGCCTGGGTGCGTTCCCCAACCCTGGACGTGCGTCGCCGGCACATGTATTTTAGCGATTAGCGAATGAAGGGGACCGGCAACCTATGTCGGATCCGCGCCGACCAGCGCCGGCTTTCCGCCGTCATCTATCCCCGCGTTTATATTCAAGCCCAGATAGATCGTCCTGTGCAACCGGTGGTCCTCGCATGACCCTGTGCCTGGGCATAGAGAGCACCGCCCATACGTTCGGGGCCTCCGTTATGCGCGATGATGGAACGATACTATCAGACGTCAGGTCGGTCTACAGGCCGCCCCCGGGATCCGGCATACACCCAAGGGAGGCATCGAGGCATCACGCGGCACATGCGCCGGAATCGGTGCGCGAGGCGCTGGACGCTGCGTCCATCGGCATGGGCGACGTCGACTGCATCGCGTACTCCGCCGGGCCCGGCCTGGGGCCGGTGCTTCGCGTCGGAGCGGTCGTCTCAAGGGCGCTCGCGGCGTACTACGGCAAACCCCTGGTCCCGGTCCACCACGCGATAGGTCATCTCGAGCTCGGAAGGCTCCTCACGGGCGCCGTCCGCCCGGTGGCGCTCCTGGTCTCGGGCGGCCACACGGCCATACTCCTGCCCAGATCATCGCGGTGGCGCGTCTTCGGGGAGACGCTCGACATCACCGTGGGGCAGCTCATAGATCAACTGGGCAGGTACATGGGGCTGCCAAGCCCCGCCGGGCCGGAGATGGAGTCAATCGCCCGGGAGGGCTCCAATCTGCTGGATCTCCCATACGTAATAAGGGGGAACGACATGTCGTTCTCCGGCATGCTCACGGCTGCGAAGAAATCGTTGGCGGTGGGCGCGAGGAGGGAGGACGTCGCGTTCAGCGTCCAGGAGACCGCGTTCGCTATGCTGTGCGAGGTGTCGGAGAGGGCCTTGGCGTTCTCAGGCCGCGGTGAGCTCATGGTCGTGGGGGGCGTCGCGGCAAACTCCAGGCTCAGGTTGATGCTGGAGTCCGTGTCCCGCAGGCAGGGGGCGCGCCTCGAGCTCGTCCCCGCGAGATACTCGGGGGATTGTGGAGCGCAGATAGCATGGACCGGCCTCCTGCACTACGCGCATGGGCTCTCGGTTGAACCGCGCGCATCCGGGGTTATCCAGAGGTGGAGGTTGGACCAGGTGACCCTACCGTGGATAGAGCGATCGACTTAAGGGAAATTGGCGTGATCGCGAGGGGCGCCGAGGCCGACATAGTGGCGGCGGAGTGGATGGGCATGCCGGCGGTCGTCAAGAGGCGCACCCCCAGGGAATATCTGAACGCGCAGCTGGACGCGCGCGTGCGCCATCATCGCACAGTGAGGGAGGCCAGGGCGCTCCACGACGCCAAGCTGGCCGGGGTTCCCGCGCCCGTCGTTTATTTCGTGGATCCGCTCAACGCTGAGATAGTCATGGAGAGGATCTCGGGATACAGATTGAAGGAGCTCCTGGAGACGGAGCGCCGCGTCGACCTGGTGGGGATTGTGGGAGCGCACCTGGGCAGGCTGCACTCGAACGGCATAGTCCACGGGGATCCCACTACGTCCAACTTCATATTGTCCGGGGGCACGCTGTACGCGATGGACTTCGGGCTCTCATTCAGGTCAAGGGCCCCCGAGGAACAGGCGTCCGATCTCCACGTGATAATCGAGGCCTTGGAGAGCTATCATGGCGACCTGCCGGGCGACGCCAGGTCGCTCCTCCTGGATGGCTATTCGGGGGCATTCGACGGCGCCGCCCGGGTGCTTGCGTGGCTCGGGAAGCTGGAGTCCACAGGGAGGTACAGGGGGGATTGAGCGCGCGGGGGAGCCTGTGCCTGCTGAGCGGGAACCCTCACAAGCTGGCGGAAATTTCGACGGTCGCCGAGGGATTTGGGCTGCGGGTAACCACATGCGACGTCGCCCGGAAGATCGAGGTGCAGGCCGACAGGCTCGAGGAGATAGTGCTGTTCGCGGCGCGCTCCGCGGGAATCCCGAGCTCGCTCGTGGAGGACAGCGGCCTCTTCGTCAGGTCCCTCGGCGGTTTCCCCGGGCCGTATTCCTCGTACGCGATGTCGACCATAGGCTGCAGCGGGCTGCTGAGGCTCATGGAGGGCGTCGAGGATCGCGGCGCTTACTTCGAATCGGCCATAGCTTACACGGACGCGGAAGGCCGCATAAGGGTCTTCACGGGCCGCGTCTATGGAATGATAGCTGAAGAGCCCGCCGGCGGCGGCGGATTCGGGTTCGATCCAATATTCATCCCGGCCGGCTACTCCAGGACGTTTGCCGAGATGGGCATTTCCGAGAAATCCTGGATATCGCACAGGGGACTGGCAGCCTCCAAACTGATGAGGTGGATGAATATATACGAGTTTCACTCTAAGTAGGCATATACTGGCATGCATCCGCACGCCTATCGTGCGCTTAGTGGAGATGGGGCTTCACGACATTACGGCGCATGAACAGAAAGCTCCGACCTTCAGGGGGAGATGAATTGCAAATCGAAAAATATATGCACAGTAATGCCATAATCCCTCGTGGAAAGTCCCGCGAATAAGCCCTTCGGAGAAGGCATGCGGGATACTCCCACGACAAAACCAATCCATGACTGGTTCTGAATGTCTCCACAGCACCTAGGGCGGGCTGTGGATAGGCATATCCGGATTGCGCGCAGACAGGGATGCGTGCAAGGGGAGCACCGATACCCCCGGAGGGGCAACGTTCAGGGCGGGGACGACATCGAAACTCAAGAATGGAGGCCCTGCGAAACGCTCCCCGACCGCGAGGGATGAGGGAGTAACGGGAAGCAAAAGTAGAGCCTCCGTCGCTTTAGCGGGGAGAGCATGTCGGACAACCCATCAAGGGTTCATCGGGCCCCCTCCCACCTCCACCATCTCTCATCGATGAAGATGCGATGGGCATCCCCGGGATCTGCGCCGAACGATCCAGGGACGGGACCTAACATCCGCGCCACCTCCACGTTGACGCGCGTCTCCCTCTGATCGCGGGACGCTAATGCAGCGTAGTCGCTGCGCTGCGCATAAACCTTATAAGTAGTGCTTTGGGGCTGCCATCCGAGATTGGCCAGGACCCACTCGCATAAGAGGGGCAAGTCGCACAGCACGAGGCCGCCGGCCCTCAAGTCCACTTCATGGATAACGATGTCGCAGAAGGATGTGGAGGGCCTTATAGTGAAGATGGCGCACGAGGGACTATCGCCCAGCACGATAGGCGAGAGGCTCAGGGATGAGTACGGCATACCCAGCGTGAAGAAACTGATAGGGAAATCAGTCGTCGAGATCCTAAGGGAGAATAACATGGCGCCCCCTCTGCCCGAGGACCTGAACAACCTCATCAGGAAGGCGCGCAGGATAATGGACCACCTGAACACGTATGGCTCCGACAGGAAGAGCAAACACGCGCTTGAACTGGTGGAGGCCAGCGTGCACAGGCTGTCCAACTACTATAAGCGGAAGGGCGTGATACCGGACAATTGGCAATATAAGGCAGTGGTTGCACAGTTAGCGTAATAGCGGTTGACCGTGGAACGCGGCGAGGAATTCAGGCATCTGCACAGGATCGCCGAAAGGGGAGGATCCATCAGGATAGCGTACAACGCGGACCTAGACAGCGCGTCCGCGGCGTCCATCCTGTTCTCGGCCGCGCGCAGACTCGGCGTCCGCGCGGTGGCCAGGTCCTACAGCGTTGTCCTCGATCTCTCGCGGATCAGGCCGGAGATATCGGACGACGACCTGCTCGTGGTGGTGGGGCTGCTGGTCAAGGGCGAGCCGACCGTCGCCGGGATAAAGGACATCGCGCTGATAGAGCCGGGCGATTACCGGGAGAGGGGGGAGCTCTTCGCGGGCGGCGTCCGCGGATCAGCCAGTCTGATGGCGCTGGACTCGCTGAAGGATTACACGCCGTTCCAGCTGGTGAGGGCGCTGGTGGGCCATTATGCTGCCAGGTGCTATCTGTGGGATGCGCCGTGCGATGACGCGGCGGCATTCGCGCTTTCGAAGGGCGGCGATCTCCTTGCGACATCCCCCGAGACGTTAATGTTAGCCCTCAGAAAATCCGCGCCGATCGACATGTCGATTCGCATGACGCTGTACCCCGATATGGCGGCGATCATCGGCGACCAGTCGGCGCTCGCCGAGGGACTAAGGGCCGCCGGGATCTGCGGGGACAGCTGCCCCGCGCTCGATGACATAGAGGGCGCGCGCGATCGGATGTCGGCGCTGAGGTCCTATCTATCCGGCATCCTCCCCCATGGCCTGCTGGAGAGGCTCACCTCGAACAGGGTCCTGATCCGCCCCGACGCCGGGATCCTGTCGGACCTGAGCGACCTCTCCCTGCTGGAGGATGCCATAGCGTTCAAGGAGGGCCCGCAGGCGGCGCTCGCGGATTCCCTCTCGTCGTACCCCAGGGCTGCCAGTGATGGCCTCAGGTCATTGATCGAGATCTCGAAATACATCCCCAAGGCGATTTCATCCATCAGGAGATCGGCCTCGAAGGGCACTAGGGCGGTCCTGGTGGAGGATTTGGACGTCCCGGGCGCGGCCTCCGCTGAGGTGCTGCTGAAATCCGCCACGTTCCCGATGGTGGAGGATGATCAGCTGCTGGTAATGAGGCTCGCGGTCGGCATCGGCGGCACGTATATCATAGGCTCGAGGCACAGGGCCCCGCTGGACGGCCTGTTGAAGGAGGTGGAGGGCATGGGGGCGCATCACGTATCATGCGGGCCGCTGACGAGGTTATGGATACCCCCGGAGGAGGACAGGCGGTTCCAGTCCCTCCTCGCGTGAGGAGCCTCGCCGATTAAAACAGTTTCGTGATAGATAGTTCTAATAGGTGTTTGTAGTAGAGCAGGGATGAGAAGCCATAAGCATAAGGAGAAGGAGGTTGTGGATCGCGCTGAAGAGCTGTTCGCCCAAACATGAGCGGGGAGAGGAGCTCCTGCCGCTCCTCGAAGCGTACAGGGGTGCTGTGGAACCGCGCCGGGCCGTCCCGGAGCCCCATGAATTTGTGGGGCACCGTGGGGAGAGCCGTCCACCGGGTGCCGGTTGCCCTTAAATACAGCTCGATGAATCCACAATCCGGATGTCCGCGTCGACCCAGCTCCAGGAGCGGGAACCGGCCCCCGCGGCCGGCGACGCGGGCGTCTGCGCGGAAGTGGAACCGGGACCGATCAAAACCTACACCCTCAAGCACGACAGGGGCGATGAAGTGCTGCCGCTGCTCATCGCTTACAGGAGGGTGCTCGACTCGATGCTGGACGACATATGGAAGACCGTGACATGGAGGGAGGTCAGGATCAGGGGTAAGAAACAGTTCAGGCTCTTTCCTAGGTACAGGAAGGACGACGAGTTCAAGAAATCATTGCGGAACAGATACCTGGAGGGCTGGACGTTCGCGGCGCACTGGGTCGACTCGGCGCTGGCGACTGCGTTCTCCATAATGGAGAGCTGGAGGAAGAACTACAATAAAGGATACAGGAAGAGAAAACGCCCGGTGGCCAGGCGCCTCTTCGCGAG
>Ga0209012_1001511_pt1 | contig 23665 bp, 19 predicted proteins | sample RS3BMetagenome_FD_184735 | JGI IMG/M metagenome (GOLD analysis project Ga0209012, IMG submission 184735) | Ferric oxide microbial mat and aquatic microbial communities from Rainbow Spring, Yellowstone National Park, USA - RS3B (SPAdes) (version 3) ...
AAAAGGGGTTAACTCAAGAGCTAATTGACTGTGTTTTAGTGAGTATTGAAGAAGGCCAAGTTCTAGCAAGTGCCGTTAAATATTTGGAAAAGAGGATAAATAATAAATGGGAAAGTCTTTCGCCAGACAAAAGGAGGACCGCGTGTGTACACGCGCTTATAAAGCGTGGTTATCCCGCGACGATATCTAATAAAGCATACGACATTTTTATAGCTGCAGACAGCTACTGAGGGCAGCTATTTTTGGAGTCGAGGGAGAATTGTACAATTGTTCTAGGATGTGTTGCTTGTTTATTGAAACTTGTATAACTTTATTTGGTCATAGGAGTGTAACGAGGATATTACAGGACGCGGACGGTTGTATACCGTCTGCAGAGTTTGCATTAAGGGGTGATGGTCATGGGGATATTTGCTGTAGTTTTTCTTCTCGTAGGTATTTTAGTCGGACTGGTGGGAGGGCTAGGAGTTGCATGGTATAGAACCAAACGGGCTTCTAGTGAAGTTGAGAGGGCGCAAGAAAAGGCTTCCAAGATAGTAGAACAGGCAGAAGCGCAAAGGAAGGAGATTCTATTTTCTGCAAGAGAAGAGGCACATCGCATAAGGGATGCTGCCGAAAAGGAAGCGAGAAACATTCGCAATGAGGCAACGCGTTTAGAGAGAAGGCTGGAGCTTCGTGAGGAACAAGTTGAGAAAAAGCTCAGTGACCTTGAAAGACAATTTGCTGAACTAGAGCAAAAAAGTAGTGAGCTAGCTAACAAAGCTGCCGAACTTGAGGATATGCGTCGGGCTCTTAGTGAGGCAAGGGACGAGCATATGCGCAAGCTAGAGGAAATATCACGAATGAGTCGAGACGAAGCGAAAAATACTCTTCTTTCTATGATTCAAATAGAGCTGGATCAGGAGGTTGCAAGGAAAATACGTGAAAGTGAGCTGCGGGTACGCGAAGAGAGTGAAAAGATTGCCAGGAACATAATTGCGCAGGCAATTCAAAGGCTAGCTGCTGACCAGGCGGCGGAAGCTACTGTGACAGTTTTGCCAATACCCAACGAGGAAATAAAGGGGAGGATTATAGGAAAAGAGGGCAGGAACATAAAGGCACTGCAAAGTCTTACAGGTGTAGACATTATAGTTGATGATACTCCCGAAGCCATCACTATATCGGGCTACGATCCTGTTCGGCGTGAAATTGCAAAGACAGTATTAAATAAGCTTATCGTTGATGGACGTATACATCCGGCTAGGATAGAAGAAACTGTAGAACGGGCACGACAGGAAGTTGAGCAACGCATTATGGAAGAAGGAACGCAAGCCATCATGGAGCTTGGCCTTGGTAAAATTCCTCCGGAAATTGTGAGGCTTGTAGGAGTGTTGAGGTTCCGCACATCCTATGGGCAGAATGTTTTGTACCACTCGAAGGAAGTTGCAAGGCTCGCGGCTATGATAGGGGCGGAGCTCAAGGCCGATGTTCAAGTGTTAAAGGAGGCAGGGTTGTTCCATGACATAGGTAAAGCTATGGACCATGAGGTCGAAGGCGGTCATGCGGTTATAGGTGCTGACCTTTTGCAAAGGCTTGGCAGGCCACCTGCAGTTGTGCATGCGGTGAGGAGTCATCATTATGACGAAGAGCCCAGAACGATTGAAGCATTTATCTTAATGGCAGCTGACGCAATTTCGGGCAGCAGGCCGGGCGCAAGAAGAGACTCCTTGGATGCATACATAAAGCGACTTGAGAAGTTGGAGGATATAGCACACTCCTTTAAAGGGGTTGAAGCAGCATACGCAATTCAAGCTGGTCGCGAGATACGGATAATAGTCAGGCCCGAAGAAGTAGATGATGATGAAGCCCAAATATTAGCTCGTGAAATAGTAAAGCGGATAGAGGGAGAACTGACATATCCGGGACAAATACGTGTAATTGTGGTAAGGGAAACTCGTGCAGTAGAGTACGCACGGTAACCGATTCGCAAAGCTTTTGAATTTATTGTGGTGTCCTGCCCAACTGCTAGCGTTTGTTATGGAAACCAATGTAATGACAACTTTTAGCGTGCTCCATGTAGGGGACGTTGTAGGAAGGCCAGGCAGAAGCTTTCTTGCTAAAAAGCTGAATTTTATCAAGGCCAATTTAAGGCCGAATCTCATTGTGGTCAACGGTGAAAATGCGGCAGGCGGGTTTGGGTTAACTAAGGAGATAGTAGACGATTTTATGTCATTAGGAGTGGATGTAATAACTACGGGTAATCATGTATTTGATAGGAAAGAGTTTCTTGCTGAAATTGATCAGTGCACAAGAGTGGTCAGGCCTGCGAATATGCCATCTGGCGTACCTGGTAGAGACCATGTCTTGTTGACAACTAATGAAGGAATAGAAATACTTATTTTTCAACTTTTAGGCCGGATCTTTATGCAACCCATGGATTGTCCTTTCAAGGCAAGCGAGCAGATGTTGGCTAGGCATAAAACCGCAACCATCAAAATAGTTGAGATTCATGCTGAAGCAACTTCAGAGAAGCAGGCTATTGGTTCGTTTCTGGATGGTAAAGTTTCAATGGTCGTCGGTACTCATACCCATGTCTCCACGGCTGATCATAGGGTATTGCCAGGTGGCACTGCTTACATTACTGATATAGGTATGGTTGGTCCAAGAAACAGCATAATAGGTATGGAACCGAAGGGGGTGATAGAAAGGTTCATTACTGGGCTACCCATAAGGTATGAAGTTGCTTCCGGACCATCAATTTTCAACTCCGTATTGGTTAAAATCGATTTAAATACCGGCTTGGCTAATGATATTAAAAGGATTGATTTTGTTGAAGAATAGGAGGAGTGAATGAAAGGGGAGGGAGCGGAAGTAGAAATACTTAAAGTCGCGGCTACTTCTAATCCGGTTATGGTTGCGGGTGCTATAGCGAGCATAATTCGGAACAACAGAAAAGCCGAGATACAGGCTATAGGAGCAGGAGCAGTGAACCAAGCAGTTAAAGCAATTGCGGTTTCCCGAGGCTATGTTGCACCGCTAGGCATCGAGATTATTTGTGTACCATCATTTATAGAGATAAATATAAATGGTGAAATTAAGACTGGAATAAGGTTACTAGTTGAGAGGCGATGAACAAGGAGTCTAAGCGGTTTCTCATTTGGACAATTGGATGCCAAATGAACGAAGCCGATTCGAGGGCGTTAGCTCAGAGGCTAGCTAACGTTGGCCTTATTGAGACTGATAAGGCAGAAGATGCTGATGTGATTATACTTAACACTTGTTGCGTGCGTCAGGCATCGGAGGACAAGGTTTATTCAAAGTTGGCAAATCTTAGAAGATGGAAGCGGCCAGGAAGAGTGCTTGCTCTCACTGGTTGCTTAGGTGTCAAAGAAAAGGAATCATTAAGATACCGTTTTCCATACCTTGATGAAGTAATACCAATCGGGGAGTATGATGAGTTTGTCGAAAAGGTAGCACCTTCCATTGATTACTCTGAAGGCGAGCCACTACCTTTAGAAAAAGGAAACGAAGTTACACATTACATAACAATAATCACCGGTTGCAACAGAAACTGTACGTTTTGCATTGTGCCCTTTGTAAGAGGCCGTGAAAAGTCGCGACCAATGCAGCAAATTTTACAAGAATGTCAGGAGGCCGTAAGTTCAGGTGTCAAGGAAGTGATATTTCTTGGGCAGAATGTGGACGACTATAAATCACCTGACGGAGAAGGCGGGCTTAGTGAGCTTTTGCGGCGTGCGGAAAAAATCGACGGCCTTTTGAGAATAAGATTTATGACCTCTCATCCGCGAGATATGGAAGATGACCTTTTGGATGTTATGGCTTCGTCTGACAAGATTTGCAGAGAACTGCAGTTACCGGTGCAGTCAGGAGACGATTTTATATTAAAACGTATGGCACGAGGGTATTTAAAGCGAGATTACATGCGAATTATAGAACGAGCTAGAACGTTGATGCCGGATATTGCGATCGCTACGGATATAATAGTGGGATTTCCAGATGAGACTGAAGAAAGGTTTTTGAATACTTTAAAGATGCTTGAGGAGGTAGAATTCGACGTTGTCCATGTAGCGATGTTCTCACCGCGACCTGGTACTGTTGCCGCAAAATGGACTGATAATGTTCCCTGGGACGTAAAGAGGGAAAGGTTAAATAGGATACTCGATCTTCAAAGAGCTATTGCACGCAGAAAAATGGAACGTTGGGTTGGCCACAACGTTCAGGTTCTGATTGAAGGATACGATGCAAATGGGCATCCTTATGGCCGAAGTTCACAGGGTAAAAGAGTTGTCATATTAAAGGGAAAGGATAATGTTGTGCCAGGGCAACTGGTTGAGGTTCGTGTAGAAAGAGCCAGTGCAGGCCAGCTAGCCGGGAATTTGGTGGCCTGAGCAAGAGCATTTGCTGCAATGCCAGATGAGTCGTTTGCCCCGCTTCTAAGGCAATACCTAGGGTTCAAGAACAAGTACAAAGAAGCTGTATTGTTTTTCCGCCTTGGCGATTTTTATGAGCTGTTTTTTGAAGATGCCAAGGAGTGCGCTCCGATACTTGGCATAACACTGACATCACGTGAGCTTCAAAAGGGTAACAAGGTACCAATGTGTGGAGTCCCATCGCATATGCTTCACGCATATATACCAAAGCTCTTGCGTGCTGGCAAAAAGGTTGCAATCTGTGAGCAGATTGAACCACCTGGCAAAAATTTAATTAGAAGAGAAGTTACCCGCATTTTGACTCCTGGAACGGTGCTTGAAGGAGAGTATTTAGACTCCGCTAATGAGACAGCACTGATGGCTATAGCTGAAGGCGATAACGATACGATGGGATATGCGGTTGTTCGTCTTGGATCCATGCAGGTGTTACTTTGGCCGGAGGATCGTTTATCGGTTGAGCAGCTTGCTGAGCAACTGCAAAGGTTTGGCATTTCAGAGATAGTGCTACCTGAAGGTAGTGCACTTTACGATCCACTTTGCAAATTAAGTCAAGGTATTCCTGTTGAGATTTTTGATACGGGTGGACGCGATCTTAACTATTATGTGCGTGAGTTTTTAGCAATTGCCAACAGCGTAACGTTAGAGTCATTTGGCGGTAGCAAGTTATATATTGGGGCTGCGGCGGCTGGGCTTTTGTTTTCCTATCTGCGAAGCAACTTGTTAGATCCCTCAATGATTTCATGGGAGATACAAGCGGTCAACGACAGCAAATTTGTTCCACTTGACACTTCCACTAGACGCGCACTAGCTCTTTTCCGGCAGGATTTGATATCAGAAGAAGAGCTTAGTCTGGAGACTCTTCTAGACCACACGTGTACCCCTATGGGAAAGCGCCTGCTGCGGCAGTGGATGATGCAGCCGCTGCGTGTCGAAACGGAGCTATTAAGACGTTGGCACGCGGTTGAAGAGCTTATAAGCAGTGAGGTTTTAGACAGTCTTCGTGAAAAACTTGGGTCAATTGCCGACATAATGCGTATAACTTCCCGTTGTACTCAGGGATTAAGTAATCCTAGGGAGCTGAGGCAGCTCGGGGAATCGATACTTCAAGTTCCCTCACTGGTTGAGTTTTGCTCAAGATTTACTTCTGATCTACTCAGGCTAAATGCTCAATCTGAAAAGATTGTAGAACTCGGCAATACGCTCAGAGCCGCTATTGTCGACAATCCGCCTGTTCGAGCGTCCGATGGCGGTTACATCAAGTCGGGTTACGATCAGCAACTTGATGAAATACGTGATGCGGGGCGCAAAGCGAAAGAAGAGCTAGAGGTCCTGGAGCAACGTGAACGAACACGTACAGGAATTAAGAACCTTAAAGTTGGATACAACAGGGTTTTCGGATATTTTATTGAGCTGAGTAAGGCAGCGGATGCTAGTAGGCCAAGTGAGTATATTCTACGACAAACATTAGCGAACGCAAACCGCTATATTACTGCAGAACTTAAGGAGCTTGAGGCTACTGTAGTTGGTCAACATGAGAAAGAGCTTAAAAGAGAACTTGAGCTTTATGCAGATTTGGTTTCCAAAGTTAAGTCTTTGCAAGTTGAGCTAAAAAACTTGGCTCATAACATTGCTACAGTTGATGTGCTCCAATCTTTTGCAACAGCTGCTAATAAATATAGGTGGTCTGAACCAGAACTGGTGGCAAGTAAGACCATTGAAATTCAAGACGGACGACATCCACTTGTGGAGGTGTCACTACCGTTCCATGACTTTGTGCCAAATGATACGCTTTTGGGCGAAGGTGGGCCGCTTATCATGGTAATCACTGGCCCTAACATGGCGGGAAAGTCTACCTACCTTCGCCAAGTAGCTACAATAATATATCTTGCGCAGATAGGATCATTTGTACCAGCAAGCGTACTTAAGTTTGGGTTAGTTGACAGGATATTTTGCAGGATAGGTGCTCGAGATGAGCTATCTCGAGGAATGTCAACTTTCATGTTGGAGATGGTTGAATCAGCAAACATATTGCACAATGCTACCCCTGACAGCTTAGTCATTTTGGACGAGGTAGGTAGAGGGACTTCAACTTTCGATGGCTTGGCAATTGCTCAGGCCATGGTAGAATATCTACATGAAAATCCGAGAAAGAGGTGCAGGACTCTGTTTGCAACGCATTACCATGAATTGACTACCCTTGCTGACCGTCTTGAAGATGTCGCAAACTTCACTATGGCGGTCGAGGAGAAGGGCAATTCTGTTAGGTTTTTGTACAAGGTTATTCCTGGTGCGGCACAGAAGTCGTATGGTATACATGTGGCCCGCAATGCCGGAATTCCTGGCTCAGTACTAGCGCGGGCTGAGCAGTTATTGCATGAAATGGAAGAGAGGCATGGTACCCAACAAAATACATCAAAAGCCGAGCAGCTTCAGTTGAGCCTCTATCCAGATATAGCAAGTCGGATACTTGAGCTTGATCTGGAGAACATGACACCGATTGAAGCCTTAGTAAAGCTGCATGAAATCCGCAAGGAACTCTTGTGATATGGGCTTAATAAATCTATTGAGCGAGGAAGTTGCCAATGCGATAGCTGCAGGAGAAGTCATAGAAAGGCCCACTTCTGTAGTCAAGGAACTTATTGAAAATTCTCTAGATGCTGCTGCTAGCCAAATCGTTATCGAGCTCAAGAGAGCAGGTAGAGACTATATCAGGGTTTCTGATGATGGCAATGGCATAGGTGAAGAAGATCTTGAACTTGCTTTTACTAGGTTTGCTACCAGCAAGATCAAAGCTTTGGAAGACATATACAATGTAGGGTCGCTTGGCTTTAGAGGAGAGGCCTTGGCAAGTATAGCCGCGGTAAGCAAAGTCCTATGTAAGAGCAGTGATGGAGATTCGGGTGGTTCTATTTATATAGAAGGAGGAAAAGTTATCGAAGCAGGCAAGTGGCTTGGTTCCAGAGGTACTGCAATTGAGGTGCGTGATTTATTTTTCAATGCGCCGGCGCGACTAAAGTTCCTTCGGGCAGATACAACTGAAAAAAGCCTTACACTTCGCACTGTTTTTGAACATGCAGTAGCGTTTCCTCATGTGGGCTTCGTGCTGATCATCGGAGCAAGAAAAGTGCTTGATGTACCAAATGGTCAGACACTAGGGCAACGTATAGCGTCATTATTTGGAAATGATATACGCGAGGAAGTTATTCCTATTGAATGGGTTCACCACAACATTGAAGTTTATGGCTTTGTAGGTCATCCTTCGCTATCAAGGAGCAGTAGGAGCTATCAGTACATAATTGTTAACGGTAGACCAGTTCAGGACCGGCTTATTACAAAAGCTGTAGAGCAGGCCTACACAGGTCGCATTGGTACTTCTAGTTATCCTGTATTTTTTGTTTCAGTAAAACTGGACTCAGCTGATGTTGATGTAAATATACATCCTACTAAGCGCGAAATACGTTTTCGACATCCAACCGTTGTCTTTCAAGTTGTGCAAGAAGCGGTAATGAGGGCTTTATCTTACAGAAGCACAAGCGTAGATTATATTCACAATGTACACATAATGCCTCAAGTATCCGATGCCGCGGAACAAAAAACTTTTGACCTGCCTAATCTTCTTACAACTTTTAGTAAAAGGAATTTGTCTGCAGAGCAAACTAATGGTGAGAAAGGCGTAATAGTTCCTATTGGCCAGTATGCCAAGGGGTTTTTGATAGCGAGTGTTGATGAAGAGTTGTGGATAGTTGATCAGCACGCCGCTCATGAAAGAATTCTGTACAACCGTATCTTGGAGGACCTTGCAAAGGGAACATTGCCTTCGCAAGCCCTTTTGATTCCTGTATACCTTGATCACGCTTATGGCTTTGACGAGGATGTCAAGCAGGTGCTTGCGCAATTTGGTTTCAAATTTGAAGAATATGGTCCTCTTTCGTGGAAAATATCCGCTGTGCCCTCAGGGCTAAACGCAGAGCGGGTTCGCAACTTTTTCGAAGATGCTGTTGAGGCGGCGAGAAATGGGCCAGGATCGCAAAGTGCTCTGTATCATAGGCTTGCAGCAAGTTTAGCTTGTCACTCAGCTATAAGACTTGGAGATCAGATTTCTGTAGCAGAGCAGGAAAAACTCATAGTGGATTTAATAGCGGCTAACGAATCTAGAAGTTGCCCGCATGGCCGACCAACTGTATTTAAAATTCTTCAGCACGAGCTATTGAGATACTTCAAAAGAATTTGACGGGTGAAAGAAAAAAGGTAATTATTGTAGTTGGGCCTACAGCAATTGGCAAGACTGCCGTGGCGGCCTATCTCGCTGAACACTTATCCACGAAGGTCGTTGTTGCTGACTCTCAGCAGGTTTATAAATATTTAGACATAGCTGCCAATAAGCCTGAGCGTGAGCTGAGATTAAAATTCGGTTTTTATCTGGTAGACATTTGGGAACCCGATGTTCAATTTACTGTTTATGATTTTGTGCATCACGCGCAAAAGAAGCTTGATGAGATTTGGGCACTAGGGCGAATACCCATTATTGAGGGAGGCACTGGGTTTTACATTCGGGCACTTGTTCGCGGGTACAATCTTGCCAGTGTGCCGAAACAACATGATTTAAGAACCAGACTTGAGGAGGTTGCTAAAACACAAGCGGGAAAAATCGAGTTATACGAAAGGTTAAAGTTGGTTGATCCAATATCTGCAAATCGTATACATCCTAACAATGTGGTTCGGGTAATAAGGGCATTAGAGGTTTACTACAGTACTGGTGTTCCTATGTCTATGTTAATTAGAGAGGCACCATCTAAAATTGATCCGGTATTTCTAGGTCTTACTGCGTCAAGACAAACAATCTATCAAAGATGCGACATTCGCACCGAAGACCAGCTGCGTGCAGGGCTAGTTGAAGAGGTGCAAGATTTCTTGGCAAGGGGCTACGACTATAATGTACCAGCGCTGCGAGGTGTTGGATACTCCGATGTAGTGCGCTTTGTAAAAGGAGAAATTACTTATGAGCAACTACCGGATGAAATAAAAAAGAGTAATCGTAACCTTGCTAAACGTCAGCTTACGTGGTTTAGGTCCGAGCCTGATATAGCGTGGTTTAATATAGAGTTAAACAAGGTGGAGAATGTGTTGGCATATGTTGAGTCTGCCATTTCATAAGATGCATGGTGCAGGGAACGATTTTATCGTTGTTGATAACCGTGCAAATTATCCAATACGGTGGGAACTAATAGCACCTAAGGTGTGCGATAGACACATGGGCGTGGGGGCTGACGGCATCTTGCTAATCGAGGAAGGTGGTTTAGGTGATTTCAGAATGCGTCTGTTCAACGCTGATGGAAGCGAAGCTGAGATGTGTGGAAATGGGATACGGTGTGTAACCAAATACGTTATTGAATTGGGGTTGACTAATAAGTCCACTATTGTATGGGATACGCTGTCAGGTCTTAGAACGACACTGGCTTTTTTTGATGACTTTGGGAAAGTTGCCTTAGTAAAGGTGAATATGGGCAAACCTATATGGGATAAAAAGGCAATTCCCGTTGCCGAAGATGTCGAAGACCCGCTGGACGTCGCAGTCAATGTAGATGGGGTCGATTTGCGGCTTCATTGTGTAGGAATGGGTAATCCCCATGCAGTTGCTTTTGTTGAATCGGTTGATGAGTTTCCACTCGAAAAGGTAGGGAGAAAGATTCAGGAAAACACAATCTTTCCGCGCAGTGTGAATTTCGAAATTGTGGAAATACAGTCCGACAACGTTGTAAAGGCACGGGTGTTCGAGCGTGGAGTAGGCGAAACTCTTGCTTGCGGCTCCGGTGCTAGCGCCATTGGTGTAATGGCTAGGCGTATAAAACATCTTAAAAGTCCTGTTTCTATTAAGTTACGAGGTGGAGAATTACAAGTTGAGTGGGATGGTAATTCGGATATATTTATGACCGGACCTGCAGAGTTTGTTTTCAAAGGTGTTGTGGATTTGGACGTATGAGTTTGCTTGTTTTTGGGCGTTTATGTAGGATATTGGAGCTATGATAGGCAAGAAGTTTAAGGCTACAAGGTTAGAGCAAATACCTCCCTATTTATTTGCAGAAATTGATAGAAAAGTACAAGAAAAGCGATCGAAGGGAGTTGATGTAATTGGCTTAGATGTAGGTGATCCTGACATGCCATCTCCAGATTATGTAGTCGAGGCGCTAATAGAGGCTGCTCGCGATCCTCGTAATCATCATTATCCTTCTTACTATGGCTTGAAGTCTCTCCGTGAAGCGATTGCCTATTGGTACGAGCAGCGATTTGGTGTCGTTCTGGATCCTGATACAGAGGTACTACCCACGCTTGGGTCAAAAGATGGTATAAGTCATGCCCCGTTTGCATTTGTTGAAACAGGTGACGTAGTTTTGGTTCCAGACCCTGGGTACACGGTGTATGCGACTAGTGCAATAATGGCAGGAGCTACAGTCTACAGGATGCCTCTTTTGGCAGAAAATAAATATTTACCAGATCTAGAGTCGATTCCAAGGGATGTACTGGAAAAAGCTAAACTAATTTGGCTTAACTATCCAAACAATCCAACTGCTGCAACGGCGCCAAAAGAGTTTCTTGAGCAAGTGGTGGACTTTTGTCACAACTATGGTATTATCCTGTGCCATGATTTCCCGTATTCCGAGATCGCTTTCAATGGTTATAGACCAATAAGCATTTTGGAGATAGATGGAGCAAAGGATGTTGCGATTGAATTCCATTCTCTGAGCAAAACATTTAATATGACAGGATGGAGAATAGGGTGGATATGCGGTAACAGAGACTTGGTGCAACTAGTTGGACAAGTTAAAACCAACATAGATTCGGGAATATTTCAAGCAGTCCAGCTTGCTGCAATTACAGCTCTTAAAAGTGGTGACGACTTTACCAGGCGAATGTGTGAAATCTATTTTCGAAGGCACAAAAGAGTTGTGGAGGTTCTTAATGCGCTTGGCTGGAGCTTACAACCTCCCAATTCTACATTTTATATATGGGCACCTGTCCCGCAAGGATATGACTCGATATCTTTTGCGCAAAAGGTTCTCGACCAGGCAGGTGTTAATATAACACCTGGCGTTGGTTTTGGGCAGTATGGCGAGGGTTATTTTAGACTATCAGTCACTGTAAGTGACGACCGACTTGAAGAGGCACTTGATCGCCTTTCTAGACTGAACATATGAGGTTTGGCCACAACGAACTAGCCCCTACAGACAAGGAAGTAGCCTATCTAGTTGGGGTTGTTTCAGAACGCGAAGATATATTTCAGGTCCGCGAAGAACTTGATGAGCTAGCGGAACTAACTAGGACAGCTGGAGCGGAAGTATCAGAATGCTTGGTTGTGCATCGTAAGGGTGGCATAGACCCTGATTTCTATGTAGGCAGGGGTAAATGCCAGGAGATTATACAAGCTATGGAGCATCTTGGTTGTAATCTGCTAGTAACCAATGATGAGCTAACCCCGCGTCAACATAAAAATCTGGAAAATACTCTTGAGGTTAAAGTGCTTGACAGAACTGATGTAATACTCGACATATTTGCTAAGCATGCAGTAACCACCGAAGGCCGGCTTCAGGTAGAGGCTGCACAGCTGCACCATCTACTCCCCCGATTGCGTAATAGGCGCGACTTGAGCAGGCTTGGAGGTGGTATTGGTACAAGAGGGCCTGGCGAGCAGAAGTTAGAGATGGATAGAAGGGTAATTAGGAAACGAATACAGATGCTCGAGCGCAGAATAGATGAAATAGGCAGAAGACGAGCTGTGCTGCGAGAGCGACGCAAGAGCCAAAGTATACCAAATGTTGCGTTGGTTGGGTATACCAATGCCGGAAAATCTAGCCTACTTAACGCATTAACGGAAGTTGGTGTCTTAGTAGAAGATAAGTTGTTTGCAACTCTTGATCCAACAACCAGAGCATATAAGTTGCCATCTGGAAAAGTAATATCGATTACCGACACAGTTGGTTTCATTCGTAAGGTTCCTGCCGACATCGTTGCTGCTTTTCGTGCAACCATTGAAGACATAGTGGAAAGTGATGTCATCTGTCAGGTTTGCGATATAACGAGTCCTAGCCTTGAGCAAAAAGTAAATGCTGTTGATGAGATTTTGGCAGATATAGGAATTGGGCCCAAGCCACAAATTCTTATTTTCAACAAAGTAGACCTTGTCGGCCCCCAGATTATTATGAGTAAGCTCCAGCACCTTAAGAATGATGTTAGGCCAAAGATACTTGTTTCGGCACTAAAACACATAGGACTTGATAAGTTGGCTGCGGCGATTCAGGAGATGATCTCGATTAATCTGGCGCCATTTGAACTTACAATCCCGTATATTTATGAAAAAGAGTATTTCGTGGTGAGGCATCTGTTGGTTATTGAGAAAGAGGTTTTCGAAGATGCTGGTATATTTGTAAAGGGGCTTGGGCCGGAAGGAGTAGTTGGAAGGCTTTCAACTATAGCTCATCAGCTAAGTTATCCTCGTGGATAGTGAGATCATCATAAAATCTACCAATAGCAAATTATGCTCGAACATACAGATAAAAGCAGTAGTATTTGTAGCCAGTTGTAGTTGGCATCGCATGGGACAACCACGGTAGTTTTATCCCAGGAATTTCTTGTTACACAAGTGGACGTCTGTTTTCAATCAAAGTTGGCTTGCAAGATAACCTTGAAATCTCTGTTTCGCACATACCAACTAAAAGCACCATCGGATATACGGGAAGATCTTGCGGCATATTCTAAGATATATGAAAAACTCCGAGTGGAACGCTACTCTAGTGCTTCAACACACGTGTGTCTAGACCATGTAATAAAGGACATAAGATGCTCTGATACTTCAAGGTTGTTTGTTTTACCTAACTCCTGCTCAGCAAGATCAAGCCAATGATACGCCTGCCGACAGGCTGCTTCTAACGCGCCACTTTCTCGCACTAAGTTTGCCACGTCTTCATAATCTTGCGACGTTGCGTTCTGGATTCTTTTGCGTAGCCTGGGGTCTTTCGCGGCATAGATTATGGGTAGACTCATTACCTTTTCGCGAAGGTCTATGCCTAGAGGCTTTCCTGAATTCTTTGAAAAATCCATGATGTCGTCTATAACCTGAAATGCTATGCCAAGAAACTCACCAAATTTATAAAGCGCATGGATTGTTTGGGAAGATGCTTGCGACAAAACTGCGCCTGCTTTGCATGCTGCTGCGAACAACATAGCCGTTTTGCCCTTGACTATGTCTAAATAAGTTTGCTCGTCTATAGGATATTGGCCTCGCATTTCAAGTTCTTGGATTTGTGCGTTACAAACGGCAGGTACTGCCTGCATGATTGCGGCTGTTACATCTGGATGGCCAATTTTGGCTAATATGTGTCCGGCTTTGAAAAAATAGTAGTCGCCTATTTCCGTTGCAGTTCGTTCGCCTACCAGTGAGTGAACAGTCGGCTGCCCTCTTCGTTTATTGCTATGGTCTACTAAGTCATCATGAATCAAGGTTGAATTGTGTATAAGTTCGACAGCTGCAGCCAGTAGGTGTGCTTTCTCGACTAAAAATACATGCCCTGATTGGGCACAAAGCAGTGCAAGTTTTGCACGCAGTCGTTTCCCTCCTGATTCCAAAAAGGAACTCATGCTGGATCTAATGCGTTCAGGATCTTGTAAAAGTTGAAGCCTGAGTAATTTCTCGAATTGGGCAAGTAGCATTTCGAGGTTATCGTTGCGTTGTGTTATATCGTAAAGCGTTATTTTAACTTCAGCTGACGTTGTATTTGGAGCAAAAAGTGCCAAATATGTCCTTTTAGGTAGAGCAAGTATTTTATTTTCAATTGCTATATAAGCGGCAGACACTCCATGTGCAAACAGTTCATCGTAATGGTCTAAATAATGGGTTTCACCACCTTTTAACGCCATCAGTTCAAGCTGTGATCCCGGCGGGGTCAACACCTCTACAATTCCCTTTTCCATGTTTGATTCTTGAATGGTGTCTATGACGGCCTGGGTAAGATCATAAAACCGAACATCTGATTTGCCATTAAGGCTAATTTCCTTTGAGGTCTTCATAGTAAGCCATATTGGCATTGAGTTGCTGGAATATTTACTACCAAGTAATATCGCAGATAAACTTTCTCTATATTTCTGTGCATCTGATAAGATGTTTGCACTTGAAAGCGACACGGGCGGTGCAAAGTGATCAAGAATATATCTGGTACTTTCTACCACACATTGTTCGAGCTTGCTTTGTATTTTGTCGACTCTGCCTGTGTTTTCCATTAGCATATTTGAGAATAAGGTTTCTATGTGTGGCATTCTTAGTGTAGCCAAAATGTCAGCCCCTGTGGCGAGTAGGAGGTCGCCAACCAATAGCGACGCCTCGTCAAATGTGCGTGAGTTGTTTGAAAAGTGCCAGTACATTGCCTGACCGAAAAGCTCAGCGGCAACAATATGCTCTATGGGCACAATAGACAGATAGTCGTGAGGTATTGTATCAGTAACGGCGGCCACTAAGCAGTCGATCAGCTGGCTTTGGGGTTCGGGCAAAGGTTTACCACTTCGTACATTTAATGCATAGTTATAGACGCGTTCGCCAATGGAGTCTTTCATGGGCTTATAAGCTTGTGTGCAATAGTTATAAGTGCATCGACTGCACTCTGGCATGTGCTTTCATCGTGGCTTACTGCATAGTACAGACTTAAGCCAAATATAAGCATCAGGCAAAGTGATGCAAGCTGTTCGGATGTTGTGCCGAGAGCTGAAGAACTGTCGATATTCCAATCCTCTATCATTTGGAGTAAAACATCTTTGTACATCGAGATCACACTGTAAATATTGTCGTGCAATTGCTGACGTGAAGAATATTCGATAAGTACGTCGTAGCTTGCAAGTTGAATACGTGCCAATTCTTTAATACATTCCCAAAGAGACGGAATGCCCTTTTCGAGCGTCTCGGCAGGTCTGTTTATATTGTTAGCCACTTGTCTTAATTTCTCGATGCATTGACCTGTCAAATGTTCGAATGCTTCAACAACCAGTTGATCTTTTGTGGGGAAGTAATACTGTATATTTCCTATCGCCACGTTAGCTTCGGTTGCAATTGTGCGTATGGATGTACCAGTATAACCGTGTCGTATGAGGCAGTTTGCTGCTGCCTGTACAATCTTTTCTCGTACTGCTTCCATAATAGTACGTACGTAATGGACCTTCTATATTTTAACACATGCAGATAAAAGCAGCCGCCTTAGGCAATTTATGACGCGTATATCTACAATGGCAAGGACGCGCGTCATAGCCATTACGAATGCGCGTCATTTTTTTTGCGATTAAGATCTTAGAGGAGCTATGTGGAACGTTAATACTTTGCTTAGGGTGTATGTCTTGTTCATTTTCCAATTCGTAAAGGTTGGAAATCTTAAACTGTGAGAAAATGGCTGAGGCTGGTATCTTAAGGCGTGTTGATGACAGATTAATCATTATAAACATTGTATGTGTTGTTGTTTCCAGCGTAGCTAGCAAACTACTACAACTGTCACCCTTAGAATTGTTTGGCTTCATCAGTAGCGGCAACTGGTAGATTTGCGGACCTTGTATTGTTGGTTGTGTAACAATGGGAGATAATCTTTGAAGCAATGCAATGAAATTTGTGCTTGCAGATTCGTTCAGGTCAATGCCTACGAGTATTGGTCCCCCGGATGCTATGGCAATAGCTAGCATGAGCTTTAAGTCATCTAAGCTCAATTTGTTGTTGTAGATGTCCTTGCAATATGTAGTCACTGCATCTGGATCTAGGGAAAACAGAATCCCATTAAACGGGGCAAAAGCCTCTAGTGCTAGTGCTACGCTTCTTACAATTTGCTTTGATGTTTTTGTTCTAAGTAGCTTGGTGTCAGGATCTGGGGAAAGCAAAGCTATATCTTGTGAAAAGCGAAACGCATGTGCAAAGCCTATACTTGGCAAAACAGGCGCTCCACATGCTATAACGTATGGGGAAGGCCACTCATCTGGTAGGAATCCTGGGCTTTGTATGCCCTTTTTTATGGCAGCAAGGCCCGAAACCAGCCTACCTATAGCTGGCTTATTAGCAGGCTTCGCCTTAGCTGTTGCAGCAGCGTAGATAAAATCTACTTTGAATGCCGCAAATCCTGATTTTCTAAATTTCATAAATGTCTCTTCCAGGAACCTTTGTACTTCAATGTTTTCACTGTTGAGAATGTAAATTGACCTGTTCTGAAAGCGATTATCTGTGAATCGCCTACCTCTGGCATCTTGCAAGAACCATGAGTCAGGAGCCCACGAAGCCAACTGTGAGTGCCTATCGACAAGAAAAGGAGCGCACCAAATACCTGGTATAAATCCAGCCCTTCTAATTTCTTCGGCCATTTCTGGTAAAGCGGGAAAGTTTTTGCCAGGATGCCAATCTCCGTAGCTTTCTTGCCAGCCGTCGTCAATAATCCACAAAAAGGGTGTATCTGTCTTCGGAATGTAATCTCTTGCTTTGGATAAATTACTTTGCACTCGGCTCCATTCCAAAGGGTAAGGCAAGCTGTACCAGCTAATCCATCCTACGGGACGCTTTGCTGTCCAGGGAATCGGTTGTATCTTTTGGGCTACCATAGCTGCATATCTTTGCATAGCTTGGTGGTAGTTGTCGCCATACGTCATAACAATTTCGGGTAGTGTAAGAGCGCCTCCTGGTTCGTGTTCTAGCTTTTCCAGGCTGTAAAGCCTCTTATGGTGTTCTAAATTGTCTGGAGGGCTACCGCTGGTTGCAACAAGCCTTGCTATTTTGTTTTCAGTTTTTACAACGAAGTTAGTTACAACTGTATTTGCATCGATTGCTCCTATAGCAAAAGCCGAGGCTTCCGATACAAGGCACGTAACCCAATAAGAAATCTCTACGGGACCCGGCAGTGTAAGACTCGATTGATCCCAAGACTGGTAACCCAGCTTTAGCACCTTTGTTATACGATGTTTGCTTGCTATGTAGCTGTCGTCGCCAAAAAACACTAGCGGATGTAGTAGATATGACTTGCCGCGTGATTTCGGGTGGACAGTTGATTTTATAAGTATGCTGGTGTCGGTACCTATGATGTCCGAAAGTATAAGCTCGCCATCACCGGTGTAGCCGACCAGCCTCAAGGTAGTTGGACTAAGCGGTTCGACTCTAACGGTTTCTGCAAGATGAATATTGTGCCGCGAATCAGTGTATCCGAACATTGGATTCTGAAATCTAAAATTACCTAACTCAACGGTAATAGTCTGTTTTTCGATGTCGATGTAATAGTGAAACTGCATTTTATGCGCTAAGTAGGTTCACCTAAGGAGCTAATGTTAGCTTGGCGTATGGAAGATTGGAAGGTGGCAAAGTGCGATTACAGAAGACCAGTAGTTTGGGTCTTCGCCTTCTGTACAAATTGCAGCGGTTACCGTGACTTTACCTCCCATCTTATCGACAATTTCACGCATAGCATTTAACGTGGCTCCTGTGCTTATGACGTCATCAACTAACGCAACCTGTTTACCTTTTATGAGATTTGTGTCTTTTTCATCTAGGTATAGCATGTTAGCTGTTTGTGATGTAATCGATTGAGTAACAACCGAAACAGCTTTCCCCATATATGGCTTGTGTTGTTTTCGCAATACCACATAGGGTTTCTTAAGTCGCACGCTTAGGGCATGGGCCAAGGGGATACTCTTAGTCTCTGCGGTTACTATGGTATCAAAATCAAATTGGCTAAGTTTTTGGCTAAGTTGTTCAGCAGCTGCCTCTGTAAGCTCATAATCGCCGAGAATATTTAGGATAGCTAATTGCGTTCCGGGCTTTATCTCAACGATTGGAAGCGACCTTGTTATCTTCCCTATACTAATAAGAAAAGTATTTTCCATGTGGCAATATAACAGATAAATTGGCAACGCCTTTCCGTACATTTTAGAATCATAGCACATATATTGTACGTTGCTCTGGCTTTGTTGACGTACTATAAGCGTGTAAAACGCAATCTTGTTGTTCATGCGGCTACTTGTACCGCGACGGTTCATAGGCAATTGAAAGGTTGGCGCCGTTATGGAAAAGATCTTGAATTGTTTTTATAAAATGCAATTTTTAAAATCTGATTTCTCTTTGGTTATAGTCTTTGGGCTTATGGCTATCGGTTTATACATTTGCCATCCCGTTCTTTAAACTTATGCCCGAATCTGCCCTAACCGGATGTTTGTAATTAGATATCCATATAACTTTGACCTTCTAAATGCGTTTTGCTCTAGGGGATATCTAACTCCAGAATTTGCTTTAAAACCATTTAATTATTATAGGCCTATTGGTAGTTAGGAAGGTCTATCGACTTGCCTATAGTCTCGGCACTTACAAGATTATTGATGGCTTGCTATGCGTGAAATGAGCGATATAAAAGTAGACCGCGACAACTGGCCTGTAACACGTGTTTCAATTACCCCTTGTTCATTGATGAAAATACTCGTAGGGGTGCCAAAAAGGTTATACAATTGTCCTATTTTGCCTTGTGGATCATATAGTACGTTCGATGGACTTATGTGATCATGCTTGATTACAGCCATTGCACTAGCTTTGCTGTCGTGTTCGTCTATGTACAAAATGGTTACACCAGGGAACATTTTATGCACGGTGTGTATCATAGGGAGCTCGCTGATGCAAGGTCCGCACCAGGATCCCCAAAAATAAAGAACCACAGGAACACCTGTTGAGGTGAAGTTGGATAGATATACATTTGCTCCCGTGAAACTAGGTAAGACAAAAAGGGGTGCTGCCTTACCGTTTTTTATGTCTTGTAGCGTGCTTATTAGAGAATCTACATTGATCCATCCGTCTTTAGCCCATACAAAATTACCCGATTTACTAAGAACGGTAAACCACGGCAGGTCCATAACCTCATAGGAATCAGCAATTGATCCGTTTTTATCCTGGACCACAGGATATATAAGTTTTAGGTTTTTTACAAAGCCTGATAAGTTGAAACCTGGCTTTTCGACGGGGGCTACATCAATGGCTATTAACTTTGGTAGTCCATGCTTTTGGGCATAATATTCATACGCATTTAACTGTTGGAGATCTTGAGTTATTGATGGGTCCCAAGATGCCCAGAAGAAGTATAGATGTTGCTCGCCTGGACCCAGGATTGCATACTTTTGGTCGGATGTTACGGACGATAAGGTCACAGTAGCAGATACGCTGCCAATATCTGGGCCTGAAAGTGGTGGAAGCGGCTTTATCTTTGGATGCTCGGGTAAAAGGGATGCTACGGCCTTTGCGATATCTTTGGCTTGCACAGGAACTGCTTGATACCACATGGGAGTAAGGAATACATAGCGTTCGTCTCCATTAGGTCCTATGATAAAGAGCGCAGGCGTATGATCTATTAAATTATTCACCACTTGAACATATATATGGTACTCTTTCCATACGTTCTCTAACTCAGGAAGTGTGCCTGTAAGAAAATACCACTTGTTTTGCATTCCGTGTACCACTGTGTAGTGCTGGACGTCAGATACACTTATTGCCGTTGGGTTAGCATCTATACCTATTAGCTGAACCTTTGATGCATATTTTCCTAGCATCTTTAAGGCGTCCAGCATGCTTTGGGTAGTTATAGGACACACTGTTGTGCATTCGCTGTCCACAAACGCTAAGACCACAACTTTACCATGAAATTGTGAAAGACTAATTATTTTCCCAGACTGATCTTCGAGGATAAAGTTAGGAGCCTTTACCCCAGGAAGTTTAGTTATGTATGGTGATGCCTGGGAGGAGTTTTTCAGCTTGGTATTAGATGATGAGGAAAGTACGTTATTATTTATATACAGGCCTAAGATTAAGAGAATTCCTAAGCCTGCGAGGCTCCATAGTACAATTCTGATTTTCCTTAACATGCTCATGGCTTCCGGAGATTAATCTACAGCTTTATATTTTATTTGAGTACTTCTAACTGCAATTTAATTGAAGGTTCGGATTCAGATCTTTTTATGAAGCTTTTGAATTACAGAAAAATAAGCAAGAAAGCTCCAACCTTAAGTGAGGAGATGAATTGCCAAAAGTATATCCAAGAGTAGTATAAGTTTTATGGTATTCCCATAACCTATGTTGAGCCTAGAAACACATAGAAAGAGTGTTCTAGGTGTAGAAGCATAGGGACTATGGAAGGAAAACTATTTTTAAGTGCTTTAAATGTGGGCATGTTGACCACATCGACGCAACGCTTGGTTCGATATAGCGTTTCTTCTTCCTTTAATGGTAAGGTGTAGGTCAATTGCACGTATAATGGGATGTGTGCAAGGGGAGCGCTTATACCCCTAAAGGGGCTACTTTGAGAACGACAAAGACCCCAGAACCTCCGAGCTTTAGCGAAAAGAGTATGTCAGCAATTAATAGGCATATTTTATTTCCACGCCATTTTTGATAGCTCCTAACTTTCTTAAATAACCAATCATTCTCTTTGCACCTATAGCACCTGCATATCTTCCCACTATGTAACCTTTCGGGCTAATGAAGACAAAATAAGGGATAAATGGTACATTATATAGAGCTAGCAATTCCCCTGAAGGGTCATAAACATTATAGTAGGGCACTTTATAAAGGTTCAAAAATGCCGCAGCAGCAGCTCTATTGTCATTGTCATCGATACCAAGGAATTTAATGCCAAACGGCCGAAGTGCCATCGACAATCGGGTTAGTGAAGGTTGCTCTTTATTGCATGGGCCGCACCACTGGGCCCAAAACACTAACACTACCCAGTTACCTCTAAACGCACTTAGACTAATTTGCTGAGATGAGCGAACCCGCACTAAACTAAAGTTTGGCGCTAAACTATAATGTTGCATGCTAGCCCTACCACAGGATGCTAAAAAAAGGATGGTTATACTTATTGAAGTCCAAAAAGCAGCTTGCCGCCTGTGATTTATTATGTAAGTTATCATGAGTCACATTTTTATCTTTAGTGGATTATCACTTCTAGCAGGAATGCTTTCTATAACCTCGCCCTGTACATTACCTCTGCTACCAGGATATATCGCATTTGTTACAGCACGTACAGACAGCACCAAATCATCTTCACGCGTTGGCCCAATGGTCTTTTTCATCATAGGCTTTATAACTCTTTTTACTCTGCTTGGTGCAGCAGCAACAGGGCTAGTCAGCTTAAGCGGAAGCTTCAAACCCATCCTCGACCGTATATCAGCCTTAATAATACTTATTTTCGGCATTATTCTATTGTTCGGTATAAGGCTACCGCTACTTGAGCGAGAATTTAGACCATTATTATCTAACCCTGGTACCGCCAAACTTGGTGCGTTTGCTCTAGGTGTTGCATTCGGCGCCGGCTGGACTCCATGTGTTGGTCCGGTGCTTGCCTCGGTTTTACTTTTGGCATCTCAGTCATCAACCGCTGGGGAAGGAGCAATATTGCTGCTTTTGTATGCGGTGGGCATGGGTATTGCTTTTTTTATTTTTGGGGTATGGGCAGAAACAGTAAAGCCAGTGACAAAATGGTTAAAGCACCACGCTTCTATGGTGAATACTGTAGCAGGACTGCTCCTATGTACTATGGGCATCCTGCTGTTTGCAAATATCTGGCAACAGCTTATGGCCCCACTTCTTGGACTTTACGCCTCGCTTCACTGGCCACCAATTTAAGGCTTAACAAATCAGATGCGGCAAAACGACTGTCAATTAAGTAGATGCGTCATCCGCAGCATTCACATACACCTTTATACCTATCGGGTCTTCAATTATCTCATTCTTCGGTATTGGAAGCTTAACCCCGAAGCTTGCAATTCCAGTTATTTCTGGAGTTATCTTATCTGCGTAATGAAAACCCAAATTATTTATAGCTATATGGTGATGATAACCATAAAGGCTTAAAAATCTAAATCTCCCCCAGTTGGCAGTTCTGGAAAAACCAAGGCTCATATAAAAGCCTTCAGACACATCGAGATCCTTCACAACCAAATGCAGGTGCCCTATAACGGATGCATCTGGAAGCTCAAAACTGTCTACAGGGCCTTTTACCTCCCGTAGGAGACCTTCGAAGTCCAGCTGCAATGTGTCCATTTGAACAGTCCCGTCACGCCAAACCCATTGCTCCGATGGCTTATCAGAGTAAAACTCTAGACCGTTATCTTCGGGATCACTTAGATAAATAGCTTCGCTTACAAGATGATCTGCTGCACCAGACATACCTATGCCAGCATTGGCCATATTTATAAGGAATCTTGCAAGGTCTTTGCGGCTTGGCAATCTGATTGCTATGTGATACAGACCAACAGACGGTATTCTCGGAACTTCGGCCTTTGGTACACTCTCAAGTATTAAAAAATTCGTATTCTGCGTACCCAACACAGCGATCGATGATGTTTTTGCTCTTAAGATAAAACCAAGTGCTTTGTAGAATTTAACCACTTCACCGATATCTTTTACGCGCAAACGCACAAAAGATATCGGCCAATTTGCTAACATTTGATTTTCTTCAGTTACTACCTCGCTCATTTAAGTTGCAAAGATTATACCCAATATTAAGCGTTTATAAACATGCAATTGACAGCAGCATTCATAAAGACTATATATTGCTTTGCACATTTTCAACTGTGCTTTTGTATTCAACAATAGCAAAGCTTTAAACTTTAACTAGCAGGCCATTAGTACAATTTAAAGCTATGGACATACTTAGGCTAAAGGGTATGGAATTTTGGGGTTATCATGGCGTTTCAACCCAAGAAAGGGCCATGGGCCTCAAAATACGAGTAGATGCCGAACTGAAAGTAGATACCAAATCCGCTGCCTTATCAGATAACTTAGCTGACACCATTGATTATGTTATGGCATATGAAATGATTCGGGATATAGTAGAAGGACAGTCATTTGCGTTGCTTGAAACATTAGCTAATAAAATTGCATATACGCTCCTGGAATTACCCCCAATAAATGAAGTGACGGTAAGAGTTAGCAAAATACCACCGACAAAAGGACAGTTTGATCGGTTTGAAGTTGAGGTAACACGGGCTAGATCTTCATGAGACTTGCCTATTTTGACTGTATAGGCGGAATTGCAGGTGATATGGTGCTTGCAGCGCTAGTTGACTGTGGTGCTGATGCACAGATATTATTTGACCTCCCAAAAATTTTAAATCTGGAAAATTCAGTAAGCATAAAAATCGAGGACGCAGTTCAAGGACATATAAGTGGAAAGCATATAAAAGTATTTGAAAAAGATACGGCCAGC
>Ga0209012_1001513_pt1 | contig 23652 bp, 22 predicted proteins | sample RS3BMetagenome_FD_184735 | JGI IMG/M metagenome (GOLD analysis project Ga0209012, IMG submission 184735) | Ferric oxide microbial mat and aquatic microbial communities from Rainbow Spring, Yellowstone National Park, USA - RS3B (SPAdes) (version 3) ...
CACCCGTCGTTGCACCTCGTTCAGGTGGGGCATGACGGTCGTGAAGAACCGCGCGAGTTCGTCACGACTGACCTCCACCCGGCCAGAGTACTACGCGCGTACTAAATCCCGGTGGACCCTTAGCCCTGCTTTGATGTGTGGTTGAAGAGCGATTCCCTCCGGTACGAGTCGCCGACACATCAAACTAGGACCCCAGCCTGTCCCACACGATCTGCGACAGCCCTGCGGCGATGGCTTCATCTCGCTCCTCGGTGGCATGCTGGTAGATGAGCGCCGCCCGGGGACTGGCGTGCCCCATCCGGGCCATCAGCTCCTTGGTGCTCGCTCCGGTTGAGGCCGCCAGGGTGTTGCCGGTGTGGCGCAGGTCGTGGAAGTGCAGGTGCTCCAAGCCGACGACCGACCGGGCGCGGCGCCAGGCGGTGTCGAAGGTGGCTCGCCGGAGCCCGTCTGTCTTCGGTCCCCTGAAGAGGAAGGCCTCCGCTCCCGGTGCCACCCATTTCTCCAAGTGGAGCTCCACCTCCTCGACAAGGTGGGGTGGGATCGAGATCGAGCGGACGCCGGCCGCAGTCTTCGGGGGCCCGAAGACCCGGGTTCCGTCGGGGAGGTCACTGCGCTGCTCGGTCACGTTGATCCGACCGCGTTCAAGGTCCACCCGGTCCCGCCGGAGGGCCAGCAGCTCGCCGAGGCGGAGGCCGCAGAATGTGGCCAACAGCACCATGCCCCGGTAGCGAGGCTCGATGGCGTCGGCCAGTTGGTAGACCTGCTCGATGGTGGCGATCGGCCGCTCGGGTGACCGCTCCACACCGGCGCCCTTGATGGTGCACGGGTTGCGGACCAGCAGCCCGTCCTCGACAGCAGCATTCAGGATCGTCCGCAGAAGTCGGTAGGCCTTGGCCACCGTGATCGGTCCCGGCTTCCCCTTCCGCAGCATTCCGGCGTGCCAGGCCCGGATGGTGGCGGTGTTCAGTGCGTCGAACCGGCACTGCCCGAGCGCCGGGGTGATGTGGAGACGCAGCAGGTCGCTGTAGATGGCGCGTGTGCGGGGCCGGAGGTCCGGGCGGTTGTCGAGCCACCAGCCGGTGTACTCCTCCAACTTCACCTTGCCGAGGGCCGGGTCCCTCCACGCCTGGTCGACGATGTCGGTGCCGGTGCGGTCGAGGAACTGTTGAGCCTCCCGCTTGGTCGAAAAGGTCTTGCCCCGGAGCCGGCCGTTCGGATCCCGGTAGCGGGCCTCGTATCGGCCCGAGGGCTTCTTGCGGATGACAGACACCGGCGCCTTCTCCTCACCCCGACCGGGCGGCCTGCCACGGTGGAGTCGAACGAGGGGATGAAGGCGCCTGCCGGCTCGAGGCCTTCGGCGCGATCAACTGCTTCCCTGGAATGGTATCGCTGCGGTGTCTCACCCAGGGCGGCTGTCCGTCGATCGGGGTCGACTCCGCACCCACCTTCTGCTCCTCGATCCAGACGGCGATGTCGTCCCGGTCGAAACGGACGAAGTGCCCGACCTTGACGTAGGGCACCCGCTTCTCGGCCACCAATCGGCGTACGTGGCGGGTAGTGGTGGCCAGCCATTGAGCCAGGCCGTCGACATCCATCAGCGCAGGCTGACCATGCCCGGTGACGGTGGTGACACCCTTCGTGAATGTGGATTTATCCCTGGTCATAGGGGTCTTTCCTCCGTTACCGTGTGGCGGTGATGAGGCGGGCTCTGTCATGGTTGGTCCTGGTGGCGGCCGGGCTGTTGCTGGCGGCATGTGCGAACCCGACGGCCGGGTCCGGCTCGACCACCGCCACCTCCCAGGTGCTGGCTCCGAACCAGGTGCAGGCGATCGCCGATGCCGGGGTGCCCCTCATCAGACCGGCCGACGGGCGAATCCGCGGCTACGGGTTCGCGGCGGTCGTCACCGGTGTCGGAACTGGCCACCAGGCCGGCGGGCCCGGGGTGGCCGCCACCGTGGTGGCATCCGGTGGTCATCACCTGGTGGTGTTCGCACTCGGCCTCACCACCTTCTCGACTCCGGACCCGGTGGGAGACGGCACCAGCCCGGTGTTCACCGCCGACCTCTTGATCAGTGGCGGCCACGTCGACTTCGACACCACTGATCTGGTGGCCGGTGGTCGGGCCACCTACGTGGCTTCGGTGCCCGACGGAAGCGAAGCGGTCGACCTCGAGCTCACGGCAGCCGGCCTCACCCAGTCCTTCTCGCTCACCTCGTTGCACCGGGTGGGGGTCCAGCCCGCCGCCCTCTATCGGGATCCGAATCAGTCGTGGCTCACCGTGCCGGTCAACCAGACCCAATCCATCCCGGCCACCGTGCCGGCAGACGGCTTCACCTCCCAAGAGACCCTCGGGATCACCTCGCTCACCCTCACCGACTTCCAGCCCGGCGACCCGACCGTTCACCCAGCCGATCCCAATCAGGCCTACCTGGCGATCGCCGGTACCGACACGTCGGATCCCAATCCACCGGCGGGATATCCGTCGGGCTCCCACTTCGTCGGCAACTTCTCCGCCCTGCCCGGTGCAGACCTCACCCTCACCCTTCCCGACGGGCAATCCTCCACTGCCACCCATGTGGGATCGAGCTCCAGCGGTCTGTTGGACGGCACCTACTACTTCACCGTCCCGTCCGATCTGACCTCGGCCGCCTTGTCGATCGCACCGGGCAGCCAGTTGGGTGCCGAATACCAGGTCTTCACCGGCAACCCCGCCACCGTCGACTTCTCCAAGCCGGCCGCCTTCACCCTCGATCTGCCTCCGGTCCCCACCCCAAGCGGGGCCACCGTGCCGGCAAATGCCTCCTCGGGTGGAGGTGCCGCACCGACACCGACAGGCAATGGTTCGTCGAACTTCGAAGTCGCCCTGCTTCTGATGGCCGGAGGCTTCGGGTTCGTCATCGTCGTGTCGGCAGCGGCCATCCTCAAACGGCGCCGGAAGCTCGGTCGAGGTCGAGGTCGCCCGTCTCCGGGTCAACCTCCCTTCCGACCACTCCGTCCCATCGCCGCAGCACCGGTGGTCCTGGCCCTGCCGGCTGGTCCTCCTTCCGGCCCGGTCGAGATCCCCGGCGGTGTCGATCCGGCTGACGACGGGCTCGCCGACGATGCCCTCGACCAACCCGGGGCAGCATCGGCGGCAGCTTTCGGTGTCGCACCTGCGAGCTCGAATGGAGCGTGGACCTCGGTCGTCCCACCACCGAGCGGGACTGTCGGCGGTTCGGCCGTTGCCGACAGTTCGATCACACCGGGAGGTTCGCCAGCCGGTCTCGTCGAGGTGCTGGTGTTGGGTCCGGTGGAGGTGACCGGTTGGCGGGTCCGTCCCCGCCGCAAGGTGGTCACCGCCCTGCTCTGTTACCTCTGTCTCCACCCTGGTCGACCGATCACCAGCGACCGACTGTTGACCGCGTTGTGGCCGTTGGAGTCCGCCCGTCCCGAAGCCAGCCGGGCCAGCCTCCACACCTACGCCTCCGAGCTGCGCCGGTCGTTGCCCGAGGGCTGTCTGCCCGACGCCGGCACCACCGACGGCTACCTGCTCACCGGTGGGGTAGCCACCGATTGGGCCACCTTCACCTCCTTGGTGGACGAAGCCAAGGATGCTGATCCGGCCTCTTCCGCACTGGTCCTCGACCGAGCACTCTCTCTGGTCCGGGGCGTTCCCTTCGACGGCGCCACGTCCGAGCTCTTCGAGTGGACGACCGTCGAGCACCACACCGCGGCCATCGAGGTGGCCGTCGCCGAGTGTGCTCACTGGCTGGTCAGCCTTCGTCTGGCCACTGGCGACGGACCCGGAGCCGAGGAGGCTGCCCGCCGAGGCCTGGTCGGGGTGCCCGACTCCGCCGTGTTGCATGCCGACCTCATCCGGGCAGCCACGATCTGCGGCGATCCTGCCGGCATCCGGCGTGCGTGGAAGGGTGCCCGACGCATGCTGGGCGAAGACGGTGTGGCCCGACTGGTCTCCGAGCTCGAGCGTCCGACCTCGGTACATCAGCCCGCCTCCTGACCCAAGCCATTGACACGAGTTCGTCCGGCACTGACCCGGTCCGGGCGGTGGCACTCGATGAGGGCCCGTTCCGAACGTTGGCGGGTCTTGCGCAAGGCGGCTTCGCCCTTGTGGAGCTCGCAGGCCAGCGACCGGAACGAGCGCCGCGCCACCCGGGTGGCGTGGATGATCCTGGCCGCCTCGGCGGAGATGGCCCCGGTCGACACCGCCTCGGTGAGGACCGTCGTAATGCCGGGCGTGGGTTCGGGTGGTGGCGGAGCGACCGGGCTGCCGGCAACATCCAGCCGGCACCGGCGAAGGGCGCACCGCTGGTCGGCTCGGAGCTCGGTGCGCAGCCGATCCCAGGTCTTCCCGATGATGGTCCGGGCCAGGTGGGCGACCGACACCTCGGTGCCGGACATCCGGACGCGCATGATGGCGATCTGTTCGAAGGCAACGGCCAGCACGTCGGTTTCTGCCTGATGGGATTCGACACCGGTCGCCATCAACCGTCGTGACAGGCGCACCAAGGCCGGGCTGAGGGCGACCAAGGCTCCGACGGCGGCCAGTTCGTCTTCGGCCGACAGCGATACCAATGCCACCAGGATCCCCCCGGCCCGATCCCGATCGGTCGTCGTCCGGCAGACCTCCACCAGCGCCTCCAGGGTGTCAGCGCCGGCCGGGTCGAGTCCGGCCACTCTCAGCCGATCCAGGGTGGCCTGTCCCTCGCCACTTCGGCATCGGGCGGCCAGATGCGTGCCGAGGTCGGATATGGGTCCACGGTGATTGGTCATGGAGGCCATCCCGATCCGCCACCCTCGACGCCCGCCTCCACGTTGTCCTCGACCGCCACGGAAATCTTCGAGGTCCCCACCGGCGCCAGGGGCTGGCCGCCCGGTGTCGAGATCGTGTCGGGGCAGGTGAGAGCCAGTGTCAGGTGCTCGGTGGTCGGAAGTCATGACGCACTCCCAGCCACGCCTGGCCGTCGGTCGGCGTCGGTGGGAGGGCTGGCGGGCATGGTGGCCAGCCGGGCCAGGTGAAAGGCCACGAGACCCGTGGCAGGATCGTCGTATCCGCGGCCGGCGTAGCCGAAGTGGAGGTCGTCGCCCTCCAGGGCAGCGACTCGGGTGTGGGACCGGTACTCGGCACGGGCTCCCCGCAACGCCGAGAACGTGGTCGAGTAGCGGGTGCTCTTGGTGACTACGTGGCCCCGGTAGCCGAAGGCGTGGGCACAGCGCCGAAGCCCGAGTGATTGGAACTCACCTGCCCCAAGGTCCCAGGCAGTCGCCACCAGTCGCCGATGGTGGTCATTCACGTCAAGGTGGTCGATGTCGGCCTTGGAGGTGATCCGGTGGGCCAGCGCCCCGGTCACGTCCGCCGTCTTGGTGGCGTACTTGGCCACGTAGGCGGCCACGGCCATCTGGCGGTCGTCGTCACCGACCTTGCCGTCCTCCTTGCCGTCCTCCTTGCCGTCCTCCTTGCCGTCCTCCTTGCCGTCCTCCTTGCCGTCCTCCTTGCCGTCCTCCTTGCCGTCCTCCTTGCCGGCGCCGGTGACTAGTCCGCTGGCAGCCATCTGGGCACCCCAGCCGATCGACATCGAACCTGTCGGGGTAGCGATGGACGTGGTGACCTGGGGCACCACCGTGGTCAACTCTTCGATCACCGCCTCGGTGGTCACCCAAGCCGGCGGCAGGGTGTCGGGCCCGTCTTCACCGTCGATGCGGAGGACCACGTGGAGGTGGACCAGGCCCCGGCGTTGGAACTCCGCTGCCTTCACATAGGACAGGCGCAGACCGCATGACTCCCTTCCGGCGCCCCGGCGCTCGAGGGCTCGGACCAGTCGTTTGGCTGTCCGCTGCCACAGCACCGACACATGGGCGTTCCACAGGACCGCTCCGGGGTAGTCGAAGCACATCGGACAGATCGGCTGCCCGAGGAGCGGGTCGCCCGGGTCGTGGTGGCTCTGGCATTCGAGGCGCACCCCATGGCGGCAGCGCGGCTGAGCTCCAGCGGAGCGCGGCTTCTGACACGGCCGGCTCGAGGTGGTGCCGGGGTCTCGGGAGTGGACGGGGCCGAAAGGTGGAGCGGTGAGGGTCACGAACACCCGGGGCCGGGTGGCCACGTCGACGGTCACTCCCTTCCCTCCCCGCATGCCTGTCGCCACCACCTGCCAGGCGTCTCCCTTGTAGGTGTGGGAGCACGCCGGACACACCGATGACCGGCGGTCCTTGCAGGCCACCAACAACAGCCGGTCGGCCTCGGGTGCGCCCTCACGGATGGCAGCGATCCGGATGGGTCGGGCACACGACCCGGCCCGGTCCAGGTCGACCAGCTGGTTGTGCATCCGCTCCCGTTGGGTGGTCACCGACCACCTCGATGCCGGATCCGCTCTGCTCGGTCGGCGATGGTGTCGATCTGTTGGTCGGAGAGGTAACAGGACCGGAAGCGGATCGGAACCCCGCCCTCGGCGAGGAGGAACCCCACCCCTCGAGCCGAGGGGTCGATAGCGGCGGCCGAGTATCCAAGGGCTGCCCAGCCCTGACCCAGCACGGTGTCCGAAGCCTGGGGGGTAGAGCACCGAAGGGCCACCCGGAACCCGAAGAGGTCGCGGATCTGGGTAGGAATGACGTCGGCACTGGGCTTCTGCGTGGCAGCTAGCACGATGATGCCGGCAGCTCGACCCCGCGAGACCAGGTCCCGCAGCAGCTCGGTGATCTCGGCCTTGAGCTTGCGGTCCGACCCGCCGAGGTAGAAGGCGAGCTCGTCGATCACCACCACGTGGAGGGCCATGCCGTCACCGGGGGCGACCTTGCGGAGCCGCTTGACCAGCAACTCCCGGTAGCGGGCATCCATCTCGGACTGGATCCGGCCCAGCACCTCGATGGCGTCGGGGATCGACGGCCCGACGGTGTTGGTGGCACACCCCCGCCAGGCAGCCAGCTCGACCAGCTTGCCGTCCAACAGCGTCAACGTCACCGCAGGGTCGAGGGCGGCCGCTGCCACCAGCACCGACAGAAAGACCGACTTGCCGGCACCGGGCTCCCCACCCACCAACACGTTCCGCTCAGGCAGACCGAGCTCGGCCGGCCGGCCGTTCTCGTCGAGCCCCACAGGGATCGGATCCCACAGGGATGCCAGATGGGTGTCGACGAGCGGCCAGGGGAACGATCCGTGGGCGAGGGAGTCCCGGCGGACGATCACCACGTGGGCGAGTGCTGCGTTGTCCGCACTGCGCCGGACCCGAATCTCACGCACCCCGAGGGCTGCGGCCAGTGGCTCCGCCGCCTCTTCCAGCTCTGCCACGTGACTGCCGACCGGCATCCTCACCAACAGGTCATCGCCGAAGGGGGCGGTGACCACCCGCAGCACCTGGGGTCGGGTGCCGAACGGGCCAGCCAGTCCGCACTGCCTGGTGGCCCGGGCCCACGAGTGGCGGACCGAAAGACGCCGCAGGTGATCGAGGGCGGGGGCGAATCGAGACCTGTGCAGGTAGGCGGCGATTCCTGCGACGATGACCACCACCTGGGCGCCGATCCCACCCACCACGGAGTCGATGATCCAGTAGAGGACCATGAGTGCCATCCCGAGACCTGCCTCGACCCGCCACTCCCAGACGACCGAAGCCATCTGGGAGTGGACGGGACCGAGGTTGTCCCGCTTGAGCTCAGACACCTCGTCCTCGCAGGTAGCGACCGACCAGGCCGGCCACGATGGCGAAGACGAGGGCCAACCACAGGTGGGCGGCCATCTCCCCGATCAGGATGAGACCGAGGTAGAGACCCAGCAGCCCGATGACCACCCGCCCCATCAGCCGGCAGCCTTGGTGATGGCGACCGGCTCCACCTTGGCCGCCTTGAACGACACGCCGGAGCGGTCGCCCATCGACCAGGTGGTGGCCACCAGCTCGGTGAGCCGCACCGGGGTGAACTGGCCGATGCCCTTGGGCTCGCCGGCCACCTTGACGGTAATCACGTCACGGCCACCGGCGCCGATGCTGAACAGGTGGACGTTGAAGACGGGTCGTCCGTCTTCGTCGAGCTTCTGCACTTTGGTGTCGAAGTCGACAGCCGGTTCTGCCGGGCCGGCGGTCACGAAGCTGGCAGCTGATGTATCGACGGGAAGTCGCATGATTCCTCCATTCGCAGACGAGAGGAAGGTCCTCTCATATACATATGGGGTTTCTCGACACCCACTTTTGGACAACACCCAGCTCAGAGGGGGTGTGATCCGACCGCCCGTTGACCGAGGCCGAACCTGCGTGGCGGGGCTTGGCGACCGTCCATCAGCTCGAGGTCGAGTCCGTCACGAGACGCCCGAACTGCAACACATTCGGTCTCAGCTCACCGTCATTTCGGCACTGTTCACCGGAATGGCGACCACTCAGCATCCAGAAGGCGACCAGCGCCGGCTCCGGCCCTTGGGGGCCTACGCCTGCGCCGGTCGCTTCCAGTGTTGATTGGGGCCAACCACGTGGCACTGCCGATCGACAATGGCTTGAGTCCGAGGTGCTGCCGCACGGCCACTTCGTGACCGCTTGCCCTCAGATGCTGCCCACTCGTCAGTCCCGGACGCCGAGTCGGCTTGGTGCACGATCGGGGGCTCGCGACAGCATTTCCTCTACTCTTTCAAGGTGAGCCGACCCCAAACTTGGTGGCATGTGTCGGGTGGTGTTCAGTCTCGGAGTCGGAAGATCCCGAGGTCGAAGCCGGTTCCGGTCAGCGACGAGACGATCTCGCCCCCGGGACTGTCGTAGGTCATGGAGACGACGTCGATCGAGGACAGGAATCCGCCCTCGACGGGATGGGAGGCACCACGCGCCTTAATCTGCTTCGACAGCACGTTCCCGACATACTGGGCGACACTGTTCTGGGCTCCGATGCCGGCGCCGCCCAGGTGCTTGCCCAGCGCCGACGCTGTTCCAGGGAACCTGCGCTCGATTTCGACGGCGATCTGGTAGGAGGTCGCGAAGGCGCGGCCGAAGTGGTGTCCGGGCCCACCCGCCAGCCGGGCATCCCCCAGGACGTCGAGGACCTTGGCCGTCATGTCGTTGTCGTCCCACTTGCCCATCAGGCCACCTCCTCGCTGCCGGCCGTCGCCATCTTGGCGATGGCGTCGGTGAAGGACGGCAAGATCCCGGCCGGCATCTCGATCGATGTCGCCTTGCCCTCACCGGCGTAAGTCGCACGGACAGGGCGGGGAAGACCCTCGGGGAGGCGGCCCTGACGCTCCATTCGCTGCATGGCCTTGGCGATCGGCCCCACCCGTCCGCGCAACGTGCCCGAGCCGGTGTCCCGCAGATCGTCGGTCGAGATCTGGCCTAGGCCGGCCACGACCTTCTCGATGATCTCTCGGGTCCGAGGGGGGAGCTCCCCGATCAAGTCCGTTGCCAAATCCGAGTTCCAGCCCGTCTCGTCGACCGCCGTCGCCGAGTCGAACTCGAGTCCGGCGAGCTGGGGGAGCATTGCTCGGAGCTCCTCGGGTGTCCCCCGAAGGGTGATGGTCGCTTCCATTGCTGCTGCCGCCTTTCTTTCGGTTCAACTAGAACCTCTATATTAGCGGGAGAGAGCTTTACACCGGTTCGGCGGTGCCGATGGTTGGATGCGGCTCGGGAAGTCCCTGTTCACGGTCCCGCGCGGTTCAGTTCTTGGACGGATTCGGCACCAGGTGGTGCGGTCCGATGAAGCCGACGTGGACCTTGCCGGTGGCACCGCCGGTGTCGTCGTGGAAGTAGATCCGGGGGATGTTCTCGCCGCCTCCTTGGGAAACCTTGATGTGGGCCTGCATCTCGATGCACCCCGAGGGGTCGACGTCGATCGACACGGGGAAGATTCGGGCTTGCCCGAACGCGTTCATCGTCGACTCGGACTCGGACATAGCCAGCTTCTTGGCGTTCGCGGTCCATGACCACCTCGACGTTGGGTTTTGGCACCACTGATAGAAGCCAACCTGGAACTCGGGTGCGGCGTTCCCGTATGCGTCAAGCGCACGAAGGGCCCGCCACGCGCTTCGGGCCCACGAGCCTCCTTCGAGGGCACCGTCGCAATCGTCGAGCTTCTGGGGAGCATTCAGATGGACGATCACTCCGGTCAGGAACTGAGCGAGCTCGGCGACCTCAGCCACGCTGTCTACGACATCGGGAAGCTCGAAGACGTTGTCGTCATAGGGGATGCTTGCCTCGGCGGCGTCAGACTTGGCAAGGCTGCCGCGAACCTGGTTCAGCTCCTCCTCCAGTTCCTCGTTGGCGACCACGAGCTCCACGAGTTCGTCCTGAAGTCGACCCAACGAGGCGGTGAGGCCGGCGATCGCACGGTCGCGGTCCGCGACCTTGTCCAGGCTCCCGCCGGCGCCACGGAGCTCCAGCCGTACCGCCTCGTAAGCGGCGGGCGGCGGAGTGGCCGCCACCGTCGCGGAGAGGATCCCGGCGAAGACATCCCCGGCTGTGGCATCGGCGAACATACGCCGCGCCTCCACGTACCGGTGGCGTGCGCCTCGGAGGTCGCCATCCGTACTTAGCGGGAGGTAAAGCCGAGCTGCGCCACTCCACACACCCAGACCCTCCGGAAGAGCGGCATTGAATTCGGCCTCCTGGTCGGGGGGCAGAATGCAGACTTGTGCGACTCCCGCCAGGCGGATGAAGGCCGCGTGGGCGCGTCGCATGGTGACCTCGGCACCGGCACGGTCGTGGGCGAAGACCACCAGTGGCAGGCGCCGATCGACTCGCTTGATGAGTGCCGCCAGGGGAATGCCGGCCATGGCCGCCGGCATCGCCTCCAGCCTGATGTGGCCGACCCGGGGGTCGGCCCGCGCTCGATCAGGTTGCGTACCAGGAGTGGGGAACGCAGCGGGACTTGTATGTACGGGTCCCGGCTCTCCCTTTCGATGTCGACCCAGAGTGCACCCGGGTTCATATCGTCTTCGGCCGGTACTAGGACGGTGAGCGTGGTCGCCCACCGTTCGCCGGCGTCCGGCCGATCCTCGACAACAGCGGACCGGAGGGCGCGGACTCCGCCACCTTCGGCACGAGACGTCTCCACGGTCACCGTGCCGGCGTCATTTCCGAACTTCGAGGCATCGACAGAGGTGGAGATCTCGCCAACAGGTAGGCCCGAGACAAGCAACTCGGCCGGGACCCGCTTCTGAACGCGGAGCCACTCCACCAGGGCACCCTCACCCAATTTCAGCAGTTTCCCGGGATCGTCCTCCCAGATCGCCCGATAGATCAGTGCCATAACCCGCCTCCCAACGTCGGTTCCGCTGGCGCTTGCTACCCGCGCGGCCGCTGGCCGGCGCTCTGCACCATACGACAGGAAGATCGTCGCAGACGGGTGTGACGGATCGGTCCGGGCGGCCCTCAGCGGCCGGGAGTCAGGTGGCCCGAGTGAGGCGCGTATGCGGTGCGCATCTGGACGCTGCAGGTTGGTCGCAGCCATCACCGAGCTCGCCTTGATCATTGAGGCATCAGTGAAGGACCGGCATCATTGACCCGCACAACTTGAGTTGACCTGCCTAGTTGCGTACCAGAAGCTCAGCTTCGCACGCTGATGAGACGGCGTCTCCTTCCGAGAGACCGCGCCAGCCGCACCAACTTCTGAGCGGACGCCCGTATTGACACTGGTGTCCATCTGTCGCATTTGCCGGCGGCTGTATCCCGATAGATGACCCACTTGCCGCATCTCATGGGGACCCGGCCAGCGGCGCGAACCCTCTCCGCGCAACGTTGGCTACAAGAAGGACTCCTCGTGGTTGATCGCTTCGCCATCGACCACCCGCTGCATCAGCCCACGAAGCTTTTGCAAACGAGCGGCGATTTCCTTGTCGGTCGGCTCCGTCCCGGAGAGAGAGCGCCGCACCACGTCGACGGGCGGGAAGATCAACTCCCACAAGGGCCATGCCGTCACCCAAGCGTGGCGAGCGAAGTACACACCAACTCGACGTATTTCGAACTCGTCGTCGTAGTCGAGGAGGCTGTAGCCAAGCAGTTGCACGAGTGTGTTGCGCACTGCGGCGGCATCGAGCGTCTTCGTCGTCTTCAACTCGAAGAGGGTGCCGGCAACGATGAAATCTGCATCGGCTCCACCGATTGCGCTGCTTCCGACGAATACAGGATTCGGGTGGTACGGCAGGCTCCCGTTGGCGACGTACGGAATCAGCGGAGACATCACGTCACTCCCAGAACGAGAGAGGTTCACTACTTCTTCGACCACCGCATCGGGAGCGAGTTGCAGAAGAGGCTCCGCCTTGGGACCGGCATCAACCGTGCTCTCCGATGGCAAATGTGGCACCCATTGTCCTCGTGTCCGGAAAACCGACTCGAACTGGGCAAGGACCACGCAGTAGCTGCTCAGCAGCGCTTCATCTTCGTCGTTGAGTACCTGCCCAGCTGGCGAAAGTCTCGAAGCGAGGGTGTCCAGGTGCGAGAAGAACCGTGACACGGCGTTGTCCGTGGATGGTTCGAGACCGGTCAGCAGCGCCGCCCCCTTCCGCGCCACGAACTCACTTGATCGACACGGGGCAAGATGGAATCGCAGCCGGTAGTCGAACGCTGTCCCGACCATACCGGCATCAGCTCCTGGCACCGCTGGTACCACCGTTGCCGAAGGCAGGGCGTCCAAGCCGAGGAGTCGCTTGCACGGGTCCGCCCACGGTGCTCCTCGGCTGGCATCGGCCACCAGTGCGCCCACGAACTTCAGGTACTGCGTAATCGGAGAGGACGGCTTTGCTAGCTCGGTTGTGAGTGACATGGGCTGCTGGGCTCCCGGGACTCTTACTCGCCCACGTCGTAGACCTGAAGGACTTCATCGCCGTAGTGGTTGATGACCTTCACGGCGATGCGTCCGGTAGTTGGCGGGGGGAAAGGCCGGGACTTCGTTGAGTAAAGCGAGGACCACGCAGTCTCGTCGATGTCTGTGTTCAGTGAACGCTGCAGCTTCTCGTACGGCTTGTCCGCTCCGGTGAAGTAGGCGTGGCGCACGAAGAACTGCTCGCCGTCGTAGTCCGTGTCGATGAACCAGCAGGCAATGTCGTCAGTGGATGAGGGACGGACAACTCCGGTCGTGGGGTCGTAGACATCCACTCCATGCACCTCGACGACGATCTCGCCGTCTGTGGCCGTGATCGTGACATCAGGTTCACCGAACACCGTGAACAGGTTTCCGGAGCCAGTCTTCTTGAGCAACTCGTTCGACATTGCCAGGTCAGGGTTCATGTGGGTGAGGAGCACCCGCAACCGTCCTATCTTGCGCTCGTCTTCAGCAGCAACGAAGCCATCGCCCGATGGAGCGAACTCCTTGGCAGTCTCCGATGCGTACGCCTCGAAGGCAAAGCCACAGACGACGAGGATGTCGAATCCGGCCCCCTTGAGTGCTTCCCGAGCTGCATCCTTGACCATGTCCGGGCTGACCGTTCCATGCTCCGGCCCGATCATGATGGCCACGGTGCGAACCTCGCCAGCAGCATCGGTGATCGTTCCGTGAGCGTGGAGGATGCCGTCGCCTGCGTACGGTTCGAGCACATCAAACGTCAGGCGTTCGCCACGGAACGTGTTCTGCACTCCTGAAGTCTGCAGATTCTCCACAATCGTGGAGACGAACGACTCTTCGTCGCCGTTGCCCGAGCCACCGGGCTCATCGAGAGTGCGATGAGGCGAAAGTGATTCGACAGTGAAGCGACCGCTGACTCGGACCTTCGCCGTATCCTCGTAGGGCCGGTCAACCAAGAGTTCCTGTTCAGCCCCTACCGAGATGAGGTGATCTACCTCCGTTTGGCTCAGGCCGGGGACGATTTTCTCGTTGCGAGCGATGTCGCCGAGCATGACGTGTGGGACACGCTCGTAGACGAACCCGTGTCGTATGTCGCAGTTGTGCTGTACGGCCGGCAGTTCGTGGCCGGTCAGCTCCCGCTCCTTCACGGCTCCCTCGTTGGAGTCAGCCAGCAGGTAGAAGGGGTACCGAGCTGCCATCAGTCGGGTTTTGGCGAGTGCAAGTGCGACACGGCTCGTGTCGATGGTGATCCAACGTCGCCCCCACTGTTCGGCAACGAAGGCTGTGGTGCCGGAGCCGCACGTTGGATCGAGGACGAGGTCGCCCGGATCGGTCGTGAGGAGAAGGCAGCGTTCGACGACCTTCGTATTGGTCTGAACCACATACACCTTGTCATCGGTGAAGTTGCCGGTACCAGTGTCTGACCAAAGGTTGGTCCGAACCTGGTACCCGAAGTCGTCGGCGAACCGCACGTACCGGATGCTGTTCTTCGCCACGTGGATGCGACCAGCAAGGGCCAGTCGTTCCATTCCTTCTGGGTAGTTCGCCTTCCAGTGCGAGCTTGCACCAGGGTTGTACGTCTTCCCCTGGTACTCGAAGGGTTGAGGTGAGGACGAGGCCCCCTGGGACTGGATGTCCCCTGGCGTGTAGATCCGTGCACCTTCCGGGATGGCAACGTCACCTTGCTGCTCACCTGCTGTCATCCCCCTCTTTGTGCCATCCGGCAGGGCCAGCCATCGGTATCCCGGACGATCCGTTGACTTATCCCAGAGCGATCGGGCTTTGACATTCGGCTTGGATTTCGCATACCAGAGCAGGTAGTCCCCAGCCCGAGGGAGTTCTCGTGCGTCAGTGAAGCCGCTCGTCGTGACGAAGGAGATCAGGCTGATGAAGTTCTCTGGGCCGAACACCTCGTCCAGGAGAGACCGGACGAGATGAACGTTCTCGTCGCCCATTTGGATGAAGACCGATCCCGACTCGGTCAAGAGGTCCCGAGCAACGACGAGCCGATCACGCAAGTACGTGAGGTAGGAGTTGATTCCGTCCTGCCAGGTGTCACGGAATGCCTTGACCTGCTCAGGCTGGCGACTGGCGTCAGAGCCATCCTTCACATCACGCTTGCGAGTAGAGACCTGCCAGTTCGACCCGAACTTGATCCCGTACGGCGGGTCCACGTAGATCATCTGGACCTGACCTCGGAGTGTCTCCTTCTCGGTCATGCTGTTCATGACGAGGAGTGCGTCGCCGAGGACCATGCGGTTGGACCAGTTGGCAGCGTGCTCGTAGAACTCGACCTGCTCGTACCCTTCGAGCCCATCGAAGTCCTCGAAGAGCAGAAGCTGTTCCTTCGGCTTGCCAGCCGTGCCAGCTCGGCGCAGGTCCTCAACGAGTGCCCGTGGGTCTATCTTCTCTTGGATGTACAGAGGGACGGCGGGAACGGTCAGGGGGCCAGTGTCTTGCTCATCCTTTCCTCTCCACACGAGTTGGGGATCGGCATCGGGGTCCCGTGGGTAGAGCAGCGGGCGCTCGTAGGTAACGGGGATAGGGTTTCGCTCGTCGTCGGCAACGAAATCCCGAAGCTCCTCGGTCGGGATGTTCGTTCGCTTGTCCGCATGGGTCGTTGACTTGACCTGCTTCGGTGCAGTGGCTTTACGTGGTGGCATCAAGTCGCTCCTGCAGTTGTGGTCTCAGCAACGATGGAGCGGATGATGTCCGCACCCTCGTAGGGATCGGTGACTTCGACAAAGCGCCATCGTCCGAAGCGTTCGGCATTGTTGACAGCAGGAACCCACAACGTGCGAGCCGTATCCACCTTGATCTGTTTGGCTCGGTCCCGTTCCCCGGACACTTCGATGATGAGGTGCAGCGGATCGTCGGAGCCCCGGCCATCGTCGAGGTCGACGAGGAAGTCCGGGTAGTACGCCTTCGGCTGTCCGTCGAGGCTGTAGGGGATGATGAAGCCGAGTCCCTGGTTCTTCACGTAGCGGAGAACCTCGGGAATCTCTTCAAGAGTGAAGTCCAGCACGTGCTCCCACCTGCTGTCTGCCACGGTGTAGTTCACATGGCACTTGTCGGGATCGGTGAGGCGAACTGGCTTCGAAGTGTCGAAGTCCACCCATTCTGTCGATCCCACGGTGTCGTACGGCTTGAGCATCCCAAGCAAGCGGCGCTCCCCACCGGCAGTACGGACGATCGAGTGGTAGATGCGTTCAGCAGCATCACTCCGGTACTCGTGAAGAAGAAGGAGCTGGGGAAAGGCGTGGTCCTGGCACGTCACGCAGTCAGCCATCCATGACCGAGAAATCTCGACGAGCCTGGGGAAGAGCCACGGCCTCGGACCGTGCACCATGCTGTCGCCGTCTCCAGAGTCCGGGTACTGGAAGTACCGATCCAGCACGAGTTTCGCAAGCTCGAAGGCAACCGACTTGGGACGCTGTGCCTTCAGGTCGTCGAGGGTGTGGACCTCAGCTTCTCCGACGATCCCTGCCACCTCCGTTGTCGTGGGGACATGGCTAGCGGAGAGAAGCATCTTCGACTCGTCCGTCCAGTCAGCATGAAGGTTTTGGTCTGGGACCTCCCAGCGATAGCCATCGAGTCGGGGAAACATGATCCGAGCCGCTGCACGCTCAGGCAGCGACCGCACGTGCGTGATGGGTTGGCGTGGTGGTGGTTCCTTGGTTGCGCCCGATGCCGGGATGAACGAGAACGGCACGCCGTATACCTCGGCGTACTCGGGAGAGAACCGTCCATCGTCGTCAAGTGCAAACGACCGACGACGAAGACCCCGACCCACGACCTGCTCGCAGAGAAGCTGCGTCCCGAATGCCCGGACCCCGAGGATGTGCGTGACAGTCGTCGCATCCCATCCTTCGGTCAACATCGACACGGACACCACACAGCGGACGTTGCTGCCGAGCCTGCCCGGCTTGCCGACCGTGTTCATGACCTCTCGAAGAACGTCCTCGTCCGTCAGGCTCTCAACGTCTGCGCCGGGGAAGCGTTCTCGGTACTCCCGCTTGAACTGTTCAATCTCTGCCGATGCAGCACGCTTGAACTCTGGCGACAGCGCATCCCCTCGGTCGAGCTGCTCAGAGTCCACGAGGATGTTCACTGGTCGATGTGCCCAGCCTCCAGCGTGTTCGTTCGAGAAGAGGCCGAGAGCACCAGGAACGATCGTCGTTGATCCATCCTGATTCGTCTTCTCGAACCCCGAGACGTAGTCGTAGACGAGTTTCGAGACGTTCGTGTTGTTGCAGACCACGATGAAGACAGGGGGCGTCGAGCCATCAGCACCAGCATCGTCCCATCGAGCAAACGCCTTCTGGTAGTTGGCATACAGACTGTGCAGTGCGCCCTGCAGCGGGGCAGGCAATTGTGGCGGACCTTCGATGGCGTCCGTCTTCCGCCCCTTCTTCGGAAGGTCATCCCGAATCCTTCCCCACAGGTTCCGGTAGGTCGGAGCCCCGCCCTCCTGGAGGGTGTCGTCCTCGACCGGGACCCGAGGAATCTTGACGAGGCCAGCTTCGATCGCATCGACGAGGCCGAAGTCCGAGACAACCCACGGGAACAGTGTTCCTTCGGAGTACCCCGAACCCTTCAGGAAGAACGGCGTTGCCGATAGGTCGTACACCGTTCGGATGCCAATTTTGCTGGCAACCGCTTCAAGGCCGGAGAGCCAGACCCGTGCCTCCGCTTCACGCTGCTTCGCTTCGGCCCGGTCTTCGGCTTCGAGGCGAATCTCCTCCCCGTCGTCCGGCTTGCGGCGGTAGCAGTGGTGGGCTTCGTCGTTCAAGACGACGATGTTCTTCTTCGTACCAAGATCACGGCACACTCGGCGAACCATTTGGTCCGGCGTCTCTGTGAAGGCTCCACGGACATCGGCTCCGAGCAACTCTCGGGTCGCTTTTGGCATCGAGACCTTCTCTCGGTGCAGGAAGCCGTGAAAGTTCGTCACGACGATCCTGACTTGGCCAAGTTGGTCCCTCAAATGCGACGGGACGACGTCGAGACCCCGGTAGTAGTTCTCGGAGTCCGACGGGAAGAGCACTCGGAGCCGGTCACGAATCGTGATGCCAGGAGCGACGACGAGGAACGCATCTGAGAAGCGACCATCGTGGGGATTCGCTGCCTTGTTCAAAGTCTGCCAGGCGATAATCATCGACATCACGGCTGTCTTCCCCGTGCCGGTCGCCATCTTGTGAGCGACCCTGAACAGACCGGGATTGGCATCGTCGTTGTACCGCTGGAGTTCGGAGAGGAAGTATTGACCGGCTCCGGCCTTCCCGGCGATCTCTGAGAGCCACATTGCCGTCTCTACTGCCTCGATTTGGCAGAAGAAAAGTCGACGTTCCCGCTCCGGTGCATTCCAGTGTTCGAGGAGGATGCGGGTTGTTGCCGTCGCCCCCGGCCACCCCTCCAGTCGCCAACGGTCAACGGCGACTCGGACCTCGTTGACAAAGCGTGTCTCCTCGATCCGGTCCTTCGTCCACTCGACGAACTCAAGTTGCGCCTGAGCTGCCTGTCTCCGCTTGGCGGCGGGAATCGGCATGAAGTAAGCGGACGGCCTCCGGCCTTCTAGGACCTGGTCCGTGATGCCGTCGTCGTCGAACTTCCAATAGCGGGTAGGAGCCTCGTAGGGCGAGTTGAGAATCGGATTCTCGATGACGTTGGCCACGAGTCAACCATCCGAACGGCGGGATCGGTCCCGGTACGGGCCCCAAAGTCCAGGGAAAAGGCTGGTTGACATGGCCTGATGCTAGGTCAACGTTGCTCGGATGGTCGAGCACAAGTGCTGTCGCTCACGGATCGCTACTGGGCAGTTGCTGGTCAACCGGCAACGCCGGGCGATCCGCCATGAAAACTCTGCCGGACGGGGATGTGTTGGGGACCTCTCTTTCCTCTTCCAAGCGGTCACCTCGACCTGATTGGCACAGGATGGCCGCATAGCAAATGGCTCGGTGAGCAACCTCGAGCCGCCGTGGCCCGAGGATTCGTGGGGATGGACGGTAATCTCTGGGTTTGGAAGTTGGTATAATCGCAACTTGCCGGTACAGTAGTTGCCATGAGTGAAGAAACCGGAGTGGATGAAGTCGGGTACCGACTGGCAGAGGCGCGGAAGCGAGTTGGCCTGACGCAGACTCAGTTGGGCGAGGCCCTTCGTCTCGACAAGGCCCAAGTCTCGAAGATCGAGTCGGGGCGGCGGAGGCTGGATATCAGTGAGGTTGCCGCAGCAGCGGTGCGCCTGGGGACGACGACAAGAGAGCTTCTCGGCATGCGCGAACGGTCCAAGCTCGCATTGGCAGCTCGGCTCGCCACAGACGCGCCAGATGATGCTCTCCGCCAGGCCCAAACGAGAGCCCGGCACATCGTCGAAGTCGATGACGTGCTGAGCGAGGCCACGGGCCTCAGGTCGCTTCCAGTGTCGTCAGCCGTCGACGCGATTCGCGATTTCGGTCGCGAACTCACGAGGCGGCAGGGTCGCTCCGTGGCTGCTCTCCAAGAACAAGGTCGCGAGCTTGCGGAGAGAACTCGTGATGAGCTCGATCTCGGATCAGACAGTCTGGGCGACCTGCCTGATCTCATCGAGACGTACTTCGGAGTCGACGTTGCGCTCTCGCCCATGAGGGTGGGAGCTGACGGCCTCTGTGTTCACGGAGACGATGTCCGACTGATCCTCGCCAACTCGGAGTTCACTCCCGGACATATCCGATTCACTTTGGCTCACGAGCTCGGTCACCACCTCTTCGGAGATCCGAGAGAGGTGATCGGTGAGGACCACAACGCCATGTTCGCGCGAACGCCTACCGAGTCACGGGCAAATGCCTTCGCTGCGAACTTTCTGATGCCTGGCCGGGGCATTCGTGCGCACCTTGAGTCACTTGGTGAGGTATCCGCTGTCTCTCCTGCTGGAGTCGTAGCGCTCCTGCTTCACTTCCAGGTGTCGCTCCAAGCCGTGACTTACCGCCTCCAGAACCTCGGGTTGCTCTCCGGCGCCCAAGGCGACGACCTGCGGAGCCGCTCCGTCGTAGCATTGATCAGGGCGTATGCCGGAGAGGATACCGCGCGTGATGCAACCACTCTCGTAGGGGGATCTCGCCCGCCATCGCGCTTGCGGCGAGCGGCCGTCGAGGCGTTCGCCAACCGCCAGATCGGTATGGGCCCGATCGCTTCATTACTGGAAAGGCCTGACGACGGCGCTCTGTTCGATGAGCTGCTGGGCATTCCTGAGGTTGGGTCCGCTTTCGGAGCGACCTCACCGAGCAGGGAACTAGTTGTTTGACCGTGGATGCCGGCGTTCCGGCGCAGCCGCCGCCGCTCGTGATGGATACAGGAGCGCTCATGACCTTGGCCGTCCATGACGCTTTGTGGGAGGTCGCACGGACCCGCTGGAATGGGAGGGCCCGAAAAACGGTTGCGGTCGCTGGTGAACTTGAAGACCAACGAAGCAATCCCAATGATCATGTGGCGGCGCGTCTGGCGAAGAGAGCAATTCGGGACAAGGGGTGGCAGGGTGACCTGATCCGGCTCGAGTCTGATGAGCAAAGGAAGCGTGTTGAGGACATCAGACGGAAGATGAGTGCCGGACAAGATGTAGGCCCCCGCAAGAACCTCGGCGAGGCGACTTGCATAGTCCTGGCTTCCGACATTGGCGGTCTGGTCGTTTCCGAGGACTACGACGCACGCGTGGCGGCCCTCAGCCACGGTGTCGACGCCGTAAGTGTCCATACACTGCTCCATCAGCTTCAAGCTGCGGGGGTGATCACACTGGATCAGGCAGTCGATTGCTCCGCCGCCATCGCAGATGTTGACCGTGGCCCGAGACTCAGTGGAGATGAACTTGCAGCTGGCGGCGCTGTGATGGGGCGAGTTGGGCTGCCCTAGGCGTTCCCTCGCGACCGTCCGCTTGTGCGCTACCCGGTTCGCCGCGCGCCGAGCTCACTAAGTCCGTCAATGAGACGCGAGTCCCCCGGTTCGGCCATGATTGATTCATGCCGAGTGCGAACTCCGCGAATGTGCCTCCCATTCGACCACTCATCACTCTTACCTACGAACTGGCGAGTTGAAGGCGAAAATGGACAAACCGGTCCCGGATGCTCGGGACGATGACATCGCGGGCCGTCTGATTGACTCCAACCTGGACCTGGTGGTCGAGATCGCCAAAGGATATGACGATCTAGCTAACAACAGTCATATCATCTGGGCTTGACACTCAATGAACTGGCCCAGGAGGGCAATACCGGACTCCTGCTAGCTGCCGAACGATTTGATTCGCAGAAAGGTTTTACATTCTCGACTTACGCCACTTGGTGGATACGCCAAGCCATCTTCAGAAGCCTGATACAGGTCCGCGTCTTCCGGAATGACCCGTCAGCACCGGGCCCTTATGAACGAATTGAGCACCTAGCCTCCATCTCAGAGTTCCGCGAGGATATCGATCGTTTGCTGGAACTCCTTGACGAACGAGAGCGTGTACTTCTCAGTTTGCGATTTGGTCTGGATAGAGGCGGCGAACCTCGCACCCTTGCAGAGGTGAGCGAGCATTTTCGCTGGACCCGAGAGAGGGTACGACAGATCGAGTCACGCACCTTTTCCAAGATTCTGCACTTCGAGTTGACCGACTTGAGCAATGCTGCTGACCGCCTCACGCATGACTGATCTCGGCAAAGGGGCTGCACTGGTGCCGAGTGAGGCAACGTTTTTGCGCTTGCCCGGCTCCTGTAGTGCCCGGTCGTGCGCATTGCGGTTCCGTCAGATGATGTAGCGGCGGATCATCGAGGCCAGCTCTTCACGGCTGACGTGGTCGGTGCCGTCGGGGGCGAAGCACCGGAGCACTTGCATCTGGGCCTCGATCCGGTTGAGCCTCGACGAGTAAGTTGGCGTGTAGCCGAGTTCCACGTTGTTTGCTGAATGTCGAGCAACCTGTTGAACATTGCTCGATGCCATGCCTCGTGTCAGCCATCGCCTGTCCGTGGCCAGATAGGACCCCTGGTGTGGATCCGAACGTTCCAAGGGCTGTGAAGATGGAGCCGTGAGCGAGGCCGACTACGCCGCGGAATGGGCGCAGGTGATGGTGAGCCGCTACGACTTGGGCGATGTCGAACTCCTGACCGCCGAAGCCGAGGCGGCGACGGTGGAGGAACGGTTCGAGTTCCAAGCCATCTTTGAGAAGCTGGCATATCTGGAGGCGATGCTTGACCGGGGCCGCCAGAACGGGGAGTGCGGTCGACCAACAACGGCCGGTTCCCAATCGAGCATGCGAGTGGTGTCCCGCTACCGCCCATCCAGCGGGACCTGACTCAAGTCCGATTTCAGACCACAAACAGACCACAATTGGTCGGACAATGGTGGTTTCTGACGGTCCGTCACGGACAACCAATATACCGTCTGACCAGGCTATTATCCGGTCTTGGGCACCCAGGAATTGGGCTCTGGGTCGCTTCCTCAGCGACATCACCGAGTGGGGGTGGGCAGACGCGCCCAAGAGGCGCCTGGTGTTCCGATCCGACATTCCACGCCTGCCCAAACCGCTTCCCCGCTATCTGTCCGTCGATGCGGATCGGCGGCTGGGGGAGGCACTCGCTCACTCCGAGTTCCGGCTCGCCGCCGATGCACTGCTGTTGGCCCGGGCCTGCGGGTTGCGCATCGGCGAGCTCCTCGATCTCGAGCTCGACTGCGTGCACGAGGTCCCCGGCAACGGAGCATGGCTCAAGGTCCCTCTGGGCAAGTTGGACACCGAGCGGATGGTCCCGCTCGATGACGAGACCGTCACCCTGATCGACCGGATCTGTGCCACCCGATCCGATGGTCGGCCGCTGCCGCACCCCCGCTATGGACGGACTGCCCAGTTCCTCTTCACCCACCACGGGCGCAGGCTCGCCCAACAGGCGCTGCGCACCGAGCTCGATCGTGCTGCGGAAGCGGCAGGCATTGGACATGTCACTCCCCACCAGCTCCGGCATACCTACGCCACGGCCATGGTGAATGCGGGAGTGTCTCTTCAGGCACTCATGGCCCTGCTCGGACACGTCTCGGCGGCAATGAGCCTCCGCTACGGTCGGCTCTTCGACACCACGGTCCGAGCCGAGTACGAACGCGCACTCGACCTGGCCAAGGCCCGCATCGGACCTCTGCCGACCGAGCGGCTTCGGATCCCGGTCACCGGGGATGGCGACTGGCGGGACGCGCCGGCGATCAAGGCTCGTCTCGCCGGCGGTTACTGCCTGCGTGCCCCGGCCCAAGGATCGTGTCCCTACGCCAACATCTGCGAACACTGCCCCAACCTTCGCACCGATTCCGCCAGCGTCTCGGTGCTGTCCGCTCAGCGCATCGATACCGAAGCACTCGTTGCCGATGCCGAGGCCCGGGGCTGGATCGACGAGGCGGATCGCCATCGGCGCCTCATTGCCCGCCTCGACACACTCCTGGCTGAGAATGTGGGGGAATGACATCGATGGAAACGCTGGCCAAGGTCGAGCGCACGTGTACCGAACTGCTGCAACGAGGGCAGCCCTTCACCTTCACCACCGTTGCCGCCACGGCCGGCATCAGTCGCACCAGTCTCTACCGGGACCAGACCCTTCGCACCGTGGTCGAGGAGCATCGCATGCACAGCCATGACCCTCGGACGATGACTGGACTCGCTTCGGAGGTCGGTCATCTGCGAACTGCTGTCGAAGCGTTGGCTGAACGCGTTCGACACCACGAGGAGCAGCTCCGCCGTCTCGACAGCGCCCGTCGGTCGAACCGCAAGTCCAGCTGAACGGCCAGACGACTCGACACTCCTCCGGTCCCGGGTCCGATTAGCCGGTTAAAGTTACGACAACGCCATGGCCGAGACGATGATGGGGCTCTACAAGACCGAGCTGTTCCGGAACCCGGCCATGCTCGTCGAGAACGGCGGCCCGTGGAAGGGACTCG
>Ga0209012_1001518_pt1 | contig 23604 bp, 19 predicted proteins | sample RS3BMetagenome_FD_184735 | JGI IMG/M metagenome (GOLD analysis project Ga0209012, IMG submission 184735) | Ferric oxide microbial mat and aquatic microbial communities from Rainbow Spring, Yellowstone National Park, USA - RS3B (SPAdes) (version 3) ...
TCCCTCTCCGGTGGACTTGGTTTGAGCAACCTCATCCTACCGGTCGAGGGGGGACTGCCCCAACATTCTCTCGCTTCCTCCCTCCTCTCCTTCCGTCATCCACTTTCACCCAATTGTGCGGAGACCCACGACGCGGCGCGGATTGACGGGTGTGGCTGGTTCGGGTTATTCTGGCGGATCATGCTGCCACTTTCCGGCCCAGTTCTCGGCGTTTCCGCGATTTACGCCTTCACCTTTCACTGGAACGACTTCCTCCAGCCACTCTTGTACCTGAACCGCATTGAACTCTTTACCGTTCCGTTGGGGCTCGCACTGCTGCAAACCCGTTACACAACGGACTTCGGCGGCATGATGGCGATGGCGACCATCTCATTGATTCCAGTGCTGATCGTCTTCTTCACCGCACAGCGCCACTTTATCCAAGGCCTCGTGGTCAGTGGGGTGAAAGGCTAATGCCCGCGACCACCGCCAACCGGTTCACAGCGCGTCGCACGCGGCGCACGTGATCGAGGTCACGGAGAAGGTTTATCAAGCGGTGCGGCTCGATCAACGGCAGTCCGTCGAATCTCGGGTCTAACGAACCCGCCGCTACTCACCTTTCGAGGGGTCAGGCCGGGGCCAGAACGACAATTTCCCGCGGCGCTGGTTTGGGCGCTGCTACTCGCGCCATCAGGACAAAAACCTTAGTGAGGTGAACCATGGGCATCATCATTGGATCCCTGGCGGGACAGAACTGGCACCGTCAGGTACGCGAGAAGAAGCTCGGCCAGCCGGATGTGTTCGACTACGTTTTCGAAAAGACGGCGCAGATTGGAAAAGACTTTGGCTTCTCGCCGATGGGCATCGACTTCGGCGTCCGATCCCTGGCAAGCACCGATCGCGGCTACCTCGACGAGTTGAAGGCTCGTCTAAAGGAAAACAACTTGTACGCGATGGTTGGGTTTGGGCAGGTGGCGGTCAGCAACGACGCAGAGGTGCGAAAAGCCTCACTCGCCGACGCAGCCCGCCACCTGGAAGTCGTCGCTTACCTGGAAGCACGTACCTCGAACTTCAGCTGTTTGCGTAATGGCCGGATGACCCCACAAGGGCAAATCAAAGTCGCGATCCAAATGCTCAAAGAAATCGGACGAATGGCCCAGGGTCACGGGATCCGCATCTGCCAGGAGAACTTCAACTCCTGGAAGGCCGACGATTTCACCAGAATCTGTGAGGGTGTTGGCCTGGATAACGTCGGATTCCAGAGCGACACCGGCAACTGGCTGATCACCGGCGAAGACCCGGTCGAAGCTACCCGCAAGATGCTTCCCTACACGATGCACGCGCACGTCCGCGATTACGTCCTCGAAAACGACACCTACAATGGGGTTGCCGTCGGAGCAGGCCTGGTCGACTTCGAAAAGGTTCTTCCGCTCCTAGCGCAAGCGGGCCAGAAGGAAGACATCGTCTTCTCCATGGAGGTCGACACGGACGACCGGGACGAAGATAAGTGCGCGCACGACAGCTACGAGTATTTGAAGAAGTGGCTGATCGCCAATGGGCACACCGAGCACCTGAAGCAGTAGGGCAGTGCTCGAAAGGTACTGCCCTACAAGTACTGGATTGCTAAGGAGGAACTCCGTGGTACAGAAGATTAAGGTTGCGCTGGCCGGACTCGGCAGCGTCTCCCAGCGCGGCATTCTTCCTCACATCGCCCAGGAAGACGCGCTCCAAAAGATCGAACTCGTCGCCTGTTGCGATGTCGTGGGCGAACGCGCCGCCGATACCGCCCGGGTCTTCGGCTGGCGGGAATGGTACGCCGATTACGACGAGATGCTCCGCAAGGCCGACGTCGAAGCCGTGCTGATCGCGACGCCAATTCCTTTCCACTACGAGCAAGCGATGAAGGCGCTCCAGGCGGGAAAGCACGTCTACGTTCAGAAGACCATGACGACTGCCCTGGCCGAGGCGAACGATGTCGTCGAGTTAGCCCGGCGCAAGAACCTGCGACTGGTCGCTTCGCCCGGCCAGATGCTGCGCCCGCTCAATCAGCAGATTAAGCGACTGCTGCGCGAGGGGGTCATCGGAAAGGTCTACTGGGTATTCTCGACAAACGCCGGTGGCGGCCACGAGTACGAATCGCTGCGGGCCGGGTCCGGGGTACGCCAGGCAATCGATCCGACCTGGTACTACAAGCAGGGCGGCGGCCCGGTTTACGATATGTCGGTCTATTCCCTACACACGCTCACCGGCATCCTGGGACCGGTGAAACGCGTCACCGCGATGTCCGGTGTTGGCTTGCCACGCCGAACCTGGCAGGATAAGGTCATCGACGTCGAAATGGATGACAACACCTTGCTTCTGCTGGACTTTGGCGATAACGTCTTCGCGCTGGCCGGTGGCCAGAACGCGGTAACCAGCCCGAGCATCGGCTGGGGACGCCTGGCGTTCTCGGGCAGTGACGGCGCCCTGGACGTGGTGCCCGGGCGGGGACTGGAGATCACCAGCCGCTCCGCGCTCGCCGGAACACTCGGCTTCGGAAACGGCACGTTCATCGCGCCGCCCGGCGGACCGGGAGATCTGCCCGGCGTCGTCGGTCCTCACGTCGCGATTCCGGAATCGCACGTCTACGCGGATATCCTGCACCTTGTCGATTGCCTTCGGGAAGACCGCGCGCCGCTGGTAACCGGCGAGCACGCCCGGCACGTGGTCGAGATCATTGAAATGGGCTATCGGGCGGCCCGGTCCGGGCAAACCCAGGAACTCACATCGGTCTTTTAGTTGTCGCGTTCAAACTCATACCGGACAAACGTGTTGGAGGACTTGCTTTGAAGCTCGGAACTGTTAGCGGACTGATTGCGATTCCGGAGAGCCTGGATCCGGTCATCGGGCGGATCAATCGCTGCCCAGAGCTTGGCGTCTCGGTAATCAGCGTTGGCTTTCGCGAAAACCGCTCTCCCGACTACATGAAGGCAGCCGCCGATGCCGCGGCCACAGCCGGCGTCGAATTGCGGACCGGCAACGGCGGCCGTTTTGGCTCGGCCAGCCCCGAAGAACGGAAGGAAGATATCGCCCGAGTTGTCGAAACGCTCCTGGAGGTGAATCGCCACGCCGGAATTACCTTCTCGAGCCTGGCCAACCAGCCGATGGCACACAATCGCTGGGCCCCGAATCCGCCGATGGACGAGCGCATCGACATCATCGCCGAGAGCCTCGGCACGGTCGCCGACGCGGTGCGGTCGGCGGGTATCGTCGTCGGCCTGGAGAACCACTGCGACTACCGCGGCTACGAGTGCGCGGCCATGCTGGAGCGCGCGAACCGGCCCAACCTCCGGGCCCAACTGGACACCGGCAACGCATTCACCGTCTTTGAGGAGCCGGTGGACTGCGCGAAGGCCATGGCCAGGTGGGTCGTCAGCGTTCACCTGAAAGACATCAAGTTGACGCCGCTCGCGCCGGCTCCCCTCCGCTGCAGCACCGCGGTTTCGGCTCCCCTCGGGGGCGGCCAGGTGGACAACGTCACAATCTGCCAGATTCTCGCGGAACAGGCGCCGAATCCTCAGAGCATCGCGCTGATGGTCGAGCCACTGTCGCTCGCACCGGAAGATGACCGCGAGGCATTCCTACAGACCAGCCTCGCCTGGGCCCGTCAGAATCTCGCGCGCTATCTGGACTAGGCCGGCCCGCCACGTGATCGACATCTTCGAGTCCGGCTAGCGAGCCGCGGCGACTGACGTCGCGCAAGAGCTAACGACCACGTTCTGAAACGAGGAGAGCCATGGGGCGCTTGCAAGATAAGGTTGCCCTTGTGACCGGCAGTGGCTCCGGCATCGGGCGCGCAACCGCGATTCTGTTTGCCCGCGAAGGAGCGAAGGTCATCGTCGGCGACCGCGATTCCGCGGGAGGGAACGCTACCGTCGCGACAATTCGAGCGGCTGGCGGCGAGGCAACCTTCGTCCAGGCCGACCTGACCCGCGAAGCTGACTGCGAGCACCTGGTCCAGTCGGCGGTCGAGCACTACGGCCGGTTGGACGTCTTACACAATCACGCCGGGATTCTGCATCCCCACGACGGACCGATCACCGAACTGCGGGCCGAGGTCATCGACGAAACCTTCGCGATCAATTGCCGAGGCATGCTGCTGACCGCCAAGTACGCGGTCCGCCAGATGATCCAACAGGGAGGCGGCGCCATCGTCAACACCGGGTCGGATCTGGCGTTCATCGGCCTGGCGAATCTCACCGCCTACACCGCGTCGAAGGGAGCAATTGTCGCGGTCACCCGCACCCTGGCGGTCGAGTTGGCGGAGCACAATATTCGGGTCAACGCGGTGTGTCCGGGCTTCACCTATACCAACATGAACGTTGAGATGGCCAAGAACACCGAACTCATCGAAGAGATGAAGCGCGATTACTTGATTCGGCGCCTCGGCCGGCCCGAGGACATCGCCTACGCCGTGCTGTATCTGGCCTCCGACGAGGCCCCGTTTACGACCGGCGCCTGTCTCACCGTCGACGGCGGCCACACCATCAAGTAAGGAGTGAGAAATGGCGGCGAGCCGCGTTCGGGTCGGGGTCCTCGGCCTCACCCACGACCACATCTGGGGTAATCTCGATCATCTCGCCGGATTGGACAACGCCGAACTCGTCGGCGCCGCGGAGCCGCATCCGGAACTCCGTGAGAAGTTTCAGAGCCGCTACGGCGACAAAATCGTCGCCGCCGACTACGCCGCGCTCCTCGACCGGCATCGCGACCTTGACGCCGTCTTCGTGTTCGCCGACAATCGTACCACGGCGGAATTGGGGGCGCGGGCCGCGTCGCTGGGGCTACACGTCATGCTCGAAAAGCCGATGGCATCGAACCTGGCGCTCGCCAACCACCTCGCGGCGGCCGCCCGACGGGCAGGCGTGCACCTGATGATCAACTGGCCGCACAACTGGAACCCGAAGATCCGCGAAGCCTACCACCTGACGAAGTCCGGCGCCGTCGGTGAGGTCTTCAAGGTTCGTTATTCCGGTGGCCACGCCGGTCCGCGGGAAATCGACTGCTCGCCAATCTTTTGCGAGTGGCTCTATGACGCCGCGCGCAATGGCGCTGGCGCCTTGATCGATCAAGGCGGCTACGCGGTCACCGTCTGCCGCTGGTTCCTCGGGCAACCCGGTCGGGTCGTGGCAATGGGCGGTCGCCTGACCAAAGACGACGTGCTCGATGTCGACAACGCGGTGCTGCTGCTCCGCTATCCGCACGCCATCGGCGTCGCCGAGACCAGTTGGTCGTGGGTCGGAGGATTGCCGACGGCGGGACCGGTCGTCTACGGAACCGAGGGAACGCTCGTCGCGCACGGGGCACGCGAGGCGGCCGGGGTGACCCTGGCGGTGCGCGGCCAGCCCGAGCCAAAGATCGTCGAAGCGCCGCCGCTGCCGGAAGGTCAGCGAAATGCGCCGGAGTATTTCGTCTCTTCGATTCTTCAGGAGCGCCCGATCGAAGGCTTGACCAGCCCGGAGGTCTGCCGCGACGCCCAGGAGATCCTGGAGGCCGCGATCCAATCGATTGCCAGCCATCGCGAGGTAGCGCTACCGCTGGACGGAAACCTACCGGGGATGAGCTAGTGATGGACCATCCGCCTTCGTGCAGGTTGACAATTATAAACAGGTATACAGCAAAAGCAGCCACCCTCGTTACCATGGGTAGGGGCAGGCCCCCGTGCCTGCCCACGTTCCTCGGCCAGCGAGGTCACCAAGTTCCGTGGAGTGACCACCACCCGGGAATGAACCGGAAGCGGGCTCCTGACCCGCTCCCGACGGTGGCCGAACCACGCACCCGGCGGTCTTCGCGGGCAGATAATTGGGCAGGCCCCTGTGCCTGCCCCTACTGATGGTAATCCTCGTGGTCACCCTTTATCGTATACCCGACGATTTTGTTAATCTCCATTAAGGTGGCTTTTCGGTAAACACCACGTGAGGAGCATAAATCATGAGCGAGCGCGTGCGATACGCCGCGGTCGGCTGCGGTGGCATGGGTCGACGCCACCTGCGCGGAATGGCCGCGTTGCAGAAATCATCATTCGCCAACCTCGAACTGGCCGCGGCCTGCGACCTCAAGCGCGAGCAGGCCGAACTGCTGGCGAACGAAGCCGAGGCCCTCCTCGGTAAGCGGCCCCGCGTCTTCACCGACCTCGACGTCATGGTTCGGGAGATGCCGGAACTCCAGGCCGCCGACGTTACCGTCGAGAGCGGCTACCACCATACCGTCGCCGTCGCCTGCCTCCAGGCTGGCCTGAACGTCATGTGCGAAAAGCCGGAGGCGGTGACCATCCGCGGCTGCAACCTGATGATCGAGACGGCGCGCCGCAAAGGACGGATTCTCTCGGTCGCCGAGAACTTCCGTCGCGACCCGATCCAGCGCCTCGCGAAGGCGCTGCTCGACGACGGAGCGCTCGGCGACGTCCGCCTGATGCTCCAGTCCAACGTTAGCGGCCGGGATCGCATTTCGATGACGATCTGGCGCCACATGAAGCATACCGCCTCGATGCCGGTCGACGCCGGGGTTCACGAGGCCGATTTGATGCGCTTCTACCTCGGCGATTTCCAGACGGTATTCGGTCAGTCGAAGCTTCACGAGAAGGTTCGCTATAAGGGACAGGAGCCGGCGGCCGGACCCGGCGGATTCTACGGCGCCTACCGGGACAGTATGCCGGAACAGATCGAACCGACCGGGGACGACGCGATCTACGCGTACATCATCTTTAAGAGCGGAGCGGTCGGCCAGTGGATCGACGATCACGCCGGCCACGGGCTGCGACGCGACGAGCGGCACGTCTACGGATCCCGGGGCTCGCTGCAGGTCCACGGCAACCGCAATGGTCGCCCGAACAAACTGTACCTCGACGATGGCAGCGTCGTCGACAATGCCCGCATCCTTGACTTCGCGCCAAGCTATCGACTTAGCCCACAGGCGGCCGAGTTGTTCGGCGGTGAGCGGGTCTGGACTTACGAGTTTCCGTTCAACGAGACCGACGCCAAGCTTATCGCGCTGGAATATTACGAACTCGGCGAGTGCATTCGGACGGGCGCCAAGCCGGAAGTAACTGGCGAAGAGGGCCGGGCCGACGTGGCGCTCACCTACGCGCCGTTTGAATCCGGCCGGCTCGGTCGTCCCGTCACGCTCGACGACATGCTGTCGTCGCAAGCCGACGAGTACCAGCGCGAGATCGACATTCAGATGGGCTTGCTGGTTCCAGCGGCGCGCTAACTCAGGAGTGACACGTTGGTGCAGACGAACGTCCATTCCCCTCTCCGAGGGGGAGAGGGTTAGGGTGAGGGTCCAACGGTCGCCCGAAACGCATTTCGCAATCTAGCCCTGGGCGTCGGCGCGGTTGGCTTACTCGCATTTCCGTTCCTGAGCGAGCTTCGCTTGACCTCGGCAAGCCAGCCTCTGACCGACGCCTGGCGAGACGTCCCGGTCGCGCCGCGCCGGTCGACCCGGCTCGGTATCAGCTTTCGGCCACCGCAAGTCGAGGCACTGGGACTCGTGGCCCAACCGACCCTCCAGGCATTACTTGCCTATTCGTTTCAAATGATTCGGCTCGGAGCGTACTGGAACCGCATCGAACCGTCCCCGGGGAGATTCGATCCCAGCGAGTTGGACCGGCAGATCGAGGCCGCCGAACGAGCCGGCAAGCAGATCATTCTGGCCGTGGGTGCGCTGAAGACCTTTAGCTATCCCGAGTTCTACGTCCCCCCACATCACCTCGAACGGCCCTTGCCGGAGGGCACCCTCGTCAGCCCCGCGACCCAGCCAGCGCTGCTCGACGCGGCGAGCGAGTTTGTCACCCGAGTCGTCGAACGGTATAAGGACCGGCCGGGCATCGTCGCCTGGCAGGTCGAACACGAAGCGGTCGATCCTCTCGGTCTGGAACACTCCTGGCGTCTCGCCACGTCGTTCGTCGAGCGGGAAATTGAGGCGGTCCGGCGCGCGGATCCAACCCGGCCGATTATGTTAAATGGCTTCCTGCCGGCGTCCCTTCCCGGACGTTTCGCCCAGTGGTGGCAAACTCGCGATCAAGGGGACTCTCTGGCGCTCGCCGGGCGTCTGGCGGACCTCGTCGGAATCGACTACTATCCCCGCTACGCGCTCGCCGCGTTCGGCGGCAAAGCGCTCTACTTCGACGGCGCCCGGAACTCCTGGCACCGCCGGCGACGCCAGCAGGTACTGGCCGAGGCGCGCGAACGTTCCCGGCAAATCCTCGTCTCCGAGGGGCAGGCCGAGCCCTGGGAAGCGGTCACGATTCCGCCGAATCCCGTCGGAAAGGCGGCGTACAGTTGTCCGCCGGAACAGATCATCCACACCTACAACGCCTGGCTCGACGAGTCGCGCGACGACGCTCCGCTGTACGCCTATCTGTTCTGGGGGGCAGAGTACTGGATTCTCCGCGACCAATCGCGCGACCCTCGCTACCTTCAGGCGTTTGCGCGGATTCTGGCGGAGTCGTAGCGCCGGTTCGCCGCCTTAAAAGGCGGACGTAGGACAGGAGCGGCTGGAGCCCACCGACCGGGCGCTTTAGCGCCTCCACCCCTACGCCCGCCCTTGAGGGCGGCGAGCAACGTTTTGTTCTAGCGCCGAGCCATGACTTCTTCGCGTTGCCAGGTCGCCGCGCCGAAAACGATCAGGACGGCGTCTACGACGAACACCAGCGCGACCGCGCCGGCGAGCGCCCACGGCCCCCAGTACCGCGCTAGCAACAGCAGCCCGAATAGGGCGGCCATGAGGGGATAGAGCGCCAGACCGGAGATCATCTGGGCGCTCTGGTAGGTGCGCACCCGCGATGAAACCAGGCTGGCCACCGCGGCGCCAAGCAGCGCGTCGGCCGGAACCAGCGCGAGCATGGCGAGCGAGAGCGCAAGGGGAAGCAACTGGAGGGTGGACACGCCAAAGAATAGCCCGATCTCGGCCAGGTAGCTAACCTCGGCGATTCCCGCGTAGAGCAGCGCCGGCAAGACCGCCCCGAGCACCTTCCCGGCGAAGATCGCCCGGTTCGAGGCCGGTGACGCGAGCAGCGGCAGGAGATTTCCGTGCTCTCGCTCGCCGGCAAACAACCCGGAGGCAATCCCGACTGAGCCGCTCGACGGCATGAGGCCAACCGCGAGAAGGTAAATCGCGAGCGACGTGCCAACCGCGGCGGGATCGGCAAGCCGGGCGGCGTCCGGACGAACCAGCAGGAGGACGACGAGGATCGGCACGACGAGGGCAAACACGGTACTGACGCTCAGGGTCATCCGGTCGTGTAGCGCTTCGAGCGTCGCGCGCCAGGCAATGATCCAGGACATCCGCAAATCGCCGGGGGCGACAATGTCGCGAGCCGAACCGGCGGGAAGCGGACTACGTACCACGGTTTTGTTCAATTCTCACGTCCCGTCATGACCGCCGCGTAAACGTCCTCGAGCGATTGCGCCGCGCAGGAAACCGAGACGATTCGCGCCCCGAGCGCGACCAGCCGTTCGATCGCCGGAGGATTAACCTCGGTTGGCTGAACGGTTCGATAGGTCAGCGTCGTGGTCGCCAAGTTTCCAGAAGTGTCCGTTTCGACAGTTGGCGTCATAACGCCGTCCAGCGCCCGGAGTTCGGCAAGACCGGCCGGGCACGGCCGGGCCAGGGCAATTCGGACTGTCGTCTCCGAGGAGCCGAGCGCCCGCAAACGACCAGGTTCGTCGCGAGCGATAATCCGTCCCTGGCGCAAGATGGCGACCTGATCGGCTAGCCGCTCGGCCTCGTCGAGATCGTGGGTACAGAGGATCAGGCTACGACTGGCATGCTTGAGCGCGAGGATCAACTCGCGAACCGAACGAGCGCCGAGGGGGTCCAGCCCAGAGGTCGGCTCGTCGAGGAAGAGCGCGTCAGGCTCGTGTAACAGAGCGCGCGCGAGGGCGACCTTTTGCTTCATCCCCTTGGAAAAGCCGACCATCCGTTCCTTGCGATGGCTAGCCAGGTCGAAAAAAGTCAGCAACTCGTCGGTGCGCCGGACCCGCGCCGCCGTGGTTAGGCCGTAGACACTCCCGAAGAAATCGAGATAGGCTGGCGCGGTCATCTGCTCGTAGAGCCCCGGCACGTCGGTGACGAGACCGATGCGTGCCCGAACCGCGGCCGGGTTGCGCGCAACGTCGTATCCGGCAACGCGCGCCTGTCCAGAGGTTAGTGCGAGCACCCCGGTCAGCAAGCGAACAATCGTCGTCTTACCCGCGCCGTTCGGGCCGAGCAAGGCAAGAATGGTCCCGTCGGGCACGGACAGCGAAACGTCGTCCACCGCGACCAGGTCGCCAAAGCGCCGCCCCAGACCTTCGGCTTCGATCACCGACCGGCCCCCAATTCTCCGATCACCTTCGACACACCCCGCTTCGATCCCGCGTCGTTCGGAATCTATAATGAGCGTCCCAAGACAGCATGATACACGGATGAGCACAAAGGTGTACCGGGCGCCGGTCTGGTCTCGTGAGCGTCGGATGTCCTACCTGGGCCGGCCCATGGCGAGGAGGATTCCGTGGAGGATTGCTTCGGGACGAGGTGGACAGCCCGGAATATACACGTCGACCGGCAGCCGCCGATCGACCCCACCGGCGACGGCATAGGAGCCTTCGAGAAAGCCAGCCTCGCCCGCGCACGCGCCCACGGCGATGACCAGCTTTGGCTCAGGCGTCGCTTCGTAGGTCGCCCAAAGCGCCGGTTCGAGATGGCGGGTCACCGGTCCGGTCACGAGCAGACCATCCGCGTGACGGGGCGAGGCCACGACGTCAACCCCGAACCGCTGAAGATCGTACACCGGGTTGAGCAGGGCGTTGATCTCCCAATCGCAGCCGTTACACGACCCGACATCAAGATGACGAAGGTGGAGCGAACGGCCAAATAGACGTGACGTCTGATTGCGCACCTTCTCGCCAAGCTCGAGAATCCTGCGCTGTCGCTCGGCATCATCTTCCGCCACGTCCGCGCCAACCACGATCGAATTCCGCAGCGAATCGCGAGACGCGGACGCCAACTGGAACACATTCTCAACCGCGAGCGCCTGATTCGGACACGCCTCGACGCACCGCCCGCAGCCCAGACAGGCCGCTCGGTCGAGCGTCCAGGTCCAACCGACAGTGCTCAGCGGCCTGACCACGATTGCCCGCGCGGGACAAATCGCGGCGCATGCCGCGTCGCCAGCGCAGCGATCTTCCAGCAAACGAGGCATCCCTCGGAAACTCGGCGGCGGCGCCTCGACGGCGCGCGGAAACGCGTTGGTGGCGCGTCCGCTGATCAGCCGCTGACGAAAGAGATCCAGCACGGTGTCCTCCCTACCTCAACGATCGAGGCACGCGTAGCAAAGCTCGAAGCTCTTATTGATCAAGGGAAAGTCGGGGACAAGGTTTCCCGGAACGGCGGCCGCGACCAGGGGCCAGTTGGCGAACGACGCCGATCGCACCCGCAGGCGCTGGATCCGTCCAGCGGAGTCGATCATGAGCCAGTGAACCAGCGCTCCCCGCGCGGATTCCGCGATCCCAACCCCAATCCGCGGTCTCGGAGTCAATTCGACGGTTGTTCGTATCGGGCCGGCTGGCTCAGCGTCCAGTAGAGCTTGCACCAACCGCCAACTCTCGTCCACCTCGTCAAGCCGCACTTTTAGCCGCGCCTCGACGTCGCCGCTGGTTTGGGTCACAATTCGCGGGGCCAAACCTGAGTACCATTCCGATGGCCGGTCACGCCGCAGGTCAAAGTTTTCGCCGGATGCCCGCGCGGCCACGCCAACCCCACCCAGGGCGTGGACAGTCTCCCGGGGCAGGGCGCCCGTCCCCCGTAGCCGTTCGACGAAGGAGTCCGTCCCGAGTATCAATCGCGCGAAGGCCCCGGTCTCCTCGCGTAAGACCGAGGCAGCCGTTCGCGCCTCGTCGAGCGCGCCCTTCGGCAGGTCTCGCCGCAAGCCCCCAATGGCGCAAACGTCGTGGAGGAAGCGGTGGCCGACGAGACGATCGATCAGATTTTGGATCTTCTCTTTCAAGTGCGCGCCGCGCATCGCCCCCACGGCGAGGCCGGTTCCGGCACAGATGTTACCGGCGTCCCCCACGTGGTTGTAGAGGCGCTCGAGTTCCAGGCAAAGGGTCCGGGCCCAACGGGCTCGCGACGGAACGCTGGTTCCGCTCATCGCCTCGACGGCCTCGCAAAAAGCAAGGGCGTGCGAGAACGAACACGCGCCACAAATCCGTTCGACCAGCGGCAGCGCTTCGCTGGGCGTCCGCCCTTCGACGAGCTTCTCGATGCCCCGATGGGTATAGAACAGTCGCGCTTCCAGGTGCAGGACCGTCTCGCCGACGGCCGCGAAACGAAAGTGTCCCGGCTCGATGACGCCCGCGTGAATCGGTCCGACCGGAATGTGGCCGATTCCTTCGCCGTCCAGTGGTGTGAAGGGAAACGAATCCCGTCTGGTGGGTGGCGGGACGCGGCCGGGATCAAAGTCTTTGCGCAGTGGGAAGAGTCCAGCCGGCCAGTCCTCCCGAAGGACGAGCCGCCGAGGATCCGGGTGGCCCTCCGGAATGAATCCGAGCAAGTCGGCTAGCTCGCGTTCGTCCCAGTGGACTGCCGGCACCCGCGGCGTGAGCGAGGGGTAGCGGGGCTCGGTCGAATCGAGGGTTGCTCGTAATTGCGCCACCCCGCCTTCCGGGGTGAGGAATACCACCCAGAGGCCGAATCCCTGACCGGTCTCGCGCTCGTCGGTTCCCACCAGGGTCAGGAGGCGATCCCCCTCGGCCAGCCTTTTGGCGGTCAGCTCGGCGAGCTGATCGACGGGAACGGCGAACACGCCATCCGGGCGCGCATCCACCAAGGGGCGGTTGATCTCCCGAACCATCTCAGACACCTCCCAACAGCGCGACAACTTGCCGCAGCGCGACATCGAGCGACGGTGGGATGAAGATGCCCAGGAACCCGAGCACTCCGAGCGGCGCGACGAAAAAGAGGAGTGCCCGAAGCGACTCGCCCCGAACGACGGCCGCCCGGGGCACGCCGAGGGTCATGCGTCCGACGTGGAAGAGCATGCCGACGAAGACGAGAGTCAGGCAGACCAACAGAATGACGCTCGCGACGCCATAGCCGGTTGAGAAGCCGGCGAAAAGCAAGCTCATCTCGGTCAAGAAGAGACCGGACGGCGGGGCACCGGCAAGCACCAACGCCCCGGCGAGCAAGACCGGGCCGGAAAAGGGCAGCGCCTGAGCCGCGCCCCGGATGCGGGCCATGTTCCGGGTCCCGTAGCGCTCCGTCAGGGTGCCCGCGGTGAAGAAGAGCAGCGCTTTACCGATAGCGTGCATCACGAGGTGGAGCGTGGCAGCAAAGAATCCGATCGGCCCGCCAATGCCGAAGGCGACCGCCATGATTCCAATGTGCTCCATCGACGAGTAGGCGAGTAAACGCTTGATATCGTGCTGAATCAGGATGAACGGAACGGCGACCGCGACCGAGAACAACCCGAAGGCGATGAGCATGGTGCTCGAAAACGCTGGTCCGAGCGTGCCGACGGCGATCAGGTGAACCCGCACGATGGCGTACAACGCGCACGGCAGCAAAACTCCGGACAGGACTGCGGAAACCGGCGTTGGCGCCTGGCTGTGCGCATCCGGCAGCCAGGTGTGGAACGGAGCGAAGCCGGCTTTGGTCCCGTAGCCGACGAGCAGAAAGACGAAAGCGAGGCGCACCAGGTGCGGGTCGAGCGCGCCCGCGTGCTCCCGAAGCAACCGCCAGGAGAGCGCTGACGCCTCGCCGCCAATCGCGTGGACCCCGGCGTAGTACAGGAGAAGTGTCCCGAATAGCGCGAAGCTGATGCCCGCGGTGCAGATGATCAAGTACTTCCAGGCCGCTTCCAGCGCCTCGCGAGTTCGGTAAAAGCCGACGAGAATCGCCGAAAACACCGTCGTCGCTTCGATCGCCACCCAGACCAGCCCGAGGCTTTCCGTCGTCGCCACCGCGAGCATGGCGGTGAGGAACAGGTGATACCACAGGTAGAACCAGCGCGGCTGGTTCGCGGCAAGGCGTTGCGCGGCGACGTCGTGGCGCAAGTAGCCGATGGCGTAGGCGGCACCCGCCCAGCCGACCAGGGCGACCACCGCGACGAGCAAAGCACCCAACGGGTCGAGATACAGCGTGCCGTTGCCGATCGGGCCGCCGTTGAACACGCGGATCACCGCGGTCATCGCGAGAAGCGAGGCGAGCGTCGCCAGGATCAACTGCCCCCGGTCGGACCAGCGGCCCGGAGCGAAACGACCGACCAGGGCCGCGGCAAGGGGTGCGACGACGACGAGATTCAGCAGCACCATCACCCTCTCAATTCGCGCAAACGGTCCACGTCGGTGGAGCGAAAGGTCTGGCTGATCCGGCCGGCGAGCACTCCCATGAGCGCGACGCCAACCAGAAGGTCGAAGGTCAGACCAAGTTCAACCGCGAGAGGCATCCCGGCCGTCGCGACGAGCGCCGCGAGGGCGATGCCGTTCTCAATCGTCACCAACGCGATGACCTGGGAGAGCGCCTTGCGCCGGGCGATCATCAGGAACATGCCAATCAAAATGAGGGCAATGGCAATCGGCAGAGCGTGACGGCTCGGGATCGGACCCGGTAAGGGATACGCTCCGGCCACCTCGTAGGCGACGAGGGTCAGAACCACGCCGATGACAAGCATCGCCGCGGCCGGCAGCACCGGCTGGTTCTCCACCTTGACCGCGACTCGGTTGAGAGCGGCCCAGAGGAAAAGCGGGACGAGAATCATCCGAACGGTCGCCGTCAAAACTGCCCCGAAAATCGCGTGAGACGAGCCAACTCCAACCGCCAGGATCACGGCCACTGCGGTGAGCAGCGCGCCCTGGCAGCCGACGACGACGATTGCCGTCGCCAGACGATGGGTCATCACCTGAACCAGAACAACCAGAAGCAATAGGATCGCGAGTTGATCGATCCAGCCGGCGAGCGCGGTCAGATTCACGACACCTATCCTCCCCACACCGCGCGGGTGACGAGCGACAGCCCCCCCAGCGCGAACGCACAGGCCAGCAACTCCGGCAACCGCAAAATCCGGAGCTTGGCGTAGGCAGTTTCGACGCTTGCGAGGACGATTCCCAGCACGGCAAGTTTGCCCACCCAGATCGCCAGGGCGAGCGGCAGCGCTTCGGTCATGCCCCAGGGAGCAACGACCGCGACGATCAAGGAGAGGATCGTCACCTGCTTGACCAGCGCTGCCAACGTCAGAAGCAGCAGGCGACGTCCGGAGTATTCCAGCAGCATCCCCTCGTGAACCATGGTTAGTTCCAGGTGAGTATCCGGGTTATCGACTGGGATCCGGCCGATCTCGGCGATCGCCACGATCATGAGGGCACCGAAAGCCAGGAGTGCCGCTGGACCAGCCGAGCCAGCCAGCGCCGCCGAAACGAGGCGTCCCAGGTCGGTGCTGCCGGCGGGAATCGCCAGTGCGAATAGTGTGATCAGGAGGCTCGGCTCGACGAGCGCGGAAATGGCCATTTCGCGGCTCGCTCCCATTCCCCCGAAATTGCTACCGGTGTCGAGCGCGGCAAGGGCCAGGGCAAAGCGCGCCAGGGCCAGGCAGCCGACGACGAGGATGACGTCCCCAACACCCAGCGGCGAGCGCCGGCCGACGATCGGAACGATCGCCGTCGCGAGGAGCGTCACCCCCAGAACGAGCGGCGGAGTAACCTGGAACACCCAGGAGGCCGGATCCGGGACAACCGCGCCTTTGCGAGCGAGCTTTGCCAAGTCCAGGTAGGCTTGAAACAGGGGAGGGCCGTGACGCCCTTGCCAGAATGCCTTACAACTCTTGATCAGCCCCTGAAGCAACGGCGCGACCAGGAGCGTCGCCAGGAGGGTCAAGACTAACAACATCGGGTCGAGATCGCTCACATCGCTCTCCTAACGGGCCAGGATCAAGAGGATCACCAGGGTCGCGAGGACGTAGGCCAGGTACAGTCGAAGGCTACCGTTCTGCAATGAGCGCAGCAGATTCGCCGCCCGCAGGAGCGCCTGGGTGGTCGGGCCGTAGAGGTGACGCTCGAACACCGGCGCGACCGACGCCCGGTAGCGCACCCGGTTCACGAAGTACGGGGCCTGAGCGTAACCCCGCTCGATCAGTTGCTCCGGGCGCAGGATGGCGCGGAAGAAGAGGCGAATCGGCTTCGCGAAAGCGGTCGCGCCGTAGGTCATGCCCGGCTCGAGGTCCCAGCCGCACACCCAGGTTGGCCCGCGTCGCTCCGGAACCGAGCCCATTCCTCGGAGAACCAGCAGCGGCAGCGCGGCGAGAGCGAACAGCGCGCCAATTGCTCCGAGCGGTAACAGTTTCGCGCCGCCAGTTCCAACCATGCTGCCCAGGGACCCGGCACTGGCAACCCCTTGGACAAGGCTACGAGTGACCGGCTGGAGCAACTCCAGAGCGACGCCGGGTGCCAATCCCAGGCCGACGCAAGGTATCGCGAGCATCGCCATCCCCAACCGAAGCGGTCGCGGCGCTTCGGTTGCCCGCGCGGCCTCGGCAGAGCGGGGCAGGGCCAGGAACGCAACGCCAAATGCCTTGACGAAACAGGCCGCCGCGAGCGCGCCGGTCAGCCCCAACAGCCCCGCGGCGATGGCCGCGCCAAGGCGCGGAACGGGGTCGGAGGTTGCCGTGCCAATGCCGAGTAACGATTGAAAGGTGAGCCACTCGCTCGCAAAGCCGTTGAGCGGCGGGAGCGCCGAAATCGCCGCGGCGCCGACGACGAACCAGAGCGCGGTCCAGGGCATGCGATGGATCAGGCCACCAAGTTTCTCGAGATCCTTCGTTCCAGTCGCCTGATCGATCGCGCCGGCTCCCAGAAATAGGAGGGCTTTGAACAGCGCGTGGTTGAAGACGTGGAACAGGCCCGCCGCCAGGGCGAGCGCGGCGAGCGTCGGCTGACCCCAGGAATTTAGGATGAGTGAGGCGCCGACGCCAATTGCCACGATTCCGACGTTCTCGACACTGTGATAGGCAAGGAGGGTCTTGAGGTCGTGTTGCATGAGCGCGTACATGACGCCAAGCACCGCGGAGATGACCCCGATGGCCAGCACGACGCCTCCCCACCAGGTTGGACCGCCGCCGAGCAGGTCAAACGTAAAACGAACCAGGCCGTAGACGGCAATCTTCAGCATGACCCCGGACATCAGGGCCGAAACGTGGCTTGGCGCAACCGGATGGGCTCGCGGCAGCCAGACGTGGAGCGGAACGAGACCCGCTTTGGTCCCAAAGCCGATCAGGGCGCCCAGAAATACCAGATCGCGCAGGGTCGGACTCAGCGTCGCCGCGCCAACCCGAAGCGCGGCGAAGTCCGTTCCCTTACCGGCTCCGGCCAGGACGAGAAAGGCGGCGATCAAGAACGCAGTACCGACGTGGGTCATCGTCATGTACACGAAACCGGCGCGGCGTACCGTTCGACGGTCGTGATCGTGGACGACGAGCAAGAACGAGGAGACCGACATCATCTCCCAGGCGACGAGGAAGGCAAAGACGGAATCGACGACCAGGACGAGGAGCATTGAGGCGAGGAAGAGATTAAAAGCCGCCGCCAGGCGAGGCCCGCCGTGTTGGTCGTACTCTCGAGCATAGCCGAGCGCCGCGACCGCGACCGCCGCGCCAACAAAGGAGAGGACGAGCAGGAACCAGGCGGATAGCGCGTCGACCCGGACGAGTACCGGCAGATCCGGCGCGGACCAGAAAAGGTCAGTCGAGGGAACTTCGGCCCCACCAAGGACGACCAGCGCCCCAGCGGTCCCGGCTAGTCCGGCGGCTACGCTCGAACCGTAACCAATCCCACGGGCCACAGCCGGCGTCCGACTGGCGACGAGCGGGCCGACGACGCCGACAAAGTAAGCGCCGATTGCCACCCAGAAAAAAGGCGCGGCGTGCCAAGCCACGAAGCCCTCCTCGGTACGCGATCATGGAAGCTCGGTTCCCCAGACGCCTACGAGGTGAGCTGACGGGTTCGGGCAGGAAAAGCCCTACCGCAAGAGCGGATTCACCCCAGAAATGGTTCCCCCGCGACTCCACCGGAGCCTTCGGCCATTGGCTATGCGGCCTTTACTCAGCGATTGACCTGAGTGCAGACTTTTTGAAAGCTATAAATCCCAGCATTCACAGTACCGCAACACTATATGGTCCAAACCTTTCGCCGTCAATAGGGAACAACGCCCTCATGTCCCGAATCCTCGGCAAACTCCCGAGCCGGGCGCCGGTGAAGCTATCACGGACGGCGACGAGCATCAGGAGACTTTGATCACCTTGGCGACCGAGGGTACGCCGGAGGAATCGATGATGAACAGCATGTAGTAGCTTGGGGGGGCCAGGTTCGGGCTCGCCGGGCTCTGGATGGTTAGAGCACCCGCCGAGACGGTAAAGGGAAGGTTCACGTAGCGCTGGTCGCTGTCGAAGGTATGGGTCACCGCGCCGAGTCCGACCAGCGCGACCGACTTGATCCGATTCGCATCCGGAGTGGGAACGGTAAACCTCGCGCCGTAGGTCGTGACAGCCGGAGCATCGCTGATCGTGGGGCGGGGACCTTTGAACAGGTAGGGCGGCGAGTAGAGTTCCGCGGTTTCATAGTCGGGGACGGGATTCATGCGGCCGCCGCCCGCGACGAGCACTCGCCCGTCCGGCAAGAGCAGAGCGGTGGAGTGATACATCCGCAAATCGTGCATCGCCGCCATGAGCGTCCAGGTCCCGGTGTCCGGGTTCCACAACTCGGAGTCCAGCACACCTTTTTGCGAGACGAGGCTGTAGATTGACGATCCCCCGACCGCGAGCACGGTTCCGTCGGCCAGCACCACCAGGTTGTGCTTGTAACGTGGGTCAATCATCGAGGCGGTAGGTTTCCAGGTCGGAGACGGTTGGGTCAGGTCGATGGTCGCCGCGGTCGACTGAACCGGGTCGTTACCCTTTGTTCCGCCGCCGCTCACCAGGATCTTTCCCGGACGATACATTGCCGCCGTTCCGGTGGCAGCCGGATTGACGCCCAGCGTCGTCCAGGTCTGGGTCGCGAGGTTCAGGATTCGAGATTTGTCGTCCAAACCCGCCGCGATAAACAGCTGGCCGTTCGGCATCAGATACGTCAGGGGATACTCGCCGATGTCGAGCGTTGCGCCCGGCATGGGACGCCAGAGATTCCGCGCGGGATTGTACACTTCGGGAACGTTCGCGTCGACGCCCGGGGTAATCTCGCCGCCGAGCGCCACTACTTCGCCATTTGGCAGACCGATCGTGGTCGGGTACCAGCGCGCGGTGTTGAGATCCGTAGCCGAAGTCCAGGTTTGCCGGGCCGGGTCAAAGATCATGGTGTTCTTGATGCCGATATCCGCGCCGTTGTGACCGCCCGTCACCAGCAGGCGCCCATCCGGAAGCGTGACCTCGTCGGCACAGAACATCTGCGAGTCCGGGGTAGGGAGACTCGCGAGGGTTTGAAAAGCCGGACTCCAGGATTGACTATTCGGATTCCAGAGGTGCACCGAGGGGGTGCCGTTGAACTCCCAGGCGTCCCACATCAGCACGTCGCCGGTGTAGAGCAGCGACATGTGCACGTCCACCAACGGCCACGGCATTACCGCGGACCACTCGCCCATCTGGGCCGCGTTCGGGGGAGCGGCGAGGGTCGAAAAGCCGACGTTCGGCGAGGCGCTGTCACCGTTCGGGTTGGAGCTGACAACCTGAAAATTGAAGCGCGTGCCTGGCGTGAGACCTCCGAGCACCTGGGTATGGCTGGTCACCAGAGTTGGGTCTGACGTCGTCTCGTCGCCGTAGCTCGTCGTCATTCCGTAGCGAATTTGCGAGGTAGCTGGCCGGTCGGTCAACCAGGTAATCGTGGCTGTCCCGTCGCTGACTTTGGAGACACTCACCGACGAAATGACCGGGACCCCGGTGCCCATCGACGGGATGTAAACCGCGACCGATGCGTGAGATTGGGTCAAGGCGGGAATCCAATTCGGGGCCAACTGGGCCAGGTTCGGGTTCGGACTAACCTCGGCTAGTCCACCACTCAAGGCAGTCCGAAGTAGCACCTCGGCGGTTCGTAGCGGGGCGAGTACGGTAATCCAGTACTTTTGGCCGGCGGTCAAGGCAACCGGCGAAACCGAAGCGGTGTTCCAGGTGCCGTTCCGCGGGCTATCAATCCGCCCCTGGGTCAAAAGACGCCCCGGGTGATTCGTCCCGGTGTCGTTATAAACGCCGATCTCGACCAGGCCCGCGTCATTCTGCGCGTCCAGGAAGAGCGATACCTCGCGAGCCGTTCCACTGGACGTCGCCACGTACTGAAACGACTCGGCACTCCCAACCGGAATACTCGCCGACTGCGTAACGAGGTGGAGGTCCCCCATGAGGACTGCCGGCCCGCTCGTGCCGGAGGTACCGTTTGACGCGGACCGCGTGCTGATCGAGGCAATCGAGGTAGGCGCCGGTAGCGCCGGCGACCGATTGCTCGCGGCACCTGAGTTCGAGTTGGCGGAGCGACCCAATCCGCTCGGCTGAAGGTACTGGCAGCCGACGAGCGAGATCACGTAGAGGCCCAACGTCATGGCACGGATCAGCCGGCCCGCGGATGCGCCCAAGCGTCGTCGCGGACCGAACGAGGTCGGGATCGATTTGCTCCGGCGGTGCATTGCCTGAGTCTCCCATCGTAGTTGTCCGGTTCCGACCCGTCCTTCATCCCTTTGCTCGTTAAGCAGTTATCCGCGCGCAATGGAGACTTCGGCAGGAGATTGACGCGTTACGCCGCCGCCGCGGCAAAAACCGTTCCAGGCCATGGCGCCCCGAAGTGGCCTAACCGGCTAACGCCCCAACCAGCCCGAGCGTGACCACTTTGACACATGTTGTCACAACGCCAGCGAGGTCGGCGTCGTCAAGACCGGTTCCCACACACCTGGGCTCCGTCGCCTGGCCACAAACTTGCCGGTCGCTCGCTACGTGGGAGGGGATATGGAAGAACGAAACCTCGTGAAGGCGATGGTCGCGGAGGCCGTGGGGACCTTCGCCTTGATCTTTATCGGCGTTCTCGCGATCGCGGCAGTTTCGTACGTGCGCGCGCCGGCCGGACTGTCCAACCTTACGTCGATTGCCCTCGCGCACGGCTTGACGATCATGGTGATGGTCGCCGCGCTGGGAGCGGTGTCCGGCGGACACTTCAATCCGGCGATCACCTTCGGCTTCGTCGTGACTCGGCGGATGAGCATTGTGAATGGCGCCGTGTACTGGCTGGCCCAGCTGATCGGGGCGTCGCTCGCCGCGCTGCTCCTCGTGCCGATTCTGGGCGCGAGTCTCGTCGGCGTTGGTACCCCGGCCCTGGGCGCCGGGGTGAGCTTCTCGTCCGGCGTGATTCTCGAAGCCGTCGGAACTTTCTTCCTCGTCCTGGTCGTCTTCGGAACCGCGGTGGACGAGCGGGCCCCGGCGTCCATCTATCCCATCGTGATTGGCCTGACGATCGCCTTGGACATCATGGCCTTCGGACCATTGACCGGTAGCGCGGTCAACCCGGCCCGGGCCTTCGGTCCGGCCCTCGCGTCCGGCCAGTGGGCCAATCAGCTGGTCTACTGGATCGGCCCGCTCGTGGGCGGCACGCTGGCCGCGCTCCTGGACTACTACTTCTTTATCGAACGCGCGCCCGGAGCGCCAGTCGTTCGGGAGATTCCCACCGAAGAAGAGCACCGCGCGGCGTAGGGTGGGGGTTGGGGATCGGGGACCGGGGGTTGGGGCAAACGACGGCGCGACGGGGAAGATCGCAATCGCGCGGTCGCGCTAGATTACGATTGCAAGTAGCCGACCTCCGCCCCTCAGGGCGAACGCAGGGCCCGAAGGTGCTGTACTGCACAAGGAAGAAAGCTTTCCAAGAGGAATGGGAGAGGCCCACTCTTTAGCCTGGCAAGTCGAGTGCAAAGTGAATCGCTCGCTCGACCTGTTCCATACGGGTGGGCGACAAGCGGACGATGAACCGGTCGAGCCAGGCCACCCGAATGGCCTGCAGGTTGTCGAGGTTCGCGACGCATGGCTCCGGCACGCCATCGACAGCCGGGTCGAGCGCAACGGTCGTTGGCAGATTGCGCCGCCGGGTCGTCAGCGGTGCAACAATCACCCACGTCAAAACCGCATAGGCCTGGTCTCTTGCCAACAGGAGAACCGGTCGTCGCCCCCACGGCTCCGGCAAGTCACCCCACCAGATCTCTCCCCGTCTCACTTCTCGGGCTTCCAGGGCACCTCTTCGAGGTGCTCGAGCAAAGCCCGATCGGACCAGCCGAACTCCTCTTCGGTCTGTGGCTCTTCGAGGTAGCCGCGAACGTAGCGCTCGACGTCGGCTGTCTCCTTGGCTTCTCGCAACGCCTTTTCGAGCAACCGTCGAATCAGTGCGCTTCGCGTTTCGCCTTCCTTGACTAGCTCTTGATCCACCGATTCAAGCAGCTTTGTCGGCACGCTGATCGTCACGCGACTCAACGTCGGCGCATCTCTCTTACCCATTGACTCCCCCCCGTACATGGAATCTTCCTACACAAGTATGACGATTCTCGAAGGGGATCGCAAATGGGGCGAAGAAGAACACCGCGCGGCTTACAGCAAGGCGGGGGCCTGGCAAGCGTCCCGGCTTCGGTGTTCTTCGGAATCGCGGAGTGATAGGATATCCCTCGGGCTGGCGACCACGATGCGATTAACCATCGGTGCCGGTCAACTCCAGCCCGACTCCGCGGGCGGGGGTGAGTCCTGACATGCCGTTTCCACAGCCAACGCTTACCGCTCCGCCGCACAACAACCAGCGGCTGTTCGCGGACAACTATCTGAACGCGACCTTGCCTCAACTCCCGGCCTGGAGACGCATGTCCGACGACGCATCGCAAGTGATGCGACAGGTGCAGGCTATTCTTGATGCCTACCGGCCGTCCGCCAGCGAGCCGCAGACCGAGAACGACCTGGTGAGGCCCATTCTCCGGGTGCTCGGTCACACATTCGAGGTGCAGGCGAGCCTCACGACGCCAAGCTCCAGGGGGCTCTCGCGGTAGGCGACGCAAAATACTGGGACCGGCCGCTGGACCAGAGCAGCCAGGCGAAGAGCCATGACCCGTTAGACAACCGCGCGCCGTCATTCCAAATCGCGTTCTACATCCAGCACAGCGGCCTGACCTGGGGAATCCTAACCAATGGCCGGCTCTGGCGGCTCTACCACCGCGACACTGCCCACAAGCTTGATCGCTTTTACGAAGTAGATCTGCCCGCGCTACTCGCGAGCGGAGATCCGGGGCAGTTTCTTTACTTCTACGCATTCTTCGGCCGCCCGGCTTTCACCGACCCGGACCTCGGCATTGATGCGATGCTACGCGCGAGCGTTGAGTATGCCCACGGCGTTGGGGAATCGCTGAAGCAGCAGGTTTATGACGCCCTACGCCATCTGGCGCAGGGATTTTTCGATTATCCCCACAATCAACTCAGTCCGGATCCCGAGACCCTGAGAGCGAGTCTTCAAAATGACTGAGCGGGATTTGCAGAAAAGAGAAAGTGCAGGCATGGTGATCTTGTTCAAGGAGTCCTACCATGCCTGCACCGTCTCATTCATGCTACCCCAGCGACGTCGACGA
>Ga0209012_1001520_pt1 | contig 23589 bp, 20 predicted proteins | sample RS3BMetagenome_FD_184735 | JGI IMG/M metagenome (GOLD analysis project Ga0209012, IMG submission 184735) | Ferric oxide microbial mat and aquatic microbial communities from Rainbow Spring, Yellowstone National Park, USA - RS3B (SPAdes) (version 3) ...
CGCGTGGTGGTTGCCGCCATGATTGTTCCTCCTTGAAAAGTTGACATTAATCCCAAACCACGTCCTGTGGATTGGTACCTTTCTATTTTACACACATTCACCCTTTGGCAGAAACTGTCACAGGCCCTTGCCGCCATACGCCGCCCAGCCGAACATCCAGTTCATGAACAGTTGTGGTAAAACCGTGTGGCCCCCACCAATTCACCACCTGCTGGGGATCAATCATCGCATTCCACACCATTTCACGCGGCGCATGAAGTACGCGTGTGATTACAATTTCCCGATTATCACCGGGTTCCTCCGCAACGGTTTTCGTAGTCGTGATTTTGATCCTTTGGTCAGGATTAAGAATTTCCAAGCACAATGTTGCAACATATTCATTAAACCGCTCCAGCGTGCTGGCCCAGCCTTGCTCGTGACCATCACCTGATTCCACAGACTTAAAGCCAGTCTGACGCAGCGTTAGTTCGGTCTTGCCGTCGCAATCCTTGAATACTATTGTCACCAGCGTTTCTTTGCCGGATTTGCCATCCGCGTTGAGCCAACAATGAGTAAATACCAACCGCTCGGGCGGTAAAACTTCGCGGTAGGTTCCCTGCAGCCAATGTTCTCCACGTTCCGGCGAGCGCATACATATCCTGAATCTTCCACCGGGCCGCACATCCTTCTCTTCCACCGTTACGGTAAAACCACGCGGTGCTCCCTGCCGGTGCTTAAGATGCTCCGGATCAGTCCAGGCCTGATAAACCAGACTTCGCGGAGCGTCGATCAAGCGCGTTATGACGAGTTCTGGCTCCTGCTTTTCCACGCTTTGCGGTATTTTTTCGGCCATGTTTATTCTCCTTTTCCTGTAGTTGTTCCAGATAGACTTCCAATCGATCCAAACTTTCTTCCCAGAATTTCCGGTATTCCTCAATCCAGCCGGAGGCATCCTTCAATGGTGTCGGATTCAGGCGGCATGGGCGCCACTGGGCTTCGCGACTGCGAGTAATCAATTGAGCGTTCTCCAGCACTTTGAGATGCTTGGAAATCGCCGGCAGCGTCATATTGAACGGTTTGGCCAATTCCGTCACCGATGATTCACCGGACGCGAGCCGGGAAAGAATCGCCCGGCGCGTGGGGTCGGCCAAGGCCCCGAAAGTTGTACTGAGTTGATCCATTTCCATCATTATTCAACCTATCAGTTAATTAACTATATGGTAAAATACAATACTATGGGCAAGCCGTCAAGCACAGCACGCCATATTTTTTTCAGGACTCTATCGTGGAAGCGGATGGAACTTCAATTGCCGCCATTGACCGCTCGGTAACTTCCGGCGTCGGGGCAAGAACTGTATCCTCAGCCGGCGCGGCCGGATTTATCCGCAGTCCGATGGGGCTTTCGGGATCAATCTGTTCGATGATTATTTTTTTCATGCGAATGAGTTCCAGCATGGCCAGAAAAAGTCCGATCATTTCAGAACGGCTTTTGCGGCCCGTGAACATCGCTTGCAACGTCACAGAGCCGTCGCGCATAAGCCGGTCCAGAATGTCGGCCTGGTGCAGGCTGATCGGTGTATCGTCATAGACCACATCATGACCAAATGCGGAATGACCAACACTGGCCATGATGGCATTAAACGCATCAATGAGCGTGAACAAATTAATATCGTCAATGTCCAATGGCGTGCGGCCAGCCTCGCGGCGGCCACTGCGGCCAAAACGCTGCTGCTCAACATCCGCGCGGCGGGCCAGAGCATTGGCGGCGTCTTTAAACTGTTTGTATTGCAGCAATTGTTCAACAAGTTCGCGGCGCGGATCAGAAAGTTCCTGGGTACTGACGCCGGATTGACTTTCCACCACGGGCTGCGGATTGAGCATCCGGCTTTTTATTTCCATCAGCGTTGCGGCCAGAACAAGAAATTCGCCAGCAAGATTAATATCAATGCGGCGGATAAGCTCAACATGTGCCAGATATTGTGCGGTAATGCGGGAGATCGGGATATCATGGATGTCCACCTCTTCTTTTTTTATGAGAAAAAGCAACAGCTCCAGCGGGCCGTTGTAGACATCCAATTCAACTCGGTAATCACCTTGATTCATGGGTTTTAGGATACACTTTCGTGCAGTCCGCCGCCAGTGCGCACCAATAAATAAAAAAGAGCCGATGGTAATGACCATCGGCTCTTACACATTTCAAATCAACGCAACAGGCCGATCAGGCACTGGCCGGTTCAGCAATCTGCGCGGGTTTTACCGGCGCGACGGCAACGGGTTCCGGCGGTGGCATTGGAACAGGGATTTCCAGTTCCAATTCCTGTATCGGCTCGCCAAGATGGAGAATCTGCATATCCTGATATGGCCGGAATGCTGTACCGGCAGGAATCAGATGGCCGAGGATCACGTTTTCCTTCAGGCCCTGCAGCGTATCTTCGCGACCGGCAATGGCAGCTTCGGTGAGCACCTTGGTGGTTTCCTGGAAGCTGGCCGCCGAAACAAACGATTCGCTCTGCAAGCTGGCCTTGGTAATACCCAGCAGGAGGGTTTTGGCGGTCGCCGGCTTCGGACGCCGGGTTTTGGGAGCGGTTCCACCCTTGGCTTCAAGGGCGGCAACGGACTCCTTCAATTCATCGCGATTGACCAACTGGCCAACGGTATATTCGCTGGTTCCCGGTTCTTCAATACGCAGCATCTTGGCGACCGTTTCATTGTGCTTACGGAACTTGAACTTATCAACAACTTCCGACGGCAGGAACTTGGTGTCGCCGGGGTTTTCAACTTTCACTTTCCGCAGCATCTGAGAAACGATGATTTCAATGTGCTTATCACTGATGCGCTGGTTCTGCGTGCGATACACGTTCTGAACCTCGCCCAGCAGATACTGCTGCAAGGCATCTTCACCCTTGATGCGAAGAATATCGTGCGGCACCAATGGCCCATCAATCAGCGAATCGCCAGCTTCCACCTGATCTCCAGTGTGCACGCGCAACTGCCGATCCTGCGGAACATGGTGTTCTTTTTCCACGCCGCCAGGACCGCGGATGATAATGGTCATCTTGCCGCGGCGTTTGTCGGAACGCAGTTCAATGGTACCGGAAATTTCCGCCATGATGGCCGTTTCTTTGGGCTTGCGTGCTTCAAAGATTTCCGTAACGCGGGGCAGACCGGATGTGATATCCGACGTACCTTTAATTTCCCGCGGCTGACGAGCCAGCAATGTACCGGGCTGTACAATTTGACCTTCGTCCACGTCAATACGAGCCTTGGCGGGCAGATAGTGGAAGTCCAGAATCTTGCCATCGGCAGGATCCTCAATGACGATACGTGGATGGCGTTCGCCACGGTGTTCAACGATTACCAGACGCTTGCTTCCACCCTTGCCTTCACTTTCGGCACGGGCGGTTTCACCGTCCTGAATATCTTCAAACTTCACGCGACCGCCCTTTTCAGCCAGGATGGGCGTACGGTGCTGATCCCAGGCACAAAGCTGCTGGCCGCCACGGACACTTTCGCCCTCTTTGACCAGAATCGAGGCACCATAAGGAACGCGGGATTTTTCCAGTTCGCGGCCTTTAGAATCTTTAATGGCGATTTCGCCGTTACGCTTCAGTACGACAATATGCTTGTTGCCTTCAGCATCCACGACTTCAACGGCATTAAGATCACGATATTCAACAATACCGGCAACGCCGGCACGCACGTCATTCTTTTCCAGAATACGTGTTGCCGAACCACCCGTGTGGAAGGTACGCATCGTAAGCTGCGTGCCGGGTTCACCAATGGACTGTGCGGCAATAATACCCGCCGCCAAACCTTCTTCCACGAGCGTATTGGTGGAATGATCCACGCCGTAACATTTGGCGCAGATACCGGTCGGGCTTTCACAGGTCAATGGGCTGCGAACGCGGACGGTTTCAATATTCAGGTCTTCAATCTTGCGGGCAATAACATCGGTGATGATCTGCGCTTCACGGACGATAACTTCATCCGTCACCGGGTTGATCAACGTGTCTGCCGCGCAACGTCCAATGATGATGTCCCGCAGGGGTACGTCAATTTGTTCACCCTTGTAAATCGCACTCTTGCGAATGCCGTTTTGTGTGCCGCAGTCATGTTGCGAAACAATGACATTTTGTGCCACATCGGCCAATTTACGGGTAAGGTAACCCGAGTCGGCGGTTTTCAAGGCCGTATCAGCCAATCCCTTACGGGCACCGTGCGTGGAAGTGAAATATTCCAACACCGACAAACCTTCGCGGAAATTTGTCTTGATAGGCGTTTCCATGATTTCGCCGGATGGCCGGCTCATCAAACCACGCATACCGGCAAGCTGTCGGAAGTTATCGACGTTACCGCGGGCACCCGAATCCGCCATGAGGAACACGGGATTGAGGTACGGCTTACCCTTGGGATCTTTCGGAGCCATCGGGGTTAAGGTTTTCTCATCACGCGTGTCGTGTTCAAGTTCAAGCATCATGTCTTTGGTGACTTCTTCACGCGCATGCGCCCAGATATCCAGAAGCTGGTTGTAGCGTTCGCGCTCGGTGATGGCACCGAGGTTGAGATTTTTCTCAACGCGATCCGCTTTCTTCTGAGATTCATCAATAATCTGGGACTTGCGGGCGGGGATACGCAGATCGGTAATACCGAAGCTTAATCCCGCCAGGGTGGACATCTTAAAGCCCAGTTCCTTCATGTTGTCCAGCAGATCAATGGTGGCTGGCCGGCCCAGCAACTGATAGCAATCCGCGATAACGCGGCTGCCGCCCTTGCTGGAAAGCGTGTAATTGTAGAACGGCATCGCTGGTGCCAAAATGTCGTTAAACATGCAGCGGCCAACGGTGGAGACAATCACGCGGTTGGCCGGGGCCGCTTCCGGAGCCTTCCCCTGCCCGGTGACAACTTTGGTACGATTGATACGAATGCGAATGGGTGTATGAATCCCAATCTGCTTGCGATCATAAGCCAGAAGAGCCTCATGATAATTATGGAACGCCAGTTCCTTGCCTGGCTCACGCCATCCCGGTTCGCCCTGCCGCATGGTGGTAATGTAGTAAATACCCATCACAATGTCCTGAGAAGGACCAATAATGGGCGATCCGTTGGCCGGTGAGAAAATGTTGTGCGTTGACAGCATCAACATTTGAGCCTCTGCCTGCGCTTCCACGGACAACGGCAAATGTACGGCCATCTGGTCGCCGTCAAAATCTGCGTTAAAACCCTTACATACCAACGGGTGAATTTTAATGGCGTTACCTTCAATCAGCACAGGCTCGAAGGCCTGAATACCGATACGGTGCAACGTGGGAGCACGATTCAGAAGAACCGGATGTCCCTTAATGACCTCTTCCAGGATGTCCCAAATTTCCCGATCGCGACGTTCAATCATCTTCTTGGCGGACTTGATCGTGTCGGCATATCCGTGCTCTTTAAGCTTGCGGATGATAAATGGCTGGAAAAGTTCCAACGCAATTTTCTTAGGCATACCGCATTGATGCAGCTTCAACTCCGGCCCTACGACGATAACCGAACGGGCGGAATAATCGACGCGCTTGCCGAGCAGATTTTCGCGGAATCGGCCCTGCTTGCCCTTGATCATATCCGTCAGTGATTTCAATGGCCGATTGGAAGCGCCCAATACGGGACGGCGGCAACGGCCATTGTCAAACAGCGCATCAACAGCCTGTTGCAACATGCGCTTTTCATTGCGGATAATAACTTCCGGCGCATTGAGATCCACGAGCTTGCGCAGGCGGTTGTTGCGGTTGATGATTCGACGATACAGATCGTTAAGATCACTGGTGGCAAAATTGCCGGATTCCAGCAATACCAGCGGACGCAGGTCCGGCGGAATAACTGGAATAACTTCAAAAATCATCCATTCAGGCTTATTTTGCGATTGGCGAATGGCTTCAACAATTTTCAGGCGCTTGGTGAAATCCTTAATTTTCTGCTTGCTATTGGTGGTTTCAATGCCTTCGCGAATCTGCTTGGAAACGTCCGCCATATTCATGGCATTCAGCAGCGAGCGAACGGCGTCGGCACCCATTTCAGCTTTGAAAGAATCCCCGTATTTCTCCCGTGCGTCGCGATGCTCTTCTTCTGTGAGCAACTGCTTTTTCTTCAGGGGAGTCGTGCCGGGATCGGTCACGCAATAATCTTGATAATAGACCACTTTTTCCAAGTCACTGGTTTTCATATCCAGCAAATTGCCGAGGCGGCTGGGCATGGCCTTGAAAAACCAGATGTGAACAATTGGCGCCGCGAGGCTGATATGCCCCATTCGCTTGCGCCGCACGCGACTGTGCGTTACTTTAACGCCGCAGCGATCGCAGATAACGCCCTTGTACTTTGTGCCTTTATATTTTCCGCAGGCGCATTCCCAGTCACGTTCCGGGCCAAAAATGCGTTCGCAGAACAAACCGTCACGTTCGGGGCGATATGTACGGTAGTTAATTGTTTCAGGCTTTTTTACTTCGCCAAAACTCCAGGAACGAATATCGTTCGGGCTGGCCAAAGCGATTTTCACCGCACCGTAGTCATTAATCCGATCATAAACTGCTGTTTCAGCCATGGTTAAAACTCCTTAAAAAGGGAGAAATTACATAAACTTAATTACCGGTCATAGGGGTCCGCTGGGAGTACGGGCACCAAAAGTAAATTAGGTGCATCTTTTTCATGATCACGGATGTCTTCCTCCGTATCGGCCAGCCGTTCGTTGTAATCGAACGCTCTAACGTCCAGCTTATCCGGCTGAACCAGGACATACCAATAATCTCCGTCGCGAACTGCTTCTGTGGCCGCCAATTTGTATCGCCGAGGCTGATGCCCCTCTAAATACCTCTGAACCAACGATCTGACGTTTCGCTTGCTCCAAGTCATTTCGAGACTCCACAATAGTGCATGATAAATGTTGCTCGGCGCAATGCGTTAGCGGCGTCATCTGAATCACAAGATTGACCCGTTCGGGTTTGGTAATCCGCCGTCAACCTATCCTTGTAAAGTACCAACATTGCGGTCTTGCATTCCCCGGCGATCCGGACACCGTTCACACGCAACAACTGCTCAAGAAGCTGCGGCATGTCACGGTGCGAAGGGGTTTCACGCTTACCAGCCGATGGCATCCCGCGATTTTTCCATATCAACGAGACCGCTGCCGAAAACGCGGCATAATACGCCCGGCTGATGCTGCTGCGCGGATGTTTGTCCCGCAACATCTGTGCCGCTTGCAAACAGTCCCAGCTTACGTTTTTCCAACTCTGCACAGGCCGTTACTCCAAGCCTTACTCTTTCCAGCCCACCGTGTCACATTACGCCAAAAACTCAGATTCCTTTCTTCTTCTCAAGCGTAATATTCAAGCCCAGACCACGGATTTCATTGCACAGCACATCAAATGATACCGGCGTGCCGGCATCCAAGGTGTTGGTGCCCTTGACCATGCTTTCGTAAATCTTGGTGCGGCCTTCCACATCATCAGATTTCACAGTCAAAAGTTCCTGCAACACATACGCGGCACCGTAGGCTTCCAATGCCCAGACTTCCATCTCACCGAAACGCTGACCGCCGGTGCGGGCTTTGCCGCCCAGTGGTTGCTGGGTGATAAGGCTGTACGGCCCGGTTGATCGGGCGTGAATCTTCTCGTCGACCAAGTGGTGAAGCTTCAACATGTACATGTAGCCAACCGTGACCTTCTGTTCAAAAGGTTCGCCGGTGCGGCCATCGTACAGATTAATCTTCAAGAGTGCCGGCATTTCAACGGAAATTTCCCCGGCGGGCGGCGGAAGTTTCTTCTCGGCCAACTCTATGCGCCGATTACGCACGTGAGTGTTGGCCTCTTCGACAGCTTTGAGAATTTCCGTTTCCGTAGCTCCGTCAAAGACCGGCGTTACAGCCTGGAATCCCAATACCGCGGCAGCCCAGCCCAGGTGGGTTTCAAGAATCTGGCCAATGTTCATACGCGATGGCACGCCCAGCGGATTCAAAACAATATCCACCGGTGTTCCATCTTCCAGGAACGGCATATCCGCTTCAGGGACAATACGGGCAATGACGCCCTTATTGCCGTGGCGGCCCGCCATCTTGTCACCGACGGAAAGCTGACGCTTCGTTGCCAGATAAACCTTGACCATCTCAAGAACACCGGAAGGCAGTTCATCACCGCGTTTCATGTGTTCCATCTTCCGGGTCTTTTCTTCACGCAGCGATTGTAATGTGGATTTGTAGCGGTGATAAATCTGCTCACCGCGCTTGCGGGCATCTTCCGCGCCTTTGATCCAGCTTACGGCAAAGCTTTCAACCTGCTCGAGGATGACTTCATCCTGATCCGATTTACCAACTTTCTGCCGGGTCGAAGGATCGACCATGGTCTGACCGGTGGCCTCATTGATTTCATCGGCCATCTTACGGAAGAGTTCGGCGATGCGCACATCCATCTGCTTGCCATACTCTTTCATTTCCTTCTGGAGAATTTTCTTCTGATCGTCGCTCATGTGCATCCGGCGGCTGAACCGCTGGGCACCGATGACCACACCCTCCGTTCCGGCGGGGACTTCAAGTGAATCATTCTTCACATCTTCACCAGCGCGGCCGAAAATAGCATGCAGAAGTTTTTCTTCCGGCGAGAGTTCCGTCTTGCTCTTGGGCGAGACTTTGCCAACGAGAATATCACCGGGGGTTACATGCGTACCAATGCGGACGATCCCCGTTTCATCGAGGTTTTTCAGAGCTTTTTCGCTGACATTGGGAATATCGCGGGTGAACTCTTCACGACCGAGCTTGGTTTCACGCACTTCCACATCAAATTCTTCAATGTGGATGGAGGTGAACACATCGCCCTTGATCAGACGCTCTGAAACGACGATGGCATCTTCATAGTTGTAACCGTCAAGCGTCATAAACGCCACGAGAACATTTCGTCCCAGCGCCAATTCACCATTGCGGCACGCCGGGCCATCGGCAATGATCTGGCCCTTCTTCACCTTTTGACCCACAGCCACCAGCGGCTTCTGGGTCATACAGGTTTTGTCATTCAACCCTGCATTTTTGCGAAGGACATATTCATCGGAGTTGTCAATGACAATCCGGCAGGCATCAACAAACGTGATCACGCCGGCGCGATCGGCCTTGATTACCATGCCGCTGTTATAAGGAATAATCTTTTCCAGACCGGTTCCGACCACTGGAGGATCGGTGATTAACAAAGGCACTGCCTGCCGTTGCATGTTTGAACCCATCAACGCACGATTGGCGTCGTCGTGCTCCAAGAACGGAATCAATGCCGCCGAGATGGCGACTGTCTGCTTGGGCGAAATATCAACGAAGTTAATTTCCGATCCGCGGACCTGCTGCAAGTCTCCATTCACGCGGGCCAGTAAGAGGTCCTGACGAACCTTACCGGAATCCGGTGACGCGACTTCCGGAGGCGCCAGAACAGCCTTCATTTCTTCATCGGCACGCAGATATTTATGTTCCCCGTTAACCTTCCCGTTTTCAACAACACGATAAGGTGTAATCAGGAAGCCATAATCATCCACACCGGCATAAATGGATAGCGACGCAATCAGACCGATGTTCGTGCCTTCCGGCGTTTCAATCGGACAAATGCGCCCATAGTGGGAAATATGCACGTCGCGCACTTCAAAGCCCGCACGTTTACGGTTCAAGCCACCAGGCCCAAGGGCCGAGAGGCGGCGTTCATGCGTAAGCTGCGAAAGTGGATTGGTCTGATCGACAACCTGCGATAGTTCGCTGCGACCAAAGAAATATTCTATGGAACTGCTGATGCTCTTGGAGTTCACGAGTTCCACAATCTTGGCGACTTCTTCCGGGGCCTTCATGCTCAGACGTTCCTGAACGGTGCGACGCAGCTTCAGGAAGCCCTTACGCAATTCTTCCTGCGCCAATTCATCAATGGTGCGCAGGCGTCGATTGCCCAAATGGTCAATGTCATCCACATAACCGCGTCCGCCACGCAGTTCCAGAATGTATTTAATGCTGCCGAGAATATCTTCCGGCCGCAAAGTCATGACATCTTCCGGCACGTTCTGCTCAAACTTACGGTTAATGCGGAAACGTCCCACCCGACCAAGCCGGTAGCGGGCCACATCAAAGAATTTTTCCGCAAAAAGCGTTTTGGCCTTGTCATCATTCGGTGGATTGCCGGGCCGCAGACGGCTGTATATTTTACGCAGAGCCTCTTTATGGCTGTGGGAATCATCTTCCTGCAAGGTGTTGAGGATAATAGGATCCGCAAGCTTCTCAATCACTTCGATTTTCTTGAGGCTGCTGGCCTGGATCTTAGCCACCCGATCGCCAATTTGCGCACCGGACTTAACGAGTTCTTCCCCGGTTTCGGTGTCCACGATCGAACCAACGGCGTAATAATCCGCTTTTAACTGGCCAACTGACACCGTGCGTGTTTCATAGAACGCCCGGATCAGAGCTTCATCAGTACCGTATTTTTCATCCATCGCCCGCAGAAAGCTGGTGGCGGGGATTTTTCCAGACTGGTCAATGCGTACGACAAGAACATCTTTCTTGGTGACATTGATTTCAATCCAACTGCCCCGCTCGGGAATGACCCGGCAGGAATGCAGAGGGCGGTCGCCTTCCTGAGATTGAATTAAAAAGTCAACACCCGGCGACCGGTGCAACTGTGATACAATAACGCGTTCAGCGCCGTTAATAATGAATTCGCCGCCGCCGGTCATAATTGGAACATCGCCGAGATAAATGGATTCCTCCACCATATCTGGCTTGTCCTTCCGGCTTAGGCGCACTTTAATGCGCAGCGGCATGCCGAAGGTTAAGCGCAGCGCCCGGCATTCATCACGCGAATACCGTGCCTTGCCGAGTTCATAACTGACGTATTCCAGCTTCATTGAACCGTCATAAGACTCAATGGGGAATACTTCCCGCAACAAGGCTTCAATGCCGTCATTTTTTCGCTTTTCCGGTTCCGTATCGGCCTGCAAAAACCGCCGATAGGCAGCGGTTTGAACCTCAATGAGGTTCGGGATTGGCAAGGCATCGCCACGTTTTGAATAATCACGCACTTGCGTCACACGTACACGCATGGTTTAACCTCCGACGTTCAAGGAACAGAGAACAGTTTCTTTCAGTCCACTGAAACCAAAAAATATGAATCTACTATGAGGGGGGGGAAACAAGAACAAATACAAACAACAATGGTAGCCCGGCTATTCATAGTCCTGTATTGTATACACCCTTAAAGCTTAACGCAAGTGTAACACAACGGCTTGACATTTTTTTCTCGTACAGGTATCTTACTTACTCCCATACGGGAGGCCACACCACGGGCCGAAATAGTGGAAGCTCGGAATGAACTCCAGAGCGGACAAAATCGCGGCCTGTACCGCGTATAAATGTCTGATTGTACCGTCTTTTTGGATTCAGCCATCCGAAAAATTGGTCACTAATCAGATGATAAAATGTCCTCTCTGCAGGTTGAAATAAAATTTCCAAGCTAAATTTTTCATGGCCTAAGCGCGATGGCGTGGCAAAAACGTCATTGTCGCTTACTTGAGGAGTCAATGCCTTTATGGCGATTAAAGCATTAAAATTGCGTGGAAAACGATACCGTCAATCGGTAGAGCATGTTCCAACATCTCCGGTTAGCGTTGAGCAGGCGATCCCGGTTTTGAAGAAATTCAAGGCTGCCAAATTTGACGAAAGCGTAAATATTGTCCTTCATTTGGGTATTGACGCCACACAGGCCGACCAAAACGTTCGCGGTTCGGTAAGTTTGCCCAAGGGAATTGGGAAGACCCGGCGCGTCATTGCATTCGTTCAAGGTAACGATATTGAAAAAGCCAAAACCGCCGGAGCCGTTGAAGCCGGTGCCGACGACCTGATCAAAAAAGTCAATGATGGCTGGATGGACTTTGATGTGGCCGTTGCCACACCGGAAATGATGCCCAAGATTACCCGTTTGGGTAAGGTCCTTGGTCCGCAGGGTAAAATGCCTAGTCCGAAGGCCGGAACTGTCGCAACCGACGTTACCAGCGCCGTGAAGGAATATGCCGCCGGTAAGGTGGAATTCCGCAACGATAAGGGCGGCAATATTCACGCGGTGGTTGGCAAGCTGAGTTTTGCGGAAGCCGATCTGGCCGCCAACATTCACGCGTTTATCAATACCATCCGCCGGTTGAAGCCGGCGACATCCAAGGGCCAGTACGTTAAAAAAGTAACGGTACACAGCTCGATGAGTCCTGGTGTTCAGATCGATACCAGCCACTTGGACGTTATTGAAACAGCCTGAACTTTTCTAAACAACAACTTGAGGTTTACATTATGAGTAAGCGTATTAAAAACTTGATTGCCACGGAACTGCAAAAGCGCCTCACCGGTGCTGAAAGCGTGGTAATTGTGGATTATTCGGGCATTAGCGCCAACGATACCAATAAGCTCCGCAGCGGCCTGCGCAAAAAGAATGTGAAGATGACCGTAATTGCCAACGCCCAAGGCCGACGCGCCTTGGAAAAAGTTGGCCTCAAAGCCGGTGGTGATATTCTTCTGGGAACCAACGCCTTGGTCTACGGCGGTGAATCGGTCGTCGATGCCGTTAAAGAATTGATGGAGCAAACCAAGGAAATAGCCAAACTCAAGATTAAGGGATCCGTGGTTGAAGGCCAACTCCTGGACAAACCGGCAACTGAAGCTCTGGCCAAACTTCCGGGACGCAGGGAATTGCATTCCCAAATTTCGACACTGGCAATTTCACCTGGCCGGAAACTGGCCGCACAAATTGTCGGGCCGGGCCGCAATGTAGCCGGGCTGGTCAAGGCCGTTATCGAAAAGAAAGAGAAGGAAGCCCCAGCCGCCGCCGCTTGAGCGAAACGGGCGAATTAAAGCGACTTATTTTGTTTTTTATGTCTTTTGTCATTCATTCAGCCTGCCTGGAGCAGTTAAAACGGGGCGCGTCGCCTTGGCTGGTGGAGACAAGCGAACTTGTGGAGTTTTACTATGGCAGAATTTGCTGCTGAAATCATGGAACTGGGCGATAAGATTGTTGCCCTCTCGCTGCTGCAGGCTAAACAGCTCAGCGACTATCTGAAGGAAAAGCACGGTATCGAAGCCGCTGCTGGCGGTGGCGTCATGATGGCTGCCCCGGCTGGTGGTGGTGCTGCCGCGGCTCCCGCCGAAGAACAGACTACGTTTGACGTGGTGCTGAAAGCCCCCGGCGAGAAAACCATTCAGATCATCAAAATTGTCCGCGCTGCCACCAACCTGGGCCTCAAGGAAGCCAAGGACCTGGTCACCGCCGCTCCGAAGGTGGTTAAGGCTGGTGTTGATAAGGCTGAAGCCGAGAAGCTCAAGAAAGAGCTGGAAGCTGAAGGCGCAACGGTCGAACTTAAATAAGTTCACCTTAGCTGCGGCATTAATTGCTTTTAGTTAAGAAACCAGTCCAAACAATGAAAGGCTGGCGATCCGCAATGGATCGCCAGCCTTTTTTATTTAATCCGGGCAAATGTGCAACTCACCGGTCGTTTGGCCGCAGAGAAAGCGGCAAAATGTTGGTTTGATAACTTCGTCGGGCGAATGGCCGGTATCGCCTTCAAGGGCCAAGCTGAATGACTCAATTTGGGCGTAATGACCAAGCGTATCTAATACCGCCAATGGGATTTGCTCATCTGCATCACTGTAAATGGCCACTTCCCAAGCTGTGAACACCCGCCCCGCCAAAGCCGGCGCTACTGGCATTTCCGTGGCGATCAGCGTTCGAAAATCAGGCAATGCCGTGACAAATCGCGCCCCATCAGGCGGCTGCTCACATAGCCCCTGGCACTGCCAGATATAGCCTTCCACCATCCATTGCCGGGTCAGCATTGGAACAGAAGAAACATATTGACTTTCGCGCTTGGTCAAATTCATAATTCCGGGGCAATTAAATCATCGTAGGTTTCGCGCCGCCGGATAATCCGCCAGGTTTTTCCATCCACCAGAACCTCTGCGGCACGCGGACGGGCATTGTATTGGCTGCTCATCGCAAAACCATACGCGCCGGCTGAAAATACCGCCAGCAGATCACCGCGTTTGGTGGTCGGCAAATAACGATCTTTTGCCAGATAATCTCCACTTTCGCATACCGGCCCGACGATATCCACTTTTTCATCGCCCGCCGTTCGCAGCGTGCTTTGACGATTATCGGGAGCGGAGCAACCGCTGACATCCACCGGCCAGATGAAATGATAGCTTTCATAAAGCGTCGGACGAATCAGATCATTCATCGCCGCATCGACAATGGTAAATTTCTTACTACCCCCCTGCTTGCTGTATTGCACCCGCGTAACCAAAATACCCGCATTGCAGGAGATAGACCGCCCCGGTTCCAGGATAATGCGGAGTTTGCGGTCTTTAAGCAGTGGAATAATGGCGGCGGCATAATCCGCCGCCGATGGGGCCTCGTTACCCTCATAAAATGCGGCAAAGCCACCGCCAATATCCAGCGTATCAATATGACTATTCTGGCCCGCCAAACGGTCGATCAACGCCAGAGCCTTGGTAATGGCATCAACATACGGCTGTGTTGATTTAATCGGTGAACCAATATGCAGATGCAACGCACTTAACCGGGCATGTTTCGCGGCAGACGCCTGGATATAAAATGCTTCCGCACGGTCGATATCCACGCCAAATTTTGTTTCTTTCTTCCCCGTGAGCGTCTTCTGGTGCGTACCGACGCTGCTGACATCCGGATTGACCCTCAACGCGCCTTGAGCGGTGAGCTTTTTCGCCCCGGCCAGCCGATCCAGATTCCAGAACTCTTCTTCGCTTTCAATATTAAACCAGCCAATGCGGGCATCCAGAGCTTCATTGATCTCCTGATCGGTTTTGCCCACGCCGGCAAAGACGATCATTTTCCCATCAGCCCCGGCTTTCAGAGCACGGAAAAGTTCCCCACCGGAGACCACATCAAAACCGCTTCCGCGTGCCTGAAGCGCCCGAAGAATGGCCAGATTCCCACATGATTTGATGGAATAACAGATCAGCGGATTGAGCGGCGCAAACGCCGCGGCAATGCGGTCAAAATGAGTAAGTAATGTTGTCTGGCTGTAAATATATGTCGGTGTGCCGGTTTTTTCTACGATGTCCCGCACCGCAACGAGCTCACAATGCAATTGACTATCTATATATTGAAAATTGTCCATTGTTTTTTTCCGATTTCTAACGCCGGCCCCGGCGCGGCGGCAAGCCTATATAAACTGCTGCAGAAAAGCGAAGGCCTCATCCGCCGCCTCCCGTGCCGTGGTTTCATACGGATACAATTCCACCGTAGCCCATCCCTTATAATCCGCCTGCCTGAATGCCGCAAAAATGGAGGTCCAATCCATGGCACCGCGACCGGGAATAAGGTGCTGATGCACGCGACTTGAGGCGATATCCTCCAGATGCACATGCGCAACCCATGGATGGCATTTTAAAAATGACTCTGCCGGGTTTTCACCGACACAAAAAAGATGCCCAAGATCACAATTCATCCGCAGATGCGGGTGATTCACCCGTTGGAGAAATTCCACACACTGGTCCGTGGTTTCGATCAAAAGCCGCGGCTCAGGTTCCACCATCAGCACGACATTGAATTGCTGCGCCAAGGGCAAAACCTGCATTAATCCATTTTGATACAGAGCCAGTGCATCTTCGCGGGCCATACCATCAAGCGGGCCGCCCGGTTCCAGTGAAATGGTTTTCGCCCCTAATGCAGCCGCCATGCGAATGCAGTTTTCGGTATGACGAACGCGCTTCTCCCGCAAGGCGGGATCCGTTTCAATCCAAGATGGATGAAGCGTGTCGCCGATGGCGAAAAAAGTAAACGCATTAATATTGGAAATGCGAAGCTTCAGCGAATCCAGTTGCCGACGCAATTCGGCAACGCGCAAATCCGGCATGTGCGGAGGATATGCGTGCGGAACATCGGCCATGATTTCCACGCCGCCATAACCGGCGGCAGCAATGGAATCAACGGCTTCCTCGAGCGATGTTTTTTTGAAAGCGTTGGTGGAAAAGGCAAGCTTCATTTTATTCCGCGATTTCAACACCCATCGAACGCGCGGAACCGGCAAGAATCTTCTCTGCGGATTCAACGCTGGAGGCGTTCAAGTCAGGTAATTTCTCCTGGGCAAGTTTTCGCAGTTGCACTTTCGTAAGCTTGCCGATCTTGTTTTTATTCGGCTCACCACTGCCCTTTTCCAGCCCAAGAATATCTTTGATCATCACGGATGCCGGCGGCGTCTTGATGACAAAATCAAATGAACGGTCGGTGTAAACCGTGACCTCCACGCCCACGACTTTACCCTTCAGAGCGGCGGTCGCAGCGTTGAAGCGTTGAATGAACTGGCCAGGGTTCACGCCATTAGCGCCCAATACCGGCCCAATCGGTGGGGCTGGTGTGGCGGTGCCACCGGGAGCCTGCATCTTGAATCTCTTGGCGATTTCCTTAACCTTAGCCATAGCTTAAACCTCTATAATCCTGTACGTATACCAAAATACTTGTTTCACTGAAAAGCCCGCACCGGACACAACCGATGCACAATCAACCCTCAGCATTCGTCCTTTGAACCACCCTGACATTTCTCCGGCCATCTGTGGCCACCCAACGTTGCGAAAGCGATGGCTTATTTGCTTCCGCGCCGGTCTTACGTCCAAAGCTTCTAACGGCAATTATCAGAAGCGACAGCAAACCAAGCACCAGTACCGCCGCAATCGCCACCACCGTAAGCAGTAATCCTACCATAACCAGCGGTATGAGCACCACGATACAACCCGCAATCCACAGCCATTTGCCCAGTGTGGTTTTTGGCACCAGACGGCGCGGGGGCGAAGCGGCAATTTCGGAATCAGTAAGTAAATTCATCGCGGCACGTATTATTTCTTTCTCCCGATGCGGAAACACCAACGCAGCGTGTTCCATTCCGGGCAGGCCTTCACAACACCTTCATTATAGCCTCGGAATGTTCGCAAACATTGCCGCGGAAGAACGCCCATTCTACAGAATCTATTGCACCTTTTCCAACTGCCAGTATTCCAGCTCCAACGGTGTAGCGCGACCAAAAATGGTTACAATCACGCGAACCATTCCTTTGTCCGGGAAAATCTCGTCCACCACACCCTCGAAATTCTCGAACGGACCTTCCCTGACCTTGACCGCATCCCCCTTGAGGAACTCCACTTTCACCGCTGGACCGGCTTCCGGCTTCTCAGCATCGGCAATGAGCTTTTCAACTTCTTTGGATGCCATGCGATCCGGTTTGTTTTTATGACCGATAAAATCACCGGCACCCGCAGTTTCTTTGAAAACGTACCACGCCCGTTCGGGAATAGTACCGTCGGAATTCAATTCCATTTCAACAAAGACATAGCCGGGATAGGTTTTATTCTCGGCAACTTTTTGCTGCCCGGCTTTGACCTTTTTGACACGCTCGCGCGGCACCAGCAGTCTGCCGATAATGTCCGTAAGATTTTCCGCCTTTACTTTGCGCTCCAGCGTGTCACGAACCTGGTCTTCCTTATTGGAAGCGACCTTCAGCACACACCAGTGTTTCGTAGAAGATTCGGTCACTTGACGCTCCGTAATTTGTTGAGTGCTCATTTCGCCAAAAACTGCCGCCGGAATTAAACCGCCGACACTTCAAAATCGATACGGACAATCCCGCATCATCTGATCACATGAATCGCGCGGAACAACCACACGAAAAACGTATCCACCAGCCACAACATAAATGCCATTCCCAGTGTGGATAGCACGACCAGCCGCGTGGCTCGAATCACAGCCTGGCGAGTTGGCCAAACCACTTTGCGCATTTCACTTTCCGTCAGGATCATAAAATCCGCAAGGTTTGGGCGGTTCACCACATAAAAGCAGAACAATGCCCCCAGCGAACCGACAAGCACAACCATAATCATCTTGGAATAGGCGGGAGCCAGGGGCATAAACGTGTTTTTAATCCACAGAATACCCAAAGCAATCAGCAGGCCCAGGCCAATGACCGTACCGAGGCGAACCCATTTGCCCTGCCCTTTTTTATATATATTGAAGAAAGACAAAACCAACTCCAGATTTCACTTAAACGGAAGGGTTATTCACCCGGACATTCTGCGACCGCTTCACCAGTTCTGCCAAGCCGTGCCCTGAATTATCCGCAATACATTCAACACGTTACGTTGAAAGATTCAGGAACCTCGCAAACAACACGGCAGGCAGGAGTTGAACCTGCAACCCCCGGTTTTGGAGACCGGTGCTCTGCCAATTGAGCTACTGCCGTAAATGCCTTCAAAATTCGTCCGGGCCGGTTCCGAACAATTATTTACCCTTCTTGATCTTATGATCCGTATGTTTACGCAACCGCGGAGAGAATTTGAAGAACGTCTTCTTCACATCCATCTCCTTCGGATTGATGCTGATACGGTAGTTGAGGTCTTTGGTCTCACTACACTGTAACCATGCCCATTCACGCGCCATTTTCCGCGACTCCATTTCAAGCGATATTTTCCAACTTCGGGAATCAGCCACATGGCCCGCCCAAAGCTCCGGATTGGTGCTTTATAACCAACCGAATCAGCACCTGTATTATAGAAACATTCTACAGGCCTGAAAACAACTCATCAATCTTGACTATTGACAGAGCCACGCGGACAGGTGATTCCCGCCCGCGTGGCCCATGGTTTTCATCAAGATTCTTCTTAACGAATCAGTTAGGCGAGGATCTTGGTCACAACGCCTGCACCGACCGTCCGGCCACCTTCACGGATGGCGAAGCGGACACCCTGTTCCATCGCGATTGGGCATTCGCCCAAATCCACGGTGATCTTCACGTTATCGCCGGGCATGACCATTTCAGTGCCAGCCGGAAGATCCAGTGAACCAGTCACGTCCGTTGTACGGAAATAGAACTGAGGACGATAGCCCTTGAAGAATGCGGTATGACGACCGCCCTCTTCTTTGGTGAGCACGTAAATTTCCGCTTCAAACTTCGTGTGCGGAGTAATCGAACCGGGCTTCGCGATAACCTGACCGCGTTCCAGTTGTTCTTTTTCCACGCCACGCAGCAGCAAGCCGACGTTATCACCCGGAATGGCCTGATCCAGAACCTTCTGGAACATTTCCACGCCCGTAACCACCGACTTCATCGGGTCTTTATGCAGACCGACGATTTCCACATCATCACCAACCTTGATGGTTCCGCGTTCCACACGGCCTGTACCCACGGTACCGCGACCCTTAATGGAAAACACGTCTTCCACCGGCATGAGGAACGGCTTATCGGTCTCACGCACCGGTTCTGGGATGTAGCTGTCGAGAGCGGCAACGAGCTTCATGATGGGCTCAATGGCCTTGGCATCCGTCGGGTTCTTCAGGGCCGCCACCGCAGAACCGCGGATAATCGGCACTTCATCGCCCGGGAACTTGTATTTATTGAGCAGTTCACGGATTTCCAATTCCACGAGTTCCAACAACTCCGGATCATCCACGAGGTCAATTTTGTTGAGGAATACCACAATCCGTGGCACGTTGACCTGTCGAGCCAGCAGAACGTGTTCACGGGTCTGAGGCATCGGGCCGTCCGCGGCGGATACCACAAGAATAGCTCCGTCCATCTGGGCGGCACCGGTGATCATGTTCTTTACGAAGTCAGCGTGACCGGGGCAGTCAATGTGGGCATAATGGCGGACCGCCGATTCATATTCCACATGCGACACCGCGATGGTGACAATTTTGCTTGGATCGCGGCGACCCTGTTTTTCGGAGGCCTTGGCCACCGAATCATAGGAAATCGCCTGTGCCAAACCCTGTGCCGCCAACACTGTCGTCAGTGCGGCAGTCAAGGTGGTCTTGCCATGGTCAATATGACCGATGGTGCCTACGTTTACGTGGGGCTTCTTACGTTCAAATACGCCCTTGGCCATGGATAAATACCTCCTGTGGTAGAGAAAATCCAGTAATACAAAACACTATATCGCGGCAGCCAATACCACGATCAAAAATTTCAATCATCCGACCACGCTATTTTTGTCCGGCTTACCAGCCGAACCAACGTGCTTCGGACTATTTTCCACCGGTTATTGAGCGGCACGATTGCCTTTGCTTCAACACCTGCGGCGCAAAAAAGCTACTGATGGGACTTGAACCCATGACCTCGTCCTTACCAAGGACGCGCTCTACCAACTGAGCTACAGCAGCGTGCGGCCATTGCGTTCGTCACATCGGCTCGACACAGTGGGAATCATTACTATCCGCTTTACCGGATACCGCCGCCGCGTCGCCGCCGGCCAAATTCTCAAAAGAAAATCTGGCCAAGATTCACTAGTTTACCGGCTGTTTTACGTCGCTGCAACCAACCGCCAATAAACTGCTCTGATCGAGCCTCCCCCGTCTGCCGGATTCCAGAGTCACTTTCCCTTCCAGGTTGGGCTACGGGACTCGAACCCGCGACCCCGAGGACCACAACCTCGTGCTCTACCAACTGAGCTAAGCCCAACGAATTTCAAGCCCTTTAGTTTATGGAAACTTCATGCAGGCGTCAAATACACGTTTCCGAAAACACCGGACAATCTCATCGCGCCCGCAACGAAAATCACACAATTATTTCAGATCGTCAACCGCCCATAACGATTATCGGCTGGCCTGTCCACGCCGGTTACGCCTGTCATCCGCCATGCACCGCAGTCGATTCACGTCCCACCAGCGAACAGGCGATCGAAAGCGTAATTGCCGGAAGATCAGGCCGCTGCGCCCGCTGTTGCAACACAGCCATGGCTTGAATGGCCATCGCTTCCGGGGACTGCCGCACCGTCGTTAACGGAACCGCCAGCAGCGCCGCTGTGGATGTGTCATCAAACCCCGTGAGTTTGATCTGTTCAGGGATATTGACGCCCATTTTAAGCAATTGCCGCATCACTTTGGCGGCCGTCATATCATTGACGCACGCAATGGCATCGGGGCGGTGTTCGGCCAACATCTGCGCTAGGGCTTCGCGATCATCACCGTCTCCGGAACAAATCTGTAAATGCGCTGAAGGCTCCAAACGCACGGCGTTTCCCACGCCTTCAATTCGTGCCTCGGCAGTAGGGTGTTCACGCGCATCGGTTAAAAATAAAATCCGCCGACAACCGCGCTGAATTAAATGCCGCCCCGCTAGAAAGCCCCCCAGTTCATTATCACTTCCGACCACATCAAATCGGCTGCGATCATGAAGCTTGTGTAAATCCCGATCCAGCAGCACCAACGGCAGTTTGCGGGCCACACACTGACCCGCAATTAATTCATTAATTTCAGCACACTGCGACCGCACCGGCAGTGGCAAATAAAGCAATCCACGTAAATCGTTCTGCCACAATGGCTCAAGCGCGGCTTGGGCATCCTGCACCGAGGTGCTTTCAGATACCTCATGAAATAAAATCTGCCATTCACGTTTCTGTGCTTCCCGCAACAACGACTGATGCACGGTTGCAAAAATACTTCCCGGCTCCAAAGGTGGAAACAGCAAACCGATGCTCGCGAATTTGGATTGCTTAGGCCCTTCTACATAACTGCCTGAACCGCGCCGCCGTCTGACCACGCCCAATGCCTGCAAATCGCGCAACGCGCGGATCACTGTAATGCGTGAAACCTTAAATTGTTCAACCAATTCCGTTTCAGTGGGAAGCTTGCCACCGGATGGATATTCTCCACGCCGAATCGACCTTAGCAGCGCATCATATACCGCCCCATATTTCGGCTGAACAGGACGCTGCCGTACAGTGGACGGAACGGCGGACGCTGGTTTCTTAGGATATCGAGACATATGCAATCCAAAAAATCGGCTCAATCGCCTTGCCGCATGTCCCTATTGTCATCAGCCTTGACGGATAATCAAGTGCAATGTCATTAGGCCCTGACCAGACGCGATCAAATGCTCTCCAGAAATTTCAGCAATGTCCGGAAATTGCATCGGCGGCGGTATAACAATAGAAAATGAAAAATGGCCGACTGAAACGGGATGTCTAAAACATGATACAACAAGCGAAAATCCCAGTCGATAAGCAGCCTTTTGACCTTTTGGCCACCGCTCATATCAATTGGGTTTATGGCCTGGCACGCCGCCAACTCGGTGACGCCAATTTAGCGGATGATGCCACGCAATCCGTTTTCATCGCATTGTGGAGAAAATATGAGCGATTGGCCAGGAATAACCGCCCCATTGGAGGATGGTTGCTGCGGGCAACGCATTATGCCTGCGAGAATATCCAGAAGGGCGAAAGACGCCGAAAAAATCGCGAACGAAAGGTGGCAAACATGCGGCATGAAGAAACGCAGTCCGTTGCCGAAGCGGCGGAGGAATCCAATGCGCTACAACTCCTGGCACTGGATGCCGCCATGAATAAGCTTTCGACCGGCGACCGGGATGTGCTGGTAGCACGATTCTTCCAAAACCAAACCGCCCGGCAAATGGCCGAGCAGTTCAACATTTCCGAAGCAGCGGCGGAAAAGCGCATTACCCGAGCGGTGATAAAATTGCGTGGAATCATGGCTCATAAAAATATCGCCATGGACAGCACCGCATTGGCCGCATTGCTTTCCAGTGGTGCGGGAACGGCACCAAATGATGGATTACTGGCAAAAGTGTTGCAAGGTGTTAGTGGCAAAGCACCAGTAAGCCTGACTGCGGCCCATGCCGCACGCAGCATCGCCATTCACACCGCCCACATCCCGGCCATCGCCGGCGCTGCGGCAGTCGCGCTGGCTCTCGGCGTTGCGGCAGTTGCGCCGCTGGCGATGAAAGCCCGGCAGGCTCCGGCAGAAATTAACTCATCGCGGCAGGTTGCAGCCGCCAATTCCACCGCCGCACAATCCGGTGTGCTCACCTGCGTGGCCTATGAAATGCTGGTTCAGCGCGACTTCGCATGGGCAATAAAAACCGGCGGAAAATTATTATCCGGCAAGCCCGGCGGTGTAAAGGCCTACGACATTTCCGCCCGCGTGGTAAGGGCATTGGCAACGGCAATGATTCCTCGCCGGGAGGTTCGTCTCGGAGATCAGTTGCACTGGATTTCGACGGCGGCGCGCATCCGTCCATGGCCGATAGTTCCGCTTTACTTGCGCCATACTTTCTATTTGGCAGGCTCCGGCGACGGATTTATTGCAAACACTTCCCTTAAATTGAACTCGCCAAGTGTGCGAACGTATTCCAAGTTTGCCCGCGTACCGGTAAGCTTCCTCGCAGGCTCGAAAATTTCAGCATCATTTGTCCGAAAACCAAACAACATACTTATGCCATATGATTATCAGAACACATTAAATATCCACCCCGGTCATACTGTGGTGCTGCTGAAACATGTGGGTGGATTTCAGGGAAATCAATGGTACAGCGTGGTCGTTTTCGATGTCGAAAGATACAGCACCCGACTTAGCCGATCAGGCAATCGCGGTAGGCGCGGTGAACAGGCAAGGCAAGCTGATCAGTCCGCGCCCGTGGTGGCCACCTTATGCGTATGGTATCCGATCCAACCCGTGGTATCAGAAGAAGGAGATTACCTTCAGTGATGCCATCACGGCGGTACGCCGAGTATGCTGGCAGGAGGTTTTTAAACACCCGCCTTTTGCCACGGGTGTT
>Ga0209012_1001521_pt1 | contig 23588 bp, 20 predicted proteins | sample RS3BMetagenome_FD_184735 | JGI IMG/M metagenome (GOLD analysis project Ga0209012, IMG submission 184735) | Ferric oxide microbial mat and aquatic microbial communities from Rainbow Spring, Yellowstone National Park, USA - RS3B (SPAdes) (version 3) ...
TCGTCGACCCGAGGGACTCCTCAAAGACGTGCGCCAAGTGCGGATTCGTGAAAGCGGATCTGACGCTGGGCGACAGGGTCTTCGAGTGCCCGGCCTGCGGCTGGGGGGCCGACAGGGACTACAACGCGTCCCTCAACATACTGAGGAGGGCAGGGTGGGAGCCACCCGTAGCGCCTGTGGAGCTCCGCCCTCTACCCGTGGCCCTCGGCTACGGGCAAGGTGGGGCCGTGAAGCAGGAAGCCTCACCCTTTAGGGTGGGGTAGCTCACGTACAGATGTATTATGTGGTATCCCGCCGGATGACTCCGTTTCGTTGGGGGGGTTGGATCGACGATCCCTTGGGGGCGCTCCGCCCGACACGTCGCCCGAACAGGGGATGGTCATGATGAAACGACGCCCGCCGGGCTTCGCTAACGCTTTTAACGGCCCGGGATGGCGCTCTCTCCATGGGAGTCCCCGCGCTGAAGGATCTGGAGGAAGACGTCAGGCGCATCTGGGAATCCGAGGACGTGCGGAGGGCGCTCGCGTCCCGCGGCGGCGAGGTCGAGGGATTCGTCGAGGGACCCCCCACCATGAACGGCGAGCCGCACGTCGGCCACCTGAGGGGGAGGATGCTGAAGGACGTCTGGTTCAGGCTGGAGACTATGAAGGGGAGGAGGGTCGTGTTCAGGGCCGGCTGGGACACGCAGGGGCTGCCGGTCGAGCTGCAGGCGGAGAGGGAACTCGGGGTGGCGGGCAGCAAGGCCGAGGTCCTCAGGAGGGTTCCCGTCGAGAGGCTCGTGGAGAAGAGCAAGGAGATAGTCCACAAGTACAACGAATCCTGGAGGAGGGCGGACAGGCTCCTCGGGATGATGTTCGACTACGATCGCGCCTACTGGACGTACAGGGATGAATATATAGAGCGGGAATGGCAGTACCTGAGGAAGGCGTGGGACACCGGTATCCTGGGGGAGGGATATCGCGTGGTGGCGTACTGCCCGAGCTGCCAGACGTCGCTGAGCCACAGCGAGGTCGCCTCCAGCTACGAGGTGCTGGACGACCCATCAGTATACTACAAGGCGAGGGTCGCGGGCGCCGGCGCGGATACGTATCTAATCGTGTGGACCACGATGCCGTTCACGGTCGTTACCGATGAACTCGTGGGCGTGAACCCGGACGCCACCTACGCGTATGTGGACGTCGGCGGCGAGGTCTGGATAGTTGCCGAGGGGAGGATGGCCGAGCTCGGGCTCGAGGGGAAACCCGTGCTGAGGAGGGTCCCGGGGAGGGAACTTGAGGGCATGAAATACGAACCCCCGCTCATGGAGGAGGTCCCGGGCCAGGGCAGGCTCGCCCGGGAGGGGCGCGTCCACTTCGTCGTCGCTGAGGGATTCGTGGATCCCACGACCGGGAGCGGGATAGTGCATCTCTCGCCGGCGAACGGGGAGGAGGACTTCGAGGTGGCCAGGAGGAGGGGGCTTCCGGTCTTCAATCCGATAGACGACCAGGCGGTGTTCACCGAGGACGCGGGTAAGTTCTCGGGGAAGTTCGTCAGGGATGCGGACGCGGAGGTCATCGAGGAACTGAGGAGGAAGGGGCTCCTCGTGAGGGCCGGCAGGATAGAGCACGAGTATCCGGTGTGCTGGAGGAGCGGGCACAGGCTCGTGTTTGTGGCGAGGCGCGAGTATTACTACTGGGTGGACAGGATAGGGGAGGCCGCCCTCAGGGCCGCGGAGAAGGCCGAGTACTACTATCCTCAGACCAAGAACAGGTTCCTGGAGATAATAAAGGAGGCGAGGCCCTGGTGCATAAGCAGGGAGAGGTACTGGGGGACCCCTCTCCCGATATGGGTCTGCGATAGGTGCGGCCACAGGTTCCTCGCGTCCTCCAGGAGGGAGATCCTGGAGAACGCGCTGGAGCTCCCGGACGGGCCAAACTTCGAGCTCCACAGGCCGTGGATAGATCGCGTTGTGCTCAGGTGCCCGAAGTGCGGCGGCCCGGCGCACAGGGAGCCGTTCGTGCTGGACACCTGGCACAACAGCGGGGCCGCGCCCTACGCGTCAATGGACGACGGGGAGTTCGAGTCCCTGATACCGGCGCCGTTCCTCACCGAGGGGATAGACCAGACCAGGGGATGGACGTACTCGATCCTGATAGAGCATGTGATAATGACCGGGAGGGATGCCGCGCCGTTCCGCTCCTTCCTTTTCACCGGCCACGTGCTGGATGAGGAGGGTGAGAAGATGAGCAAATCGAAGGGCAACGTGATCTACGCGCTGGACGTGCTGGGGAGGGAGCCGGTGGACGTCGTGCGCTTCTACCTGGTGTGGAAGTCGAGCCCCGTAGATCCTATGAACTTCTCCGAGGGGGAGATGAGGGGAAGGCCCTATCAGGTGATGAACACGCTGATGAACCTCGCCTCGTTCCTGGAGGAGAACGGAGGATACGACGGCTACAGGTGGACGGGGGAGGGGATACGCGAGCTCTCGCGCGACCCGAACCTGGGGCCCGGCGAGAGATGGGTCGTATCGAAGCTCCAGGGGCTCACGGCCGCGGCCATGGGCGCATATGAGTCCCGGAGGTTCCACGAGGCCGCGAGGGCGATCGAGCGCTTCATAATAGAGGTCCTGAGCCAGAGGTATGTCCCGCTCATAAGACAGGAGCTGTGGGATGACAGCCCGGAGACCCTCCCGAGGAGGTTCGCCATATACGGCACGCTGGCACATGCGCTGTTCCACGTCATAAGGCTCCTCCATCCGATCTCCCCGTACTCGACGGATCACATCTACGGCAGGCTCTTCTCGACGGGGGAATCGACGCTCCTGCTGGAGCGCATGCCCGGGCCGGAGCCGGACCTCGTGGACGAGGAGCTCGAGCGCGCATTCGACGCGTTCTGGGAGATAGTATCGGTGGCGAACTCTGTCAGGATGAGGGCGGGGCTCAAGAGGAGGTGGGCCCTGGGGAGGGCGTGGATACGCACGCCGGTCGAGATCCCCGGGGAGCTCGTAGAGCCGCTGAGGGCGATGCTCAACGTCAGGGAAATCGAGTTCGTGGAGGGCCCGGAGCTGAGGGGGAGGCTGGTCGCCAAGCCCGTACAGTCCGAGATAGGGAAGGTCCACGGAAGGAGGACCGGCGAGGTCGCGGCGGCCATATCGGCGGCGGACCCCTGGCGGCTCGAGGGGGAGCTGCGCGCCCGGGGAACCGCCATGCTGAAGGTCGGGAACGGAGACGCTATGGAGGTGACCGGGGATATGGTGGACTTCGAACTCGCCGCGGGGGAGGGGCTCGTGGGCGCCTTCAGGGATGGATATGCCGTGCTCATGGACACGAGGAGGGACGATGACTTGGTGGCCGAGGGGCTGGTGAGGGATATAGCGAGGAGGATTCAGGTGCTGAGGAAGGAGAGGGGGTACAGGCCGACGGAGGTCCTGGAGGTGGCGAGGATCGCCGGACTCCCGGACGATCTGAGGAAGGCCGTTGAGGCGAGATCTGATGCGCTCCTCAGGCTGGTCCGCGTGAAGAGGATCGAGTTCCTGGACGCGCCCGACGGAGGGGGGTGGAGGGAGTTCGAGCTGGACGGCGCGAGGATCATGCTGGAGGTCTGAGGATTGGGATCGTTCGAACTGGAGCTCGTCAGGGATGCCCTGAGGGCAGCGGAGGATGCGGTGAGGGAATCACTGAGGGACCGCGGCAGGGAGTACCTGGGGTCGCGGGGGTACTTTGGGGACGCGACGCTCGTGGTCGACAGGGCAGCGGAGGATGCCGTCCTCTCGGTGGTCGAGGGAGCCGTCCCCGATGCATATGTGGTGACCGAGGAGGCCGGGATACGCGGCGGCGAGGGACCACTCGTCCTCTTGGACCCCGTCGACGGATCCATGAACGCAAAGAGGGGGATTCCGACGTTCTCGACCGCCATCGCCGTGACGGGGAGGGGAGGAAGGAGGTACTCCGACATAGTCGCGGCCGGGATACTGGACCATGCGACCGGCGAGATCATCTGGGGCGACGGGGCCGGCGTGTACTCCGGGTGGAGGCCGGCCGTGCTCTCCCGGGTCGAGCATCTGGACGATGCGCTCGTGGACTTCCAGTCCCAGACGATAGCCGCCGACGAAGACGAGGCCCGGGGGCTCTCATCCCTCCTGAGCAGGACGAAGTACCCCCGGATGCTGGGGAGCGCCGCCCTCGGGATAGCGTACGTGGCCGTCGGGAGGGGCGACGCGTTCGTCGCGCATTACGGAGGGCTGAGGACGTTCGACTGCCTACCCTCGCTCTTCCTGCTCGAGTCCGCCGGCGGATACGTGGCGCCCCTGGGGTTCGAGCTGGACGGGGTGGAGCTGGGCTCCGACGTCCGGCTCAGGTTCGTGGCCGCGGGAACGAGGGGGCTCGTGGAGGAGATAACATCGCTGCTCGGGGTCGATGCCCCGATCAGAGGTGGTAGGGCTTCCCGTTGACCGCGATCTCCGGGACACGATTCCTGTACTTCGACAGAAATTCCAGATCCCTGTTCCTGTCCCTAAGCTTGTCGGGCAGCATGTGGGGGATCTCCTCTATCACCGGGTACCAGCGACCGCACTTGGGGCATATGAGGACCCCGTTGACTATCACATGCTTCATGCAATCCGAGCAGTTGGACACATAGGCCTTCCGGTCCACGCCCTCCATGCTCGATCCCCTGAAGGCGCACGTGAGCTCGCAGGGTGCCTCATCCAGCTTCGCGTCCACGTCCTCGATCCTCTCGTCGAAGACGCGCAGCTCCAGGGGGAAGCCCTTGCACATAGGGCACGCAAGCACGTCGAGCAGCCAGTACCGCACGCGCGGACCTCCGTCGATCTCCCTTAAAATGGCTCCCACGGGATAGTGCGCGGATTTGTGAACTCCTGGAAGCCGGTAGTGGTCTACGCGCGGCCGCCGACCGGGCGCGCGATCGCGCGCCCGTAGCGCCCAGGTCCAACCCCTTCAGGTGACGAAGGAACGACAACCCTAGCCCTTCGAGATACACCGCCACGAAGACTTGAACGCCTAGACCTAAAGCATGCTGTGAATGCCTTAAATTCAGCTGATAGGATCGTATTAAGCACTGATACTATAGGATTTATTTTTAAGGAGGTAATTTTGGGCCTACTGTTTTTAAAGGATGTAGAAAGTCAGGAGCCAAAACCGTTATTAATCTATTAGTCAAATATCCCGACGATGCCTATGAAACTAAGCCTAAGGACGATTATTTTTCCAATATTCGTGGCTGTCTCCATATCGTTAGGTCTACTATTAGGATTAAAGGTTCGTGTCTATAGTTCAAGCGTGGCAACTTACGGAATCCCCGTGGGGCTCTTCTTCATGATTTATCCTGCCATGACGAAGGTAAGGTTAGAAGAGCTTGGGAAAAGCATAAGAGACTTTAAAACGCTGGGGCTAGTAGTATTATTAAATTATGTTGTTGATCCATTTCTTGTTGCTGGGCTTGCCTATCTATTCTTTTATGAGATATACGATCGCCTTGGGCTCCTCACTCCTTCAATTACATCTCAAGCTCTTGTTGGAGTGATTCTACTCGGCGTCGCCCCTTGCATAGCTATGGTAATGGTCTGGACCGACTTAGCCGGTGGAAATTTAGCCTTAGGAGTTTCATTCGTCGCATGGAATTCAGTAATACAGATTATTACAACCCCAATCTTAGTATATATCCTGGCTAGAACCTCGGTAATAATAAATCCGTTGCTGATCCTTGAAAGCGTTTTGCTCTATCTACTTATTCCCCTAATTGCCGGCATAATAACTAGGAGAACCCTACAGAGAAAAAACATTTTTTCAAAAATACTTAAAGCGCTCGACAACGTCCAGACAGCGGCCCTTCTTTTTACCATAGTTATGATATTCTGGGGAGAAGGGTACGGGGTAATAAGCTATCCTTTCCTGATATGGATGATAGGGGCGGTCATGCTCGTGTTCTACTTTATGCTATTTCATATGGGGTACTTTGCGGCGAGGTTTATTGGATATAACTACGCTGATTCTACGGCCATTGGATTTACGGTTTCGGCGAGGGATTTTGAGGTGAGCATCGCGATCGCAGTTACAGCTTTTTCAGCTTATCCTTATGTTGCGGTCACTACTACTATCGGGCCGCTTCTAGAAATCCCCTTCATGCTCCTGCTTGTCTGGATACAACTTTTAAGGAAGAAGGATTTATTAAAAATCTCTACTAAATTTACTGAACCAGCAAAATGATCCCCAAAATCATCCATAAAGTAAACCAAGCGGACAAAGGGCAACCGTTGCAAGGTCGCGCCCAAACGGCTTCCGGGAAAGGAAACAAGATATCCGTCTAAAATCTAATAACTATAAAGTTAAATTTAGAGAAAATTAAACAATACGTTTAATTTTAAGATCTTTTTATCCAGATGCCAGTGGATGCTTTCTCAATGATTGCCGAAAAGCTTGGATTTTTATTGACAGATAGGTGTAATTACATGTGTATTTTCCATATGCCTAATAACCCAGAATTTATCTCACTAAGGGGTTTGGGGGCGGAAATCCCTCCCGCGAGGGAGGGAATGGATATCCCCCAAAGTTTAAATTATAATTTTCACAGGTCATATCGATGCCGGACGTGGGGTTCCGCTTCCGCGCCTACGCGGACGAGCAGACGCTGGGGGCGTTAAAGGCCCAGTTGACGCTGGCGTGCGAGATATACAACACCCTGCGCCTGGCGGACATCCATTCCTACAAGAGGGATGGGAGGAGGCTGACCCGGAACGAGCTGAGGCAGCTGGCCCTCGACCTGAGGAAGCGGAACGACGGATATCAACGGCTTTACTCCCAGGTCGTCCAGCAGATCGCGGACCGCTTCTACGACGCGAAGAGGAGGTTCCTGGAAGGCATCTCGCGTTTCCCGAGGGAGAAGAGGGCCCACAGGTACCACAGCCTTGTATATCCGCAGAGCGGCTGGAAGGTCCTGGAAGCGAGGGAGATAGGGAATGGGAAAGATGGCGGGAATAATAAGAAGAGCAAGAAGAGGAAGGTGATGCTGGAATTATCAAGGCTGGGGATATTCAAGGTCATAGTCCACAGGGACTTCCCGCTGGAGGATGTCAGGAGGGTGATAGTTAAGCTGGCGCCATCGGGGAGGGTGTACATCACCTTCGTGGTCGATCATGAGTTCCAGTTCCCCCAGTCGCCCAGGACCAACAGGGCCGTTGCGATGGACGTCGGCGTGGGGAAGCTCCTGACGACCTCCGACGGGGGATACGTCCCAAACCCGAGGCCCTACGAGAGGGCTCTCGAGGATGTGAGGAAGCTGCAGAGGTCCCTCTCGAGGAAGAGGTTCCCATCGCACAACTGGTTCAGGGCCAGGATAAAACTTGCCAGGGCATACGAGCACCTGGAGAACATGAGGAGGGACACGTATATGAAGCTCGGGAAGTTCTTCGCCATGAATTACGATATCATCGTGATGGAGGACATAGGCGTCAAGGAACTGGTAGGTAAGGCGTACAGGAGGTTGAGGATGAGGCTTCAGGACGCTGCATTCCACGAGCTCAGGAGCATATTGAAGTACCAGATCGAGAAGTACGGGAAGACATTCGTATTGGTTAATCCGGCTTTCACATCAAAAACTTGCGCCAGATGCGGGTACGTAAGGGAGGACCTGGCGCTCTCCGACCGCGTCTTCGTCCGTCCCAGGTGCGGCTGGGCCGCGGACCGCGACTACAACGCATCCCTCAATATACTGAGGGGATCGGGGTGGGAACCACCCCTGGAGCCCGTGGAGCTCCGCCCTCTACCCGCTTTCAGCGGGCAAGGTGGGGCTATGAACCGGGAAACCCCGTCCGCGCGGACGGAGCAGTTCGCATAGGGGGCATCTGATGGGTTTGTCGAGATCCAGCTGGTGGCGCTCGCACTTCGCCAGATGGTTCCTCCTCGGGGCGCTCGTCGGCGGAATATCGGGCGCTTCCGCGCTGGCACTCTATTACCTCATGGGCGCCTTTAGACGGATATTCCTCGGGTCCCTCGGGTCCCTTGGCTTCCGCATGTACCCACCGTCGATCCCCGGTGACATCGACGGCGCGATCTTCCTCGCGATAGCCGCTTCCGCCGGGCTCATATCCGGGCTCCTGACAGAGATGGCGCCGGAGGCCAGGGGGTCCGGGATAGATAACACGATAGCGGCGTACCACAAGCTCGGGGGTGCGATCAGGAGGGCGGTCGCTCCGATCAAGCTACTGGCGTCCGCCGTGGTGATGGGCGCCGGCCTGAGCGCGGGGGATGAGGGTCCAATAGCGCAGACCACCGCGGGATTTGCGTCGTGGATCTCGGACTCGACGGGCCTCCGGGTGGATGAGAGGAGGGCGCTGGTCGGAATAGCGATAGGGACCGGGATAGGGACCATTTTCAAGACGCCGATAGGCGGCGCGTTCCTCGCGGCGGAGATACTCTACAGGAGGGATTTCGAGTACGAGCTGATATTCCCGGCATTCGTCGCATCGGCGGTCGGGTACTCGATATACGGGGCGGTCACGGGATATGGGCCGCTCTTCGGATTCTACACGGCGCCGTTCTATCCGCTCCGCCTCCCGTTCTATGCGGCCCTCGGGGTCCTCTGCGGGCTCGTTGCCATCGTCTACGTCAGGGCGTACAACGCGACCGAGGATGCGTTCTCCCGGGCTAGGATGCCGCGCTGGACCAAGCCGGCCCTGGGGGGTCTCGCGACCGGCGCGATAGCGCTCGCGTTCCCGGAGGTCATGGGGACGGGGGTCTCGTGGACCGCCGCGCTCCTGTCGCCGGCCGCCGCCACCCTCTACACGGGGATAGGGCTCCTGGTCCTCGCCGCGATCCCCTTCGCAAAGATAGCGGCGACGTCCCTCACGGTGGGATCCGGGGGAAGCGGCGGGGTCTTCGCCCCGGGCCTGTTCATAGGAGCGGCGACCGGGCTGCTCTTCGGGGAGCTGATGCGCCTCACGATGCCCTCGCTGATCTCCTCCCCCGTTCCGTTCGCGATAGTCGGGATGCTGGCTGTGTTCGGGGCGGCGGGGAAGCTCCCCATATCCGTCACGGTCATGGTCGTCGAGATGACCGGAAGCCTCCAGCTCCTCCCGGCCGAGCTGATAGCCGTCACGATAGCGTACATAATATCGGGTCCCGTCAGCATCTACAGGGCGCAGAGGACGTCGCGCGCGGATGTCCCCGAGGTCGATGCCGGCCCGTAGCGCGCCGGCTGTGCGTGACGATCCCGGTCATGTGAGCGAGGATCCGGGGGATCGAAGGAGGCCGACGGATGGCCGGCATATCTATATACAGAATATTTTTTTACTTCGACGATAATACTATGGTATCTTTAATTAAAGCCGGGCTGTGCATTCAATATCAAACATTAAATAGTCGATCGACCCGCATGTGAATCAGGGGGTGGATTGGGAGATGTTCGCCATGAGGAGGACGCGGAGGGTGCGCGACGAGGCCATCTGGGATGTGCCGACCGTCGGCAGGAACGCGGCGGTTTCCGAGGTCGCCGGAATTATCGAGGGAAGGGGACGCTGCGCGGTGGTCGTGGACGAGGGGAAGAGGCCCATAGGGATCGTCTCGAAGGACGACGTGGAGTATGCGAGGAGGAGGGACCTCGAGGGAGCCCCCGTCTGGACGGTTATGTCGGAGGATCCGTTGACGGCCCGCGAGGACGGATCCGTGGCCGATGCGCGGAGGATCATGGAGGAGGCCGGCATGGGCTGCATGCCGGTTGTGGACTCCCGCGGCAGACTCGTCGGGGTCCTGATGGCCGGCAGGGCCGCTGCGCGCATGTCAGCGGCCGTACGGGTTCCGGCCCGAGGCCGCCGTGATCCGGATGGGGTTCGGTAAGCGCGAACGCCGTCGAAGTGATCCGTGAGGGGTGAGCCAAACTATCAAGTAGATGAGAAGCCAGCGCCCGGGCTGGCGGTTCACACCGGAATCGCGCCGTAATCTAACGCGAGAGGTACGTCTTTATCGCGAGCTTTACGTCGGAGGACTTCACGGTCTTCCTCCCCGCATGTGTCGCGAACTCGACGGCCCTCTTTGCTATATCGAGCCCTATATCCTCTATCGCTCCACGGAAGTCCTCTATCGCATCCTCACCCACCCTCTCCGCTCCGGCCTTCTTGAATATGCGATAAATCGCCGCCGCCCCGAAATCCGGTTCGGACATCTAATCACCGGGATTGAGCGGGGGCGCTCATATAAAGCTCTTTTGATCGAAATTCCCATTTTTTGCGCAGATCGCCGGATACGATCGCTCCGACCGCGCCGGCCGCGCCGGAGGGCCATGTACAGAACCTTTTTAATCACGGCGTACGACGGCGTCATAATGGCAAGGCTCAGGAAGATAGCTGAGGAGATACTCAGGAGGTACCCCGACAGGTTCACGGAGGACTTCGAGCACAACAAGATCGCCCTCGAGGAGATCGCGGACGCGGAGTCGAAGTACCTGAGGAACGCGCTCGCCGGCTACATAACGAGGTATATATCGAGGACAAAGGCGGTGGCTGAGGAAGCGGAAGGGGAGGAGGCGGGGGCGGCGGCCGCTTGAGCCGCGCGCGAGCCGTCGTGCTCGGTGGGCTCGGGATACGCCTGGGGTTCGCCCCGATCAGCGACCTCAGGCCGCACGAGGATGTGCTGGAGGGGGAGGTCCGTTCCCTCGCGGAATCGATGGAGTCGGAGGGCGTCCAGTCGGATCCCATTATGGTCGACGATACGACGCTCGTGGTGCTCGACGGCGCGCACAGGCTCGCCGCCCTCAGGGCGTCAGGAGCCCCCTGGGCGTCCGTCGCCCTCGTGGACTACCGGGATCCGGGGATAATCGTAGGTCGCTGGCTCAGGTCGGTCGATCCGGCCTCGGCCGCGGATTCCGCGCGCCGCGCGGGAATGGAGGAGGTCCGCCTGTGGAGGGACGCCGCGGCCGCGGTTGATTCGCCGGGGGCACGTACAGCGCGCACCGCGGTGCTGCTGCCGTCCGGGCCATCATACCTGGGACCCGGGATGAAGCGGTGCGTGGATGCGCACAGATTCGCCCGGGAAATCTGGAGCCGCGCGCATCCCATATCCGGGCCAGGGCTGGTCGCCGATGGATACGTCGAGGCCGCGCTCGCTTCCGCCGCGGCGATCGTTTACCCGCCGACCCCCTCGAAGGACGACGTGCTGGAGGCCGCCGCGCTCGGGGATCTCTTTCCCCCGAAGAGCACCAGACACGTGTTCCGCGTTCGGCCCCTGGGGCTCGACGTACCCCTGGAGGAGCTGATGTCCCCGGAGCCCGACGTCAATTATGTGGCGGAGAGGGCGCGGCACCTCAGGGTCCTCCCGCCCGGATCGAACTTCAGGGGCAGGATGTACGAGGAACGGACGGTGATCCTGGGGTGGGGACTGTAGTCGCGTTCGCGCGCGCGGTGCGATGTTCCGCCGTCCCGGGATCCTGGCCCCCGGGGTGCACCGTGCAGGTTGTGCCCTGCTCGCTCATGCCAGGCGTCGACTTCGCGCTGATGGCGGCCGCTCAGGCTCGCGAGTCCAGGAGGAGGGGGATATGCGTGGCCAGGAACGCCGAGGTGGATCTGCTGCTGAGGCTCCTGCGCACCGACCGGATAGAGGGGGCGCTGGACGCCGTCCGCTCAGCCCCGCGCGGCGACTGCTGCGTGCTGGCCGGGTACGGGGAACCGGAATGTGCGCGGCTGGCCGCATCCCTGCCGGATCCCGCGGAGCCCATCGAGTGGAGCGAGGGGGACTGGGCGCTGTCGGTCGAGGAGTCGGCCCTCGTCGGGTCCCGCCCATCTCCTTGTGAGCGAGTTCTCCACGCCCAGGAGATCCATGACCCTCCCGACGACCGAATCGATGAGGTCGTCGACGGTCCTGGGCCTCCCGTAGAATCCGGGCGACGCCGGCATCACCACGGCCCCGGCGGACGACGCCCTGAGCATGTTCTCCACATGTATCGTGCTCAACGGGGACTCCCTCACGAGGAGCACGAGCCTCCTCCTCTCCTTCAGGTGCACCATCGCGGCCCTGATCAGCAGGTTGTCCTCCATCCCATGCGCTATGGCGGCGAGCGTCCTCATGCTGCAGGGCGCCACCGCCATGCCATCGGTGCGGAAGCTTCCGCTGGAGATGGGCGCGTCCAGCCGGTCCTCCCCGTAGATCTTGGCGCCCGCCAGCGCATCCTCCAGAGGCGCGTCCAGCTCGTATCTGGACGTGATACGCGCAGCGTCGCTCACGACCGCGTGTACCTCGTGCCCCGCCGATACGAGCGCCCGGACCAGCCTCGCCCCGTAGACGGCGCCGCTGGCGCCGCTGATCCCCACGACGTAACGGCCCAAGTCGGCCTGGATACGGCGGCCGGCCTTTAAAGGGTGCCGGAGTCGGCGCTCTGGCAGAGGACCGTGAAGGAGAGGGGGGTCAACTGGGCGCCGTTTAAAACAGTTCCAGAATAGATAGGCTTTAATATGTATTTGTAATAGAGTAGGTGCGCCGGAGGATGGAGGGCGGAAAGAAGCGTGCTGAACTGAGGATGGAGGGGGTTCCCCGGCAGCGCGAGTGGTGGGACGAGAACGTCCTGCCGACGCTGGTGGGTGGGTACCTCCTGACGGGGGCGGAGCGGAGGGGCCCCGATGAACTCGCGAGGGGCCTATATGATGCCGTGAAGCCCCAGCTCTACGCGTACGACAGGTATGCGGACGCGTACCTGCGTGCGCCTATGTAGAGTGAAACCCGTTCACCACAATACTCAGGAATCCCGCGTATCGCCTGGGGATGATCTCCGGCGCGCTCGCCATGACGGGCATAGCCTGGGTCTACGGCCTGACACTGGGATTCTATCCGACCGTCCTCTCCTCTGACTCCCTCCCCGCCCTAGAAGGGCGAGGGTTCCCCGGGATTCCGGGGCGGGGTCTCGTCGGTTACGCCCCCTTGACGGGCGCTACTCCGCCGTGGTCCACGAGGAAGGAGAGCGGCCTCCTGACCGCGGCCGGTATCGAGCCCGCGCCGCGCCTCAGAATGTTCAGAGCCCCGTTCAGGTCGCTGTGCAGCCTGTGCCCGAGCGGGCACCTCACCACTCCCCTCGGGCCCCTCGCCACCTTCGTCCCATGGATGGCGCAGCGGTTCGAGGTGCTGTACTCCTCGACCTCGTACACGCGGATGCCGTACTCCTGGGCCTTCAGCTCGATCGCGTCCATGAGCCGCCTGTAGGTCCAGAGGTTGGAGGTGAGCTTGTTCCCCCTCTCCTGCGCTATATCGTGGGGATAGCCCAGGTAGATCCTCGACACGCCGAGCTCCCAGAGGCTCCTCACAATGTGGTTGGCCAGGTTCCAGTACAGGTGCGCCATGCGCCCCGCGAGCTTCCGGAACAGCCTCCGCTTCTTCCTGTTAAGCCTCCGGGACTTCACCTCGTCGCCGCCCTTCCTCGCCTCGTCCGCCTCTGACTGCACCTCAGCTATTTTCTTGGTGAGGTAGAAGAAGTCCTCCTTCACCCTCGATCCCCTGTAGAGGAGCCAGGCGCCGCCGCTCGTCACCGCGCTCGCGAGTATGTTGATTCCGAGGTCCACCCCCACGGCCCCATCGCCCCTCGGCTCCGCCATCCGGATCGACCTCCTCTCACCGCGGACCACGTGCTTCTATTCATTCCCATTCCTCGTAGTCTCAACTCCAACCTCAACTGGAATGGAGGCGTACCAGGCCCTCCTCGCCTCATCGTAGCGTATCTCCAACCTGCCCTGCTTTCCGTGCCACCTCAGCCTGCCCGCGAACTCTATTTCGAGGCCGAAGTCCTTAAGGACTAATCTGTGATTTTGCTCGTCCGCAACGTATCTGTCCTGCCTGACGACCAGGAGGAGCCTCCTCTCCTTATTCTCCCTATCCTTCCAGTACTTCGGTGGGCCAACGCGCTTCACGTGGGGCGGTAATTTCCCCTCCTTCTTCAGCTTCAGCAAGGAGAAGAATGAGCTCCAGGCCTCGTTGTTCTTCTGTATGACCGCCTGGGCGTTGACGCCGAGCGCGCTCCTGTACCTCTCATAGTATCTGTCCCACGTCCCCTCGAAGTCCACCTTCTCTCCGCGAAAGAACTGCTGCCTCCTCTCATAATTGACTTCGTTGAAGAGCCTCGCTGAGATGCTCGCTAACCTCCTGAGCTTCCTCCCCTGGAAGCCGCTCGGCAGGAGGCGGACCACGTTCGTCCTCCTATCCGTGTACTTGACTTCGTAGATGCCCTCCCCCGGTATCGCGGGAGGAATCGGCTCCCGCCCCTCATCCTCGAGAAGTTGACCGGAGGCGAGCATCCGGAGTGAAAAATGGAGGCTTGAGTTTAAAAGCTTTCACTCCGTCCCTAGAAGGGGCGAGGTTTGCCGTTTTTATCACGGGTTCCTCCAGTTCCCGTACTTCCTCTACGTCGTCATAGTTGCAATCCTGGTTTCGCTTGCAGGATACCTGATATCGGGAGCGCTGAGCGACCGCGTCGGCAGGAGGAACACGATGATCGGGTTCTCAATAGCCGCCCTGGTCGCCGCGGTCCCGATCGCATATCTGATAATGGAGCGTGCGTACGGCTTCTACGGCACCATGGCAGCCGCGAGTGTCCTGGCGTTCCTGACGACCGGCATCTACGGCGTCATCCCCGCCTACCTCTCTGAGAAGTTCTCCACGGACGTCAGGAGCACCGGCATGGGTTTCTCGTTCAACGGCGGGTTCATAATCGGCAACTGGAGCACCGCCATCCTGCTGCTCCTGACGTCCATGACCAGCACCGCATTCTACGCGTATTGGGGTGCCTTCATAGTGGTGGGCGAGCTGTTCGTACTAGCGTCGGCACTGGCGTCATCGGAGACCAAGGGCGCGGAGCTCGGCTAATGCATCACTGGGGGGTGATCGCCCCGGCTAGGCCGGGGCGGCGACAGGGTCGAATCATCACTCGTTAACTCCCCGTGGGCGTCAGCTTCCAACCCGCTGCTGACCCGGAGGGGCCGCCGGGCCCGATAAGTCCGGTCTCAGGCGTCTCCCGGGGGGATGGGGGTGCGGGACGAACGGCAGTGCGACCCAGCGATCCATACAGCGACATTCTTGGGCCGCGCGGCGCCTCCAACGTCACGCTTAAATCGACGATCCCCCGCGGATGGTGCGCTCCGGTAGTATAGACCGGCCAAGTATGCCGGCCTCTCGAGCCGGTGACCCGGGTTCAAATCCCGGCCGGAGCACCACACGCGTGGGACTTTACACGAACATGTTAATTTTGAGGGTATTTTGACCGTTTTCAACGCCACTTTCGGGGAGTTCCCGCCCGACGCGTGGTGCCAGGAACAAAAATAAGAACCACCGTATTCGCACCCCAATACGTGCCCGGGGACTGGGAGGGGCTCCGTGAACGTGGGGGCGCTGTCCGCGGAGTCGCGGCGCGCGCTCCTGGAGGTAGTGAGGGGGAAGCTGGGCTGGTCCGGCGCGCTGGCCGCGCTCGGGATATCGAGGGCGGCGCTCTCGCGCTATCTGCAGGGTTAGCGCTCCGTCCCCGTCGATGTCGTGGGGAGACACCCGGGCAGCTGGGGGCATCGAGTTCCTCTCGGCGGACCACACGCCGGGAGGCTCAGGGCGGTCGGGATCCTTGAAGAGAGAAAGTCCGTGGGCATTTGTTGCTCTAACGGATGATAGCGGCCGCGTAGCGTTTCGGGGAGCATGTTTCGCGCTTCTCATGAAGTGCCCTCGGGGGCAATGCTCCGGCAAGATTAATTCCGGCCCAGGTCCCGGGGCGGCCATGGCGAAGCCGCCTGCGAGCTCTCTGAGGAAGTACGTATTCCCCCGGTACGGCACGAGGAGGGATGATGTGGTCTCCGGCCCTGGCGTCGGCCTCGACGTCGGAATAGCCAGGGTTGGTGGAGGTAAGGTCATCGTGTCGCATTCCGACCCCGTACACGGTGCGGTGAAACACGTCGCATGGTTGGCTGTTCATGTAGCATCAAACGACGTCGCGACCGCTGGTGTCCTCCCCGCGTGGATCCTCCCAACGATCCTCATGCCTCCATCCTGGGACGAGTATATGCTGGATGAGCTCACCTCACAGGTGGACTCCGCGGCCCGGGAGCTGGGGGCCGCGGTCATAGGGGGCCATACAGGGGTGGTGGACGGCATATCACGCCCCCTCGTGGTCGTCACCGCGATAGGTCTGGGCGATGAGGGGAGGGTGGTGACCGCGGCCGGCGCCCGCCCCGGGGACCTTATCTACATGACGAAGTGGGCCGCCCTCGAGGGAACCGCCATCCTGTCCGAGGATTTCGAGGACGTCCTCCTCTCGAGGGGCGTCGCCGCCGCCTCGCTCGATTCCGCCAAGGGCCTGATGGGGATGGTCAGCGTGGTCCCGGAGGCATCGTCGCTGGCCTCGGCCGGCGCCGTTCACGCAATGCACGATCCCACGAGGGGAGGGATAGCGGAGGGCCTCGCCGAGATGGCCGTCGCCTCATCAATGCGCTTGGAGGTATGGGAGGAGAAGATACCAATTCTCGACTCCACGCGTGAGTTCGCCTCGGCCCTCGGCTTCGATCCGCTCTGGATGATAAGCAGCGGCGTCCTCCTCTTCGCCTCGCCTCCGGACGCGGGTGATGCAGTTGAAGGAGCCCTCCGCGGCGTGCCGCACGCCGAAATAGGGACGGTAATCGGCCCCGGCCCGCGCGTCGTGATCCACAGGGTCAATGGTGCAGATGAGATTATAGACGACGTGCATCCTGAGAGGGATGAGCTCGCTCAGGTCTGGAGGAAAAATCCGAGGACAGTCGGCTAGGGATCAGCCCTGCTAGGCATCTCTGCCACCATGGCCAAGGCAACAGTCACTGCTCAGATCGAACATAAAACCTCCCGCAAGGGGGCTATCCATCCCCCACCTCACGGAGGGGGACTTCCGCGCCCCCTTAAAACCCCCGGGCCCGTTGAAGAGGGGGGACTTCTCGCTTGTACAGTTAATTATGGGGAGGCCGGACCTAATTCCCGATGGACGTCGTGGCGGAGCTCAGGAGGGCGCTCGGCGCGGCATATGTGCTGACGGCGAAGGAGGACCTGATACCCTACGCGAGGGACGCATCCTACTTCGAGGGCCCCCTGCCGCTCGCCGTCGCTATCCCCGGAAGCGCGGAGGAGGCGGCCGAGGTGCTGAGGATAGCCGACGACGCGGAGGTGCCTGTGGTTCCGCGCGGTGGGGGCACGTCGGTCACCGGGTCTTCCCTGCCGGTGGAGGGCGGGATAGTCGTGAGTACGTACAGGATGGACGCTATCGGGGAGGTGAGGCCCGAGGACGGCTACGCGATTGCGGGGGCGGGCGCGAGGCTGGGCGAACTGGACGAGTCGCTCTCCCGCGCGGGCTTCATGTATCCGCCGGATCCCTCCAGCTCCTCCGCGGCCACGGTGGGGGGATCCATAGCCACGAACGCCGGCGGCCTCAGGGGCGTGTCCTACGGGAATACCCGGTGCTGGGTGATGGGGTTGAGGGTCGTCCTCCCGGGCGGGAGGATCATGTGGGCCGGAGGCAGGGCGCTCAAGAGGTCCGCCGGATACGATCTGGTATCGCTGTTCCTGGGGAGCGAGGGGACGCTGGGGTTGATAACCGACGCAATACTCAGGATAGCGCCGAGGCCGGAGGCCGTCGGAAGGGCGGTCGCGCACTACGGTGATCTGGAGATGGCCGCCGCCGCGGTGGCCGAGCTCAAGAGGAGGGGGTTGCCCCTCCTCACCGCGGAATTCCTGGACGGTCCCTCGCTCAGGGCCGTGGGTGAGGCGTTCGGGATCACGGCGCCGGCGGGCGCCGAGTACATGCTCATGGTGGACGTCGCGTCCACGCGCGAGTCCGTGCGCAGGCACTTGGAGGAGGTCGAGGCGGTGCTATCGAGGTCCTCAATATCGGTCGAGGCCACGGTCGATCCCGCGCGCATGGAGGAGCTGACGCGCGCGAGGAGGGGGCTCTATCCGGCGCTCCTCGGCAGGAGATCCCCGGGACAGCTCGTGGTGAGCATGGACGTCGTGGTGCCGCCTTCCGAGCTCGCGGCGACGATGAACGAGGTGAGGTCGGCCTCCAGGTCCGCGGGGTTCGACGCGGTGATACCGGGTCACATCGGCGATGGAAACTTCCACCCCACTATATACGTGGACCCGGGCGCGATGGATCGCGCCAGGGACCTGATAGTGGAGATCGGCAGGATAGCGCTCAGGCACGGCGGCAGCGTCTCCGCCGAGCACGGGATAGGGCTCGAGAAGAGGGAGCTCCTAGTGGAGGAGGCCGGCGTATGGTTGGACGCGATGAGGTCAATAAGGTCAGCATTCGATCCGAAGGGCATAATGAACAGGGGGAAGGTGTTCTGAGCTCCGGACCGGGCGATGCGATCGAGAACCTGAGGTCGATCGCCTCCAGGTGCGCGCTCTGCGGCTTCTGCCAGGCGGTCTGCCCGACCATTGACGCGGCGGGCTACAGGGAATCGCACGGCCCCAGGGGGAGGGTCCTGATAGCGGGCGCGCTCGCGAGGGGTGAGGCCTCATCCCTCGATCCATTCTACACATGCCTCGGATGCAGGGCCTGTTACTACGCGTGCCCGGCCGGCATAGATGTGTGGGAGGTGAGCAGGGAGGCGAGGCGCATCCGGGCGGGGACCCCGCGCGAGGACCCCTTGGCGTCGGCGATATCTTCGGCGATATCTGGGCTGGAGGATCCGCTGGGCCTCACGGAGCGCGAGATCTCCAGGTGGTCGGATGGGCTGGATATTCCCCGCCCATCCCCCGGGGATGGCCGCGCCCTACTGATCACCGGGCACATGTACCAGCTCATGCCGTACGTCGTCGGGCTATCCGGACTCAGGGGATCGCTGGGCGTCCGCCCGCTCAGGGCGTTCGCCCGCGCCGCCGCGCAGATGCCGCAACTTCTGCGGTTAGCCCGCGCGTTCGCCGATCGCCGCTCCGCCGCCGCGTACGATGGTTACCTGAGGAACATAGCTCTACTCCTCCGCGCGGCCCGGATGGAATTCTCCTACGACCCCCGGGAGCCCTATCCCGGCACCCTCCTGTACGAGCTGGGCCACGACGCGGAGTTCGCCCGCTACGCCCGCGCGTTCGCGGATTATCTGAGGGGGCTGGGGGCCTCCCGCGTCATAACGGTGGATCCGCACACATATGACCTGCTGGCGGCGGTATATCCCAGGTACGTCGAGGGGTTCGGCGCGGACGTGGAGGTCCTCCACTACGCGGATCTCCTCGGAGGCCTGGAGCTGAAAAACCTTGGAATATCCGTGGCGTATCACGAGCCCTGTCACTTCGCGGTGAGGGACGAGCCGTTCACGTCCATGGGCTCCCTGCTGGGGCGCGCCGCCGAGGTCAGGTACGCGTCGCGCAGCGGCAGGAGGAACATGTGTTGCGGGGGTCCCGCGGAGCTGCTGCGCGGTGATGTGGCGGACGCGGTATCGCGGCGCAGGTTCCGTGATCTGAAGGGGACCGGCGCCGGGCTGATAGTCACCGCCTGCCCCATATGTCACGCGAACCTGGACAAGGATGGATCGGTAGTCGACGCATCGGAAGTCCTGGCGGACGCGGCGGGCGTCCGCCCGCTCAGTTCCCCATCAGGGCATCGAAAGGCGCCATCTCCTGATCGCGCGGCTCCCGATACGCGCTTCAAGCGATCGGTCCACCTCTCGACGTCCGCGCGAGAATCCATTTTTAAGCGATGGCCGCGTCCCCGTCCGCATGCTCAGGATGACGATAAATTCCCAGACCCCTCCCGTGAGGTTCAACATCACCTATCAGCAGATGATGGAGAAGTACGGGGAGCTGGGTCTCCCGGTGGACATCTCCAGGCTGGATCCCTGGGACTACCAGGCCACGGTCGGCGGCGTCTCCCGCATGATGATCCAGCTCTCGGGGTTCCTCGGCATCTCGCCGATATGGGTATCCCTGGGTCCCGGATATCCGCCCTCCGTCAGGTTCGGCGATATATCGGTGAGGTACGTGGACCTCGGTCCCCGGGACCTAGCCGGGTTCACGTCGTTCAAGGAGGGCATATACGGGGAGTCCCACGGGCTCTTGAAGTACGAGTTCGACCCCCGCGACTACATCTCCTACACGGTGTACAACTGGGAGTCCGCCAAGTCGTTGCTGGACGAGCTCGATGGAACCGATGTCTACATGGTGAACGATTTCCAGCAGCTCTTGGTCGGGGGGATAATAGGCCCCTCCGCCCCCGCCGTGCTCTGGTACCACATACCGCTCGTGCCCGAACACCTGGGATCGAGGACGGCGCAGTTCCTGAGGAGGTCCATGGAGGGTTTTGACGCCACGATACTCAGCACAAGGAGGGATCTGGAGGGCCTGATAGCCCTGGGCGCGAGCGCGAACGTCAAGCAGGTGTATCCATTCATAGATCCCGACTCCCTGCGCCCGGGCCCCGAATCCGCGGCGGAGAACGTGCTCGAGCGCCTCGGCGTCGGCCCGGACGAGAGGGTGGTGCTGCTGGTGGGGAGGATGGACCCGATAAAGAGCCAGGACGTCGCTGTAAGGGCGATGGCGGGCGTCGACGCGAAGCTCGTGCTAGTGGGCGACGGCAGCTTCACCAGCTCGGCGCTGGGCCACGGCAAGGCAGGGGAATGGGCCTCGCGCCTAATGTCGCTCGCGAGGGAGCTCGGGGTCGATTCCAGGGTGAAGTTCGCCGGATACCTGGGGGATGATGAACTGTACGCGCTCTACGCCAGAAGCGATGCCGTCGCGCTGACGTCGAACCTGGAGGGATTTGGCCTCACCGTATGCGAGGCCTGGAGGTTCGGCAAGCCGGTGGTCGTCAGCAGGGGCGCGGGCGTCTCGGAGCTCGTCATAGACGGGGTGAACGGCTTCCTCTTCGGACAGGGCGATCCGGAATCCCTCGCCTCCGCCCTGGGCAGGGCACTCTCCGCGGGGTCCGACGTCGGCGAGGCCGGGAGGGCCACGATGGAGCAGAGGTGCAGCCTGAGGTCGAACGCGCCGAAGCTCATGGAGATCCTGGAGGACGCGTACTCAAAGTACTCGGGGACCCGCCCTTGACGTGCAGCGCGCCGCGCATCGATCACGGGTTCCTCTCCAACGGATACGGCGCCGCCCTAATATCCAGGGATGCCTCCGTCGAATGGCTCTCAGTCCCGAGGTTCGACTCGCCCCCGATATTTTGCTCCCTCCTCGACGAGGACCTGGACTGCGCCCTCAGGATCCGCGCCGCGGACGCCGCGCCGGCCGGGAGGCACTACATACGCGGATCACTGGCGCTCGAGACAGTCCTCAGGGCCGACGGCGGCACCGTGAAGGTGAGGGATGTGATGCCCAGGTCGGAGCCGGCCCTCATGAGGCTCATCGAGAGCGAGGTCCCCGTCGAGCTCACGGCTAACCCCATGTTCGGCCACGGACTCGTCAATCCCGCGTACGAGCAAAAGGACGATGGAGCGCTCTTCGCGGATCCGACATCGGATCAGTCCCTCGAGATCAGGATCAGGTGGTCATCCCCGCCGGCCGCGGCCGGGAGGGGCAGGTGGAGGCTGGAGCCCGGCTCCGGCCACATGATGGTCCTCTACTCCGCTGAGAGGGGATACGGACTCTTCAGCCCGAAGGCCGCTGTGTACGCGACGCCGGACGAGGCCCTCGGGTCCACGCTCAACTACTGGCGGTCCGAGCTTGGAATGAACACGATCGCCCCGCCCGGATGGGCCCACAGGGCGTATACGACGTCCCTCGAGGTCCTCCTCGGCCTCAAATACGCTCCCTCGGGGGCGCTCGTCTCCTCGCCGACGACCTCGCTGCCCGAGTCCGTCGGCGAGGGGAGGAACTGGGACTACAGATTCGCGTGGGTGAGGGATTCGAGCGTCGCCGCAGAGGCGCTCGCGGCGGCCGGCCTCATCATAGATGCCAGGGAGGTGCTGAACTTCCTCTTCAGCGTGCTGGATCCCTCGAGCAAGCCGTTCAACTACGTGCTGTTCTCCGTGGACGGATCCCCTCCGCCCCCGGAGAGGGAGCTCGGATGGCTCTCCGGGTTCGCGTGCTCCAGGCCGGTGAGGAGCGGGAACGCGGCCGCGCTCCAGCTGCAGCTGGACATCGAGGGGGAGTTCATGGCGGCGCTCAACTCGTACTATCGCGCTACGGGCGACGTCGAGTACCTGAGGGGACGCTGGTGGGCCGTGGAGTCCATAGCGAGGTACGTCATGAGGAACCGCTCGAGGCCGGACGCGGGCATATGGGAGGAGAGGGGGATCGAAAGGCATCACACCCACAGCAAGGTCATGATGTGGTACGCGCTGCACGCGGCATCGGAGATGGCCAGGGACGTCGGGGAGCTCGATGAGGCCGGGAAATGGTCGGCCGCGGCCGCCTCCCTCAGGGAGTGGATACTCGAGAACGCGTGGAGCGATGCCGACGGGTCATTCGTGAGCTACCGGGGATCGCACGACGTCGACGCGTCGCTGCTCGTCATGCCCATCTACGGCTTCGTGGAGGCGGACGACCGGATGTTCGCTTCGACGCTGCAGAGGATTGAGGAGGAGCTCGTCGCCGACGGCCTCGTCTACAGATACAGGCGCGATTTCCTCGGGTCGGCGAGACATCCGTTCGCGCTGGCGGGAGCCTGGATGGCGCGCGCCAAGCTCAGGCTTGGCGATCGCCGCGGCGCCGAATCATACCTGAGGAAGCTCGCGTCATGCGCGAACGACCTGGGCCTGCTCGGGGAACATATAGACGCCGGGACCTGTGAGGCGAGGGGGAACTATCCTCACGTGTTCTCCCACGCGGGCCTCATACATGCGATCGCGGAGCTGGTCGCGACCTAATTCCCGGCCCCGCGCGGCAGTTCGCGCAGTATCTCCCGCAGGATCCCGCCCCTGCACGCGTCCTGCGAGTTCCCCCGGCACCTGGCGGTCACCTTCAACACGTACCCGGTCTGGTCTACCTCGTCTATACTCGTCGACAGCACCTCCTCGACCAGCTCGCACCTGGCGGCCGCGGTCGCCGCGCCCTTCAGCGCGCGATCCGGGTCCACGCCGGCCGGGACCCAGTAGCGCGCGGTCGTCACTATGGATCCCGAGTATCTCCTCAGCAGGGCCTGTATCAGCACGCTGTTCGGGACCTCGATCAGCGCGCCCTCATCGTCCTCGAGCGCCGTGTAGAAGAGCCCCATGGACTTCACAGCGCCCGTGTAGCCGTTCAGCAGGTAGTCGTTCGAGAAGTACTTGGGGGGATACGTGGGGAAGACGTTGCTGTATTGCCACGTCACTATCGTCACGCGCTGCCCCACCTCGAGGGGCCTGGTCACCACGAGCGCAACCCCGGCTATCACGTTCGATAGCACTGTCTGGGCTGCGAGGCCCAGGATCACCGACGCGAATGCGGACCCCAGGATCACGGAACTCACGTCGACGCCCAGGGCCGCCGCGATCGCCACCCCCATGCCCGCGAACCACGTGATCGAGATCAGGTTCCTGAGCGCCGACCTGGGGCCCCGTCCCATCGCGGGGAGCCAGCGGTCGATGAGCAGGAGCACTATCCTGAGTGCCACGTAGAGGACGACGGCCAGCGCCGCGGCCGCCGTTATCCTGTAATAGTTGACCGGCACCAGCGACACGACGTATGTTACGACGTATGCGACGG
>Ga0209012_1001524_pt1 | contig 23578 bp, 20 predicted proteins | sample RS3BMetagenome_FD_184735 | JGI IMG/M metagenome (GOLD analysis project Ga0209012, IMG submission 184735) | Ferric oxide microbial mat and aquatic microbial communities from Rainbow Spring, Yellowstone National Park, USA - RS3B (SPAdes) (version 3) ...
AACCAAATCCAGTTCGGGTTTTTTGAACTGAACTTGCGTCCACTCGTGACCGGTGCTTTTGAGACTCTTGTAGCGGGCAATGACCGTTTTCAGTACGGATTCGGCCATTTGAGAGCGCAGGCCATACTCGGTGCGCAGTGGCTGATACGTGTGTCCGTGCAAAGCAGCCTGAACCAGATTCTTGGTGTCGAAAATCAAAGCGGACACAAAGTTACAGCCGTCGCGGTACACGTTCAAGGCTTGGCGCAGAAGTTCTTGCTGTTCTACGGTGGGAAGAATCTTGAGTTTTGCCGTAACGGTTAGTTTCACTTTCATCACCTTCATTCACTAAAGAGCAGACAATTTCTCCCCTCCCTAAGAGGACAGAGTCTCATTGTCCAATTGCGATGAAAACATTCTCATAGTATGATGGAAGGAGTTGTAACGTTATTTCATTATACGAAAACGTCAAGTGGGTACAGGGCGTTGATTGAGAGGGAATTATGGAAGCACTGCCATCTCCCGATAGAGAGCATCTGCTCCAATGGCTGGACTATGCCAACGATCCCATCTTCATCTTTGGATTGACCGAAGATGGGTCGCCTGCGTCTTACATAGGTGTCAATACGGCCGCGACTGAGCTGCTGGGGTACACCAAGGAAGAGTTTTTGACCATGCACCCTACGGATCTAACGCCCAGGCATCGACGAAGTCACTTGATGTGGGCGATGCGGCGAATTGTGACGGAAGGTCAGGTGACGTATGAAGGTGGCTACAGCACATCTTCCGGCGTCGAGATTCCGTTTGAGTACAACGCCAGATTCGTCGAGCTGGGCGGCAAGGGCGCTGTACTGTCTATCGCGCGGGATATCTCCGCACGCAAGCGGGCCGAAGAGGAACTGCGTGAAAGTGAAGCCCGTTACCGAGTTCTTGTTGAGTTGTTGCCCGACATGGTTGTGGTTTTGCACGATGGCCTGATTGAGTTTGTCAATCAGGCAGGTCAGACTCTGATCGGCGCACCGAGTGTTGGCGATCTGCTTGGACAGCCAATCAGTCGCTTCGTCCGTTCCGGTTGGCAGGAATCGGGCACGTCGCCGCCGCGTCACGCGGGCCAGGTTGGCAACACGTTAGCGCCTGCGGAATATACGCTCGTGCGCTTCGACGCTTCGCAGATGGACGTGGAAGTTCAGTCGACGGGCATCATGTACGGCGGAAAACCGGCGCAACTGATCATCATCCGGGACATGACCGAACGTCGGCGCGTGCAGAAGGTTATCCATCACATGGCGTATTACGACCACCTCACGGAACTGCCCAACCGCCGCCTGTTTCATGAGCGACTTGAACAGGCTGTCCAGAACGCCGACAGCGCCGGGGGGGAACTCGCGGTGCTGTTTCTTGACCTGGATCGGTTCAAGATTCTCAATGATGCGCTGGGACATAACGTGGGCGATCTCCTGCTGAAAGAAGCCGGGCAAAGACTGCAGGCCTGCGTTCCGGCCAAGGCGCTCGCAGCCCGTCTTGGCGGCGATGAGTTTACGGTGTTGATCCCTGACATTCAGTCTCGCGAGGATGCCGTAGAGAGCGCGCGGAGTATCGTCGCGGAGATTTCCCGACGACCGTTTGTCATTGACGGCTATGAGCTGTTTGTCACGACCAGTGTCGGCATCAGCTACTTTGCCGAAGAATGCCAGACGGTCGCCGATCTGATGCGCTATGCCGACACCGCGATGTACCGCGCCAAGTCACAGGGCGGCAATTGTTTTCAGTGCTATCATGAGACGATGCTGCTTGAAGATACGACACTCTCTCACATCTTCCAGGAACACGAATTGCACAAGGCGCTCGACACAGGGGGCTTGTATCTTGTCTATCAGCCCAAAGTGAGCGCACGCTCCGGTCGCATCGTTGGAGTGGAAACGCTGCTGCGCTGGAGCCACAGTACGATGGGTGACATTCCGCCTTCCGATTTTATTCCCCTTGCCGAGAAGACAGGGCTTATCCGCCCGATCGGACAATACGTGATACGCGAAGTGTGCGCCCAACTCAGGCGCTGGGAAGAGATCGGTCGCGCGCCGTTGCCGATCAGCGTGAATCTGTCCGTGCGCCAGTTTCAGGACAATGATCTGGTGGATATGGTCGCGGCGATTGTCCAGGAAGCAGGCATCGATCCGCGCTGGATTGAGTTTGAGATCACGGAAACGCTGTTGATGGAAAATACGGAAGTTGCCATGAAGTCTCTCCAAGCTCTTCATCGCCTCGGCATGCGCATTTCCATCGATGATTTTGGCACCGGTTTCTCCTCGTTCAGCTATCTCAATCAGTTTCCCATCGACACGCTTAAAATCGACCAGACGTTTATCGCCAATCTCAAAAACGGCAGGCGCGCGAAAAGCATCCTCCTCGCGATGTTGCGCCTTGGGCAGAGTCTCGGGATGAAGGTGATTGCCGAGGGTGTGGAAACGGCCGCACAGGTGGCGTTTTTGCAGCGCCACGGATGCACCGAACTGCAGGGGTATTATTTTTATCGACCACTGAAAGTGGAGGACCTGGAGGCGGCGCTCGATCAGATGAACGAAATGGTGTGACAAGAATGGGCTCTTGGCGGAATGTTTTGCGGGCCAATGCCTGCTGCCGTTCGCAATCTGTCTGCGTATGATAAGACAGGTAGCGAAAGGAGGTTGTGCAAATGGGTGTCTTTGGTGCGTATACTCGCTGGGCCGTCGTGTTTTTAATTATTTTCGTGTTGTTCTTCCTGTTTGTTCCCACGTACGGAGCAGGCTATGGCGCCAGCGCCACCGCTGTCGCAGGTGCGCCAGGGGGTATGTACTGATCCGGATGCAATAAACTGCAGAGTCTGCCGCAACAATGATAGTCATTGTGCAGCTCGCGGCGCAGGGGATGAAACGGAAACAGGAGCGCCCGTATGCAGTTGGTTGGCGGGCGCTCCTGCAGCGGAATCAGAAAAATCAGCGCTGCGCGCTCAACGTGCGCCTTTGCGCCGCAGCACAGCCGGAATCGTCTGGAGCATGAGCCACCAGTCGCGCAGTGCATGTACGGTCACTGATCGCTGTACAACAGATCCATCTCCATCCACTTGTCAAATTCGATCTCATTTTATAGTAGCACAGTATCAAGTATAATTGACCAAAACCCTGCCGCAAGCCTCAGGCTTTAGCCATGAGGGTAGTTCAGGAGGCAAGATGCGGCAAATGGAAGTGGTGAAGCGATGACTGGTATGGGGAACAGGGTGCTGGTGACGGGCGCCGGAGGATTTGTCGGAGGACATCTGGTTACGGCGCTCCGGCGTGCGGGCTACGAAGTGGTGGAACACACACTGGGTCTGCATGTAGATTCGTCTTCGGACATGACTGCTGTCACACTGGCGACTGCACCTGAACTCAAGCCATCGAGCGTGGCCTGTGATCTGCGCGATGAAACGGCAGTCCGGCATCTGTTGCGCGATGTGGCGCCGGACGCCGTGATTCACCTGGCGGCGCAGAGTTCGGTTGCTGAGTCATGGAAGAAGCCGGGTGAGACGATGACCGCGAATCTCGCAGGCACTGCAAATCTGCTAAGCGCCGTTCGCGATGTGGCTCACCGCTGCCGTGTGCTTACGATCGGATCGGCGGAAGAGTACGCGAGTCCATCCGCTGGTTCAGAGTTTGGCCCTGTCCAGGAAGATCTTAATGAAAACTCGTGGTGTATGCCCGCGAATCCATACGCTCTGTCGAAATATGCAGTCTGGTTGCTGGTGCGCCAGTTTTTCGCGGCGTATTCACTGTCGGTGGTCCATGTGCGGCCATTCAACCACATTGGGCCCGGGCAACGGGCGGGTTTTGTGGTGACGGATTTTGCCGAGCAACTGGCCGCGATCAGCCGGGGAGAGCGTGAACCGCTGTTGTCCGTGGGCAATCTTGAGGCGGTCCGCGATTTTACCGATGTTCGCGACATCGTCCGCGCGTACGTGGCGCTCCTGCGGGGAGGGCGCGCCGGAGACGTTTACAACGTGTGCAGCGGGCAGGGACTGTCGGTGAGAACTCTGCTCGAGATGATGATCGCCGTCAGCGGCCTGCGCGTGGATGTGCGGGTGGACGAAGCAAAGTTTCGCCCGGTAGAGGTGCCTGCGCTGATCGGCAGCGCCGCCAAGATTCGCCGCGAGCTCGGTTGGCGTCCTGATATACCGATGCGCGAGACGCTGGCTGACGTGCTGCGGGGTTTTGGGTGGAGGGGCGTGTAAGTCAGGGCTGCACCAGCGAGGTAGGCATCGACAAAATCAACGCTTCGGTCACGATGGCGCCGGAGGAACTCGATATTGGCACGGCACAGTATCGCGTGGAGAATGTATTTTTGTCGGACCTAAACGGAGACTCGGCGCTTGACGAGGTCACACGGCATCTGCAGGCCGACGAGTGGCATCCGGAAGACCGCCTGCGTCTGGCGCTGGCGATGAGTATGGAAGTTCGCGATCGTGAGCAGGCGTTCGAGCGGGTGCTGGCACTGGTGCCAAAGGTGTCAGACGAGGCAGAGCGGGATCTCGTTGTGGCTGCGTTATTGACGTTTGGAGACAAGGAGCTGGGCGATGCACAGCGGGAACGACTGAGAAAGGAGCTGAGAAAAGTGTCCAAGATCGCACAGGAGTTGCGCGAGGAAGGCCGCGAGGAAGGTGAAGCCAAGAAGGCGGTAGCAGTGGCGCGGGCGATGCTGGCGAAAGGGTTGGATGTCTTACAGCGTTGTCATTGAATCATTGTCGATCAGTTCGTTTTCAGATTCCCAAACAAAAACAAAGTATAATATAGCTGATAACTAGACTAAAATAACATTATCAAATATAAATGTTGCTATCCTCTTGCATATTCGCGAGATTTATTTGTATAATGCAACTGAAACCGGATACATTCCTTTGGTTTCGGTTGCATTATATTTTATTTTGTTAGAATGGGGGGATTTTTCTCCTTGCTTTCAAAAGAGCGGAGTCGTTCTAAAAGAGTATTTGGAAAGGTGGGATTGAACGGGTCTCGCAGATGTGCATCGACGACCTGCACGAGTGGTTATGCCTGATGTAGAACATATAGCAAGAGGGGGCATTGGAGTGAAAGGACGCTTCGCAAAGATTGCCATGACCTTGATGGCGGCCGGAATGGTCACAGGGCTTCTGAGTACCGCTTCCTACGCGGCGCCGCGTAAGTATTCCATCGCGTTTGTGCCAAAACTCGTGGGTATCCCGTATTTCACTGCGATGCAAGTTGGCGGGCAGCAGGCTGCCAAACGGTTTGGCGTCAATTTTATCTATGAAGGACCGACGACAGCGTCTGTGTCCGGTCAGGCGGAGTATGTCACCAGCCTGATTAACCAGCATGTCGATGCGGTTGGGGTATCGGCAAACAGTCCGACTGCGCTGAATCCTCTGGTTGCCAAGGCCAGAAACCAGAAGATCGTGTTTTACGCTTCCGATTCGAACGTGTCGAGTCCGCTGAACCAACTCTGGGTCGAGCAGGCCCGCAGCCAGGCCATCGGCTTCGATGCTGTGGATATCATTGCAAAGCAGATGCACAACAGTGGACAGTTGGCGATTATTTCAGCTGGTCCGACGGCCACCAACCTCAATACATGGATCAAATACATGGAGATTCGCCTGAAAAAATTTCCGCACATCAAATTGTTGCCCATTCAATACGCAGGTGAAAGTGTGACTGGCGCCACGCAGATCGCCAGCCGTATGATCGCCGCCTATCCGCATCTGAAAGGCTTTATCGGCGTGGCTTCCACCATTCCGCCAGGAGAGGCGCAGGCTGTGATCGAAGCGGGCAAACAAAAGCAGATCGCGGTTACTGGCGTGAGCGATCCGAACACCATCCGTCCATATGTCAATGACGGCGTGATCAAGCAAGCCGTTCTCTGGAATCCTGTAAAGCTCGGCTATCTCACGGTCTGGGGTGTGCTGCAGGTCCTCGAACACCACAAATTCAAAACTTGGAATAACGTTCCTGGCCTCGGCCGGATTGAGTACTTTCCGAGTCGGAAAATGCTATTGCTTGGGCCTCCGCTGATTATCGACAAATCGAACATCGGCTTGAACTTCTGATGCTTGCGCGCAGCACGCCCGGGTTTCCGGGCGTGCTGCCTACATGGGGGTGGGAATGCGCATGAGTTTGCTGGCATTACAGAACATCAGCAAGGCGTTTGGCGGTACGCAGGCGCTCAGTAGCGCAAGCATTGATCTGAACGCAGGGCGTGTGCATGCGATTGTCGGTGAAAATGGGGCGGGCAAGTCCACTTTGATCAAGATTATCATGGGCGTGCTCCAGCCGGATGCTGGGCAGATCGTGCTCGACGGCAAAGTCGCGGCGATCACGACCCCTTCCGAAGCAAGGCGACTGGGATTTTCCTGCGTGTATCAAGAACCGCTTATCTTTCCGCATTTATCTGTTTTGGAAAATATCTTCATCGGCCATCCCGTGATTGACCGCTTCGGCAACTTTGATACGGCGGTCATGCGTGAAAAGGCGTTGCCGATCTTTCGCAGCCTGGGACTCGACCCGGACATTCTGCCTGTTTCAATCAGCAAACTGCGCCTTGGCTATCAGCAGCTTGTGCTGATAGCGCAGGCGCTCGTGTACGACTCGCGGCTGATCATGTTTGATGAACCGACATCCATTTTGTCGGGTGCGGAGACGGACCATCTGTTTGATGTCATTACTTTTTTGCGGCAGTCCGGGAAGGCAGTCGTCTATATTTCCCATCGGCTTGAGGAACTGCTGGCGATTGCGGATGAAGCGACCGTGCTGACGGATGGGCGGGTGGTGGGCCACACGGACCGCTCGGAACTCGAACCGGAACGCCTGCTGGCCCTGATGGCGGGGAAGGCCACCCGCGATTATGCGGGGTCGGCGGAGCAGCGCAAGCAGGCAGTGCAACACGAAGGAACACCCGTGCTTTCTGTGGAGCATCTGACGCTTGACCCCTTGTTCAGGAACGTGTCGTTTTCTGTTCATCAGGGGGAAGTGCTCGGTCTCTATGGTCAGGTAGGAGCTGGACGATCTGAAGTTGCGCTGAGTCTGTTTGGTTATTTGCGACCAAAGTCCGGAACTGTTCGGCTGCGGGGGCAGGAAGTGCGCATCCGTTCCCCCCGTCAGGCGATTGCGCAAGGCATTGGTTACCTGCCTGAGGATCGCAAACTGCAGGGGATCTTCTCATTTCAATCGATCTCAAGCAATCTCATCAGCACTGTGCTGCCGCGGCTTGCCGGACCCTTCGCCAATATTCGCTGGCGCGAAGTCGCCAAGGTCGTGAATCGCTTTCGCACAGACCTGAATATCAAAATGGGAGCGCCCGGCGATCCGATCATCAGTCTGTCCGGAGGCGGGCAACAAAAGGTCATGATCGCTCGCTGGATGGCGGTCAATCTGTCGGTTGCGATTCTCGACGAACCAACGCGCGGGATCGACGTGGTGACAAAGCGCGACCTCCACGATCTGATCCGCAGTTTGGCGGAGCAGGGGCTCGCGATCATCGTCATTTCCTCGGATCTGCCAGAAGTGTTGGCGGTGAGTACGCGCATTATGGTCATGAATCGCGGTTCGATCGTTGCGTCGTATGAGGAAGTGACCGACGCGCTGGCCGAAGACATTCTGGGGGCCGCGATCGGTATGCCCGCCGAGGAGGAGGCGCAATGAAGCCACTTGCTGTTGCAACACAAAGCATAGGCAATCAGCCGATCGATCAGTCGCTGCAGACAGGGAAGCGAAGCGTGCGCTATGAAACGATTCTCCTGGTCATCGTCGCGCTGGTCGTAGTGATCATCGCGATTGGTTCGCACGGAAACTTCTGGTCTTCCTCCAACCTGACCAGCCTGCTTGTCGACGCGGCCATTACAGCAGTACCCGCCATCGGCATGACCATGGTGATCGTCATGGGCGGCATCGACGTATCGATCGGCTCCGTTGTAGGCCTCACCGCTACGGTCGCGGGTCTCGCTTTTGAACAGAACTGGCCCATCGCTCTCGTCGTGTTGTTGACGCTGGCCACGGGAGCCATAGCTGGGCTCATTAATGCGTGGTTCATCGCCTCGCGCAAATTGCCGCCGATCATCGTGACTCTGGGCACGATGAGTATCTGGCGGGCTGTCGTGTATGCACTGCTCGGCGGCAACTGGATCTCCACGATTCCGATGACGCTGACCGCCTGGTTTGTACTCGACAAATTGTGGATAATTCCCTGGTCGTTTGTTCTGACTGTCGTACTCGTCCTGATTGCGGCGTACATGTTGCGCAGGCGCCCGATGGGTCGTCATGTGTACGCGATCGGAAGCAACGAAGAGGCTGCGAGTGTACTGGGTCTTCCAACCAAGCGGGTTAAATACATGGCATACGTGTCACTGGGCGCTTTGACGGCGATCGCGGCGCTCATGACGCTCGGTCAAAGTCCACTCGTGCAGGCGACGACAGGCAGCGGCTTTGAACTCGACGTGATCGCTGCAGTGGTGATCGGCGGCACGAGCATTCTCGGTGGTCGAGGCACGGTGATCGGCAGTCTGCTTGGCGCGATCTTGACGCAGCTCATTTCGGATGGCGTTATTCTGTTTCAGATTCAACCGTTTTGGAACGGGGTTGTGACGGGCGCCATGATCATCATCGCCGTCATCATGAGCTTGCTGAATCAGCGAGGTGCTGCACATGAGTAGGGGCGAAGGAGTGTTTCGGAAAATCGGTGAAAATTACGGCGTCCTCATTCTCGTGCTGGTTTTCACGGTCATAGGTTCCAATATCCTGCAACCAGGCATTCTCAGTCTCCAGAACGTATCCTCGATGATTACGTTTGGCGTTGAGATCGGTCTCATCGCTTTGGGTGAGACGCTTGTCATCCTGGGCGGAGGGGGCGGCATCGATCTATCGGTCGGTTCGATGTACGCTGTGTCTCAGGTGGTTGTGGGCCTGCTGGCGCAGCGTAACGTGAACATTTTGCTGGCAGTCGCCGCAGGACTGGCTACGGGTGTTGCCATGGGATTTGTCAATGGACTGCTTGTCACGCGTGTCAAGATCCCCGCCATCATTACGACGCTTGCGACGATGTACGCGTTTAGCGGTGTCGCATTGCTACTGACAGACGGAATCGATGTGTCGGCGTTTCCAGCGTCGTACAGCTTTATCGGTCAGGGCCTGATCGGAGGCTTGCCCGCGCAATTTGTGCTGTTGTATATTCCGGCGGCGCTGCTTCTGTGGATTGTGCTCAGCAAAACGGTGTATGGACAGCAATTGTACCTGACAGGAACCAACCAGCTGGCTGCTGTGCTTTCGGGGATCAACGTCAAACAGGTGCGTATGTGGACGTATGTGATCACAGGTTTTCTGACCGCCGTAGCGGGTGTGGTGGACAGTTCGCGGCTGGTGACAGCCCGTCCAGACGCCGGAGCGACCGCCAATCTGGCAGCGATCACGATTGCCGTTCTGGGCGGCACAAGCATCTTTGGCGGCAAGGGAAGTGTGTGGGGCACGGCGATTGCCACGCTTGTCATCACGCTTGTCAGTTACAGTTTCAGTTTGGCCAACATCAATTCCGTGATTGAAACGGGCACGATCGGCGGAGTGCTGATCGTTGTGATTCTATTCCAGGGCTATCTGGCCCGGTGGTTTGCCCGTGGGGGGAGAGTCAGTGTCAAAGCGTGAAGCGGGAGCGCGGCATGAGACTGCGGCAGCGCCTGAACCGGAAGTGCATCCTGGGCGCGCAGCAGCGACTGAACCGGCGCCAAACCGCAAGTTGTACCTGAGCGCGTCTCTGATGTGCGCGGATCCGTTACGCATCGGCGGGGAGATCCGGCAACTGGAGGACGCGGGCGTCGACGGGCTGCACATTGACATTATGGACGGACACTTCGTTCCCAATCTGGCGCTGTCGCTCGATCTGGTCGCGAAGCTTCGTCAGGTGACGCGCCTGCCGATTGACATTCATCTCATGGTGGACGATCCGGAGGATTACGTCGCTCGACTGATCGGCGCACATCCGTACGCGATTGCGTTTCATTATCAGCCGCATGTGCAGGCGCAGCGGTTGAAGGCGACTCTGCTGGAACATGGAGTGCAAACGGGGTTGGCGATCACGTCTCTCGCTGAGGTGGGCAGGATTGCGACGGTGGCGCCGGATTATGTGCTGTGTATGTCTGTGTCGCCGGGGTTTGCGGGCCAATCGTTTGATGAGGGCGCGTATCCGCTTGTAGCGGCGATTCATGAACGTTACCCGGAACTGCCCATCTGGATCGACGGCGCAATTAATGAACAGCGCGCGCAGCGTCTCTGGTTATGCGGCGCCACTGGATTTGTGCTTGGCACTTCGGGACTGTTTCGCGCGGACCGCAGCTATGCGGAGAGTGTGACGACTTTTGCGAGGGAGGTGGGGTAGCGCTGTGCCAACGGTCATGGTGATCGGCAGTGTCAATATCGACTATTCCTGGCGAGTGCAGCGGTTTCCGCAGTTAGGCATGACGACGCGAGCGCAACTGTCCGCTCCGGAAGTGGGCGGCAAAGGATTGAACCAGGCGCGTGCGCTGCGACGACTCGGCGTCGATGTGCGTTTTGTCTGTGGAATTGGCAAGGACGGCGCTGGCGATCAGGTGCGCCAGGAACTCGCCGCACTCGGCGTCGCAGCAGAGTTGTTTGTGGCAGACAGCGCGACGGGTCAAGCGTTTGTGGTCGTGGACGCAGAAGGTCAGAACTTCATCCTTGTTGATCTAGGGGCCAATGCCTCACTCCCGCGCGAGTTCGTCCTGCAGGCGCAACAGGAGCACAGAGGACCCCTGCTGTTGCAGATGGAAACGCCGCCAGACCATGTGGAGGCTGTGCTGCAGAACGCTTCGGACGGCCAGCGTATCTATCTCGACGGCGGGCCGTTTGCGATTCGCGATGTGGCGTTGCTGTCAAGGGCGTTTGTCTACTCACCCAACCTCGGCGAGCTCGGCGAGCTGACAGGTACGGAGATCACAGACAGTGACGCGCTGCTGTGCGCGGTGGATCGATTGCGCGGACGGGTTCTGCAATGTGGCCAGTCCGGTGGGCCAATGTGCACGCTATTTGTCAAGATGGGGAAACATGGATCGGCGATCGTCCAGGGCGATGGGCGATGCCTTGCAGTGCCTGCGCTGGCGGTCGCCGCCGTCGACGCCACGGGTGCGGGCGACGTGTATCTGGCGGCGCTGGCGGCGGCTCTTGAGTCAGGCAGTGACGCATTGCAATCCGCGCGGTTCGCGAACTGCGCTGCCGGGTTGTCGACGCTGGTTCGCGGGGTGGCCAATGCGTGCCCAGGGCCTGCGGAGGTCATGGCTGAGTTGGCCGCGAGGGAAGCGGCTCATGAGTGGATGGAACCACTGGAACTGACGCCTGGGATGAGGCTGCGACTGGACAACAATTGAACAGGTGTACACAATCCGATGGACGTGTGGCGCATGGAGCATACATGGCAGCAGTGCGGCGGCAGATGTGTGCGGGTTCTGGCATTTCTCTAAAAATTAGCAAGGGAGGTTGTTTTGTTGATCCATGACCTCTGGAACGACGAAGCGGCAAGAGATTTGGACACAGTGTCATCACTACGGTATCGTTCCAACCTGCTGGGGGCGGATCGCCGCGTAGCCAATTGGGGCGGGGGCAACACGTCGAGCAAGGCGGCAGTGACCGATTTTAAGGGCGAAGCGCAGCAGACGCTGTACGTGAAGGGCAGCGGTTCGGATCTGGCGACGATCACGGAGCGCGGATTTACGCCCCTGCGTCTTGTTGACGTGCTGCCGTTGCTGGAGCGCGCGTCGATGTCGGATCAGGAAATGGTGGACTATCTGTCTCACTGCGTCACAGGGCCCGGCTTCCCGCGGGCGTCCATTGAGACGTTATTGCACGCGTTCTTGCCCTTTAAGGAAGTGGACCACACGCATCCCGATGCGATTATTGCCCTGTGTTGCGCGCAGGGCGGGCGCGAGATTGCGGAGCGGCTGTATGGCGGCGAGGCGATCTGGATTCCCTATCAGCGACCGGGTTTCGCGCTCGCTAAGGAAGTGGCGCTGGCGGTGCGCGACAATCCGCAGGCGCGCCTGGTGTTACTTGGTAAACACGGTCTCATCACATGGGGCGACACGTCTGAAGAGGCGTATCGCAATACACTGTGGGCGATCCGGCGGGCGGAGGACTATTTTGCTGGTCAGATGGAGGGGAAGGCGCCACTTGGCGGCCAACGGGTGGAACCGCTGTCGGCGGCGACCCGGGATGAACTGCTGTTCACGGTGCTTCCGGCCGTACGCGGCATGGTATCGCAGGGCAAGCGGATGATTCTGCGCTATGACGACTCTCCAGAGGTGATGGAGTTTGTCTGCGCCAGTGACAGCAGGCGGTTGTCCCAGGTGGGCGCCGCCTGCCCGGATCATCTCGTTCACACCAAACGGACGCCGCTGTTTGCGGACTTCACCCCCGGTGAGAGCGCGGACGTGCTGGTGGGGAGGTTGCGGGAGCAGATGGCGGAGTACGTGTCCGCGTACAGAAGATATCAGGAGCGTTACAGAGATCCCGGCGACCCTGAGGGTGATCCCTATCCAAGGGTCCTGTTGATCCCGGGGGTCGGCATGATCACGACAGGCAAGTCAGACGAGATGGCGGATGTCAGTGCGCAACTGTATCAGCGCGCCATTGAGGTGATGAAACGGACAGCTGCCGTTGACGAGTTTGTCTCGCTCACAGAAGCAGAAGCATACGCCGTGGAATACTGGCCGCTTGAGCTTTACAAGATGACGCTGGCGCCCCCGGAACGGGAATTTTCCCGCCGCGTCGTCTTTGTCACCGGGGGAGCGGGGGGCATTGGCAAGTCGAGCGCTGAACGATTTTTGCAAGACGGCGCGCATGTCGTCATCGCTGATCTAAACGCAGAGGGAGCGCAGACAGCGGCCGCTGAAGCGCAGGTCCGGCACGGTGCGGGACGCTGTTTTGCGGTGGAACTTGATGTGACCAGTGAGGATAGTGTGCGAAAGGCCTATGAGCAAACGGTCAGGCGCTATGGAGGCGTCGACATCGTCGTGTCCAATGCAGGGATCTCCACGTCGCATCCTGTGGATGAGACAACGCTGGACGAATGGCAACTCAATATAAATGTGCTGGCCACCGGATATTTTCTGGTGTCGCGCACGGCCGTTTCACTGTTCAAGCAGCAGGGAGTGGGGGGCAATCTCGTCTTTGTGGTATCGAAAAACGGTCTGTATGCGGGGAAAAACGTGGCCGCGTACAGCGCTTCCAAAGCGGCTGAACTGCATTTGGCGAGATGTCTTGCCGAAGAGGGCGGCGCGTATGGAATCCGGGTCAACTCTGTGTGTCCGGACGCCGTGCTGCAGGGATCGGCCATCTGGACTTCGGAGTGGAAGGAGGAGCGCGCGAGCAACTACGGCATCGCGGTGGATGAACTGGAAGGATTCTACCGTGATCGCACGACGCTCAAGGTGAGTGTATTTCCTGAGGATGTCGCCGAAGCCATTGCCTATTTCGCGTCGAGTCGGGCGGCCAAGACGACGGGATGCATATTGACTGTGGATGGTGGAGTGGTCGGCGCGTACACCAGATAGGGGGTTCAGACGTGGGTGACACAAACTTTTTTTCTGAGCAGGAGGAGCGCGGCATCGACGTGACACGGGCGCAGGAGTTCCTGACCCGTTTTCAGATCGAGACGCCGTCCTGGGGATACGGGGATTCCGGCACTCGTTTCCAGGTCTTCAAGCAGGCGGGCGCGGCGCGTACACCGCTTGAAAAACTCGCAGACGCGGCTGTTGTCAATCGCCTTACAGGGGCGTGCTCGCGGGTCGCCATTCATATTCCCTGGGATCAGGTGGAGCAGTACGGAACTTTGCGGGAGTTTGCGCAGGGGTTGGGGCTGACGATTGGGGCTGTGAATCCGAATCTGTTTCAAGATGACGATTATCGGTTGGGGAGTGTATGCCACCCGGATGGGCGCGTACGCGAGAAAGCGGTCGCGCATGTCGAAGAGTGTATTCGGGTGGCGGAAGAGGTGGGATCGGACACGATCAGTTTGTGGTTGGCCGATGGCACCAATTATCCCGGACAGGATGACTTTCGGGCGCGCAAACACCGTCTGGTCGAAGCGCTGTCCCGTGTATACGGAAAACTGCCGTCTGGAATGCGCCTGTTGATTGAGTATAAGTACTTCGAGCCCGCATTTTACCACACCGACATTCCAGACTGGGGAACGGCCCTGTTGCTGGCGCAGCGTCTCGGGCCACAGGCGCAGGTGCTGGTGGATTTGGGCCACCATCCGCAGGGCGCCAATGTCGAACAGATCGTGATCAATCTGCTGGATGAAGGGAAACTCGGCGGGTTTCACTTCAACTCGCGGCGCTATGCAGACGACGATCTGATCGTGGGAGCCACCGATCCTTATGAACTCTACCTGATCTTTGCGGAATTGGTGAAAGCTGAGTTTGTGCATACCGATTTGCGGGATGATGCGCGCCGGATCGCTTACATGATTGACCAGAGTCACGCGATTGAGCCGAAGATACCGGCGCTGATCCGGTCCGTCATGAATGTGCAAACGGCGCTTGCAAAGGCGCTCCTGATCGATTTTCGGGCGCTTGCGACGGCTCAGGCCAGTGGTGACGTGTTGGCTGCGGAGGGTGTCATGCGCGATGCGTTTGAACTGGATGTTCGTCCGCTGCTGAGGCGAGTGAGGGAAATCGTGGGTGCTCCGCCTGATCCGCTGCAGGCGTATCTGCACAGCGACCACCCTCAGCGCATCCTGGCGCGCGGCGTGGGCGGGCAAGGCTGATACTGACCAGGTTGCGCAGGCGGGGCCGTTAGGCTTCGATGACACGGACTCCGTTGTCCGCGAACCACGCGGTGTACACCTCTGGCAGCGGCGCGTCGGTGACGACGGCGCTGACCTGTTCGAGAGAAGCGATGCGGGCAAATCCCTCTTGGTCGAATTTGCTGTGATCGACCACAAGGATCGACTGATCGGCGATGGACATGAGTTTTTGTTTGATGTGCGCCTGCATGTCGTTGGCGTCGCTGATGCCGCGTTCGATGCTGAGTCCGCGACAGGAGAAGAAAAACTTGTCGACATGGAACTGTTCGACAAACTTTTCAGCCATGGAGCCGCCGTAAGACAGCGATCGGGGCAAGAGGCGACCACCGCAGGAGATCACTGTGATGGCTTCGCGTTCGCATAGGTCCATCTGCACGCCGATCGAATAACTCAGGACCAGATGTGGTTCATTCGGCATGATTCTGGCCATCTGCAGGATCGTGGTGCTGGCGTCCAGGGCGAGCGAGTCGCCCGACTCAATGAGCGTGAGGGCCGTACGCGCCAACTGAGTTTTGGCGCTCAGGTTACGGACTTCACGCTCAGCGAACGGGGCTTCCATCTCATTGACGTTGGCGGGGATCGCGCCGCCGTGAATGCGGCTTACCTGCCCAGTGCTCTCCAACTTCTCCAGATCACGCCGGATCGTCTCTTCGGTGACGGACAGTGCGTGGGAGAGGTTCGATACCTTCACGAGTCCTTGCTGCGCTAACATGCTGATGATCTTGCGATGGCGTTCAATGGCGAGCATGAGAATTGCCTCCTGGTTATAGAGAGATTCCGTCTTGATGTGTTAATTTCTTTGCTAGTACGGAATCGTCGTTGTTTGATTGACGGTGTTGAATTCCATTATAGCAAATGAAAATGCACACGCACAACCGCCTGAAACTGCATCAATGCATTGATTTACAACTGATTTGACACCTATGAGGCGGCTCTTCAAGCGGCAAACAAAGGAATTTTTTTGACTGTATACCTGCATTATTGTTGAATAAAGTTTGATAATATGAGATCAATTCAGCGGCGGGCGGAGGGGTATCGATGAATGGGTATGGATCGAACGATGTGCGTCAACAACTGTGCCGGATTGCCAGTAAACTGTGTCAACGCGGTCTGGTGGCGGGCCCAGGCGGCAACATCAGCGCTCGCGAAAGTGGATCGATGTTCATTTCGCCATCGGGGTATGCGCTTGATGATGTCACGCCGGAAGGCTGGGTGGAGGTGGATGTCCAAAGCGGCGCCGTGGTTAACGGCGCGCGGCCTTCCTCGGAGGTGTTGATGCATCTGCAACTCTACCGGAAGCGCCCGGATGTCCATGCGATTGTGCATACGCATCCGGTGTACTGCATCGGGGTGATCAGCGCCGGTCGCGATATTCCGGTCATGTTTGCGGATCACACCGCCCTTTTGGGGGAACTTCCCTGTCTTGACTATGTGCTGCCGACGTCGGCGGAACTGGCGGACAGAGTGGAACAGGCGATCGGCGCAGCCGCCGGCGTCCTGTTGCGCAACCATGGGGCCGTCACTGTGGGCGCCACATTGAAGGAAGCGTATTTCCGTACGGAAATTCTCGAGGATGCGGCGAAGGTCTTTGTGATTGCGAGTCTCATGGGTGCGCCGCGGGTGCTCAGCAGCGCGGAATGCGCCGAAGTGCAGGCGCTGGAGTCCGAAGAGTACCGGGTTGGTCTATTGCAGCGGATGAAGGGGTAATGCGCATGTTAGCAGCCGGCATCGATGTGGGTACCCAGGGTGTGCGCATGATTGTCGCCGACGATGCGGGGAACATCATGGCGCAGGCGGAACGGATTTTCCCGCTTGCGCCCACGGCGCGCTCGCAGGCGGCGGGGCGCATGGAGCAGGATCCGGGGGAGTGGTGGAATGGTGTCAGGGCGTGTGTCGCAGAGGCGCTGGCAGCGATTCGCATGAAGGGCTTTACGGCAGCAGACATTGTAGCGATGTCCATTTCATCCACATCTGGAACTGTCATTGGCGTAACGGAACAGGGAGAACTGCGAACGCCTGCGATTATGTACAATGATACGCGCACAAGCGCTGAAGCAGCCATGTGCAACCAGGCGTTAGAAAATCTGGCGGGCCGTATGGGCTATCGCTTTTCGACGTCGTTCGGTTTGCCAAAGATCGTGTGGCTGTCGAGGCATGTCAAGGATTTGCCAAGGTGTCGGTATGTGCATGCAGCGGACTTTATTGTGGGCAGATTGACAGGTCGGTATGACGTGACGGATGAGGCAAATGCGCTCAAGTCCGGCTACGATCTGCTGCGCGGTGAATGGCCGCCGGAACTGGAACGCGATCTTGGCCTCGATATCACACAGTTGCCTCGGGTTGTATCCTCCGGAACGCCGATCGATCACGTGAGCAATAGAGTGGCGTCGGAACTCGGGTTAAGCGCGAGGACTATTGTCGTTGCGGGTATGACTGACGGAGTCGCTTCGCAAATTGCGGCGGGCGCTGTGAAACTCGGCGACTGGAACTCGACGCTCGGCACCACGCTTGTGATTAAGGGTGTGACTCAGGAATTGGTGGTTGACAGGCAGCGACTGCTCTACAGTCACAGGCATCCCATGGGATGGTGGATTCTTGGCGGCGCGAGCAACACGGGCGGCGAGGCGATCGAGAGGCGGTTTGGCAGGGCGCAACTTGCTGAGCTTGATGAGCAGGTCGCGACCGTGACGCCTTCGGGGGTGGTGCTCTATCCACTTGAACGAAGGGGTGAACGTTTCCCCTTTATGGCCCCCTTGGCGGAACGCTTTCGACTCGGAACGGCGGCGAATGACGTCGCAGACTACGCTGCACACCTGGAGGGTGTGGCGTATGTGGAACGGTTCTCGTACGACGTGATCCGGGAGTTGGGGGTGGCGCGTCCGGATATCATACTGGCTTCGGGCGGCGGCGCCAAGAGTCGCGTGTGGCTGCAGATTCGCGCGGATGTGCTGCAGCGTACGTTTGTGCCCGCATTTCGCGGGGATGGGGCGATGGGCAGCGCGATCAATGCGGCGGCGACCAGTGTCTTTGGCGATTTGCTAGAGGCGGTCGCCCACATGGTCACCTATGGGAATCCTGTGGAGCCACGCCGGGGGATGGCCGCCCGCTATGATGAAGTCTATGGACGATTTGTGGAGGAACTGGAGAAGCGGGGTTATGTGCAGTGACTGTGGAAGACGGGAATAGGAGGTGGCTGGAGTGATTTATCTGGTCCGTCATGGACAGACGGAGTGGAATGCTGACGGCGATCGTTTCTGCGGATCCTCGGATATTTCTCTGAGCAGAGTCGGGTTGCTGCAGGCGCAGCGACTGGGTCGCGTGCTTGGCGCAGTCTCGCTGACGGCGGTCTACCACTCGGGTATGCAGCGATCGCGGGACACCGCTGCGGCCATAGTGCGTGAGCAAGGGGGCGCAGGCGACAGCGCCCTCGACAGAGACAGCACTGATCATTCCGCCGCGGTGAATTCCCTTGTTGGGAGAGAGTCGCCAGCCGTGGCGCAAGAGACAAACGCGGCGCTCATGGAGGAACGGGATTTTCGCGAAGCGGACTTTGGCGCATGGGAGGGTCTCAGCAAGCAACAGGCGGCGGTTCGCGATCCGCAGATATATGCGGCGTGGCTGTCGCAACCGGGTACGACTGCCATCCCAGGCGCGGCTCAAGCGGCGGCGGCGCAGCGGCGAGCTCTCGCAGCCATCAGGAGAGTGGCGGCGCGACATGGCGCGGAAAACGTGGCCATCGTTGGGCACAGCACATTGAATCGTCTGCTGTTGACCGGACTGTTGGGTGCGCCGATCGATTCCTACAGACGGATCGTGCAGTATAACGCCTGTGTCAATATGATCGCTGTACATGGCGACGCCGTACACATTTACGGGGTCAATATGACGACTCTTCCAACCGCTTTTTAAGGAGGCAATGTTGGTGTCCAGTGGTTTGTCCAGGGTTGTCGCCGCAGATTTCGGAGCTGGCAGCGGTCGTGTATTTTCCGGCGCTTATGATGGCAGCACGTTACAGCTTGCGCAGATTCATCGCTTCATCAATGAGCCAGTCAGACTGGCCGGATTTCTGTATTGGAATTTTCCGCGACTGTTCCAGGAACTGCTCTATGGACTGGGTCGAATCGCCGCCGATGGACCTGTGCAATCCATCGGAGTGGACACGTGGGGGCTTGATTTCGGTCTGGTCGGCGCGGCGGGGGATCTGCTCGCATTGCCTGGCCATCATCGCGATGAGCGCAATGCCCTCGGGATGAATCACGTGCTCGCGCAGCATACGCGAGAGCGTATCTTTCGCAGTACAGCGATTCAGTTTATGCAGGTGAATTCTCTGTATCAGCTTGCAGTGATGCAAATGCAGCGTCCGTATCTGCTGGAGGCTGCGCGGCATTTGCTGTTCCTGCCGGACTTGTTTCATTATTTTCTCACTGGAATCATCGTGTCTGAGTATACGATCGCATCGACGTCGCAACTGCTTGATGCACAGACAAAACACTGGGACGCCGCGCTCATCGCGGAGCTCGCATTTCCGCGCCGGCTGTTTGGCGAGATCGTGCATCCGGGAACGCTGATCGGAACGCTGCGCTCCGATCTAATCGACGCGCCCGGTATGGCAAACGGTTTTGCGCATACCAGAGTGATTGCGGTCGGCACGCATGACACCGCCTCGGCGGTTCTGGGAGCGCCTGCGCAGGCAGGGAGTCGGTTTGCCTACATCTCGTGTGGCACATGGTCGCTGATGGGGGCGGAGATCGCGCAACCAATCAGGGATGACAGGGCGCTGCGTCTGAACGTCAGCAACGAGGGCGGGGTCGAGGGCAGCATCCGGCTGCTGAAAAATATCATGGGCTTATGGATTTTGCAGGAGTGCGTACGCAACTGGAACGCTGCTGGGCTTGCTGTGACGTACGAGTCGCTGTTGCGCCAGGCGGAGGAGAGTCGGGCGTTTCAGTCCTATTTTGATCCTGACGATGTCGAATTTCTCACTCCCGGCAATATGGTCGCGCGCATTCAGCGCTGGTGCCGCGAACGCGCCATATTGCCTCCGCAGTCGCCGGGGGAGGTTACGCGGTGCATTCTGGAGAGTCTGGCCTGCAAGTATCGAATGGTTCTCGCACAGTTAGAGGATGTGCTTGGCTATGAACTTTCTGTCATTCACCTGGTGGGCGGCGGCGCAAACAATCGCTTGCTGTGTCAGTGGACGGCAAATGCGACGGGCAGACTGGTGGTGGCCGGACCGGTTGAAGCCACAGTGTTTGGCAATATGGCCATGCAGTTGCAAGCGTCCGGCGAGGTGAACGGCAGGGCGGAGATGAGAGACATCGTCCGCCGTTCCGCGCACTTGACAGAATATGAACCTTGCGATCAGGATATCTGGACAGTGCAGTACAGCGTGTTTGCGGCGGGTATCTAGCATCTGCCAGCCACAGACGACCGGACAGGGAACTGTCGCGGATGCGCCGATGGATGCTGCCCGTTGCGTCATGAATTATTTGGCGAGGATCACGGTTGTGATCGAATACGGCGACAGGCTCAACGCCAACTGCTTTGAGTGAACGGCCTCATGATGGAATGCGATGGTTTTGCTGGCCTCGCCATAGCGGTAGACGGCAACGCTCTTGCTATGCTGCTGCTGCGGCGGCAGCGGGAGTGTGACGCGGTACGTCGTGGTCGGACTCTTGTTAATGAACATGACCGCCAACCGACCGCCTTTTTGTATGACCGCATGAACGGCCACAAGGGGCTGCGTGGATGTGGCCTGGATCATCTGATCGCCGGGTTGCGCCAGGATGTGCACCATCTGCATTCCATAATACGCGGGAAATGGGGTCTCTGCAGGTGGTTCCGACACACCGCCGCTCGTTGTTGCGCTGGAAAGGATGCCGTAATCGCCGTATGATTTGTTTCCGTAGAGCGATTTGCTGTTATTGGTTCCGGTCACGGCGCCGTTGTGCACCGCCCACCAGTCCACGTTGGCGACGCCGTTTTGCAGCCAGGTCATGTAGTCGTCGGCGAGGAACAGCGCATTGACCAGACTGACGGTCTGTTTGCCGGGGTTGAACGAAACCGAATTTGTTTCCGTCAGGAGCACCTGAATATTTTTGGCGTGCGGTCCGCAGTAGTGGGCGATTTCCGAACGCAGCCCAGCCATCATGGTCGGGATTGCAGACGTGGCGTGAAGCAGCCCGGCGTCTGATTCCTGACCTGGATTCTGGGGATACCAATGAATGATTACAAAATTGATGTGTGATTTTACAATCGACAGAACGGTCCGGTTCCAGTGGGGTGTCTTGCCGTTTGGCCACACGCCGGGAATGGTCAGGACCACGCCGATTTTGATATGTGGATCGACGGATTTCATCGCCTTGATGAATGCGAGAGCATTCTTGGCGTACGCCGCAGGTCCTTTCTGGCGATGCAGGTCTTCCTCCCAGTTCGCGCCATACGTGCCGTTTCCATAGACTTCATTGCCGATTTCCCAATATTGAATATTGTCTTTGTGCGTCACGTTCGCGTATTTGACCCAGGCGGCCGCTTCAGCCGGACTGCCGCCGCCAGTGCCTGTTGCGTTTGATCCGTAGTTCACGGTGATCAGCGCCTGGCCGCCCACCTTATGCACGACGCCCATGAAGGCGTCAAACGTATCGCTTGGGTCCACATAACCCGCTGCGCCGGGCGTCAGAGTGTTTTGTTGCCAGTGATAAATGTCGGCGTCGGAACCGCCGGGAAAGCGCAAAACAGTGACCCCGACCTGCTGCAGCAGATGAGGGAGGTTGCCAGCCAGCAGATAGGGGTCCCAAATGGCTGTATTGACGCCAATCGAGGTGTTTGTAATGGCGCCGAGTCGCCGGTTCGCATTGACGGTGACGCGGGCGTTCGCAATCGCGGCGCTGGAACTTTTGGCGGCCGTCTGGGCCGACGCGCCGAACGGGAGCAGACTGGCGGATGCAGTGGCGGCGGTGGCGACGATGATTGCGGCGACGGCGGTTATTTTGCGGCGGGTGTGGTTCATGGCAACCGCGGCCTCCTGGGATGCTTGCGTAAACGATCGGAACAAAACTATCGAAAGCGTTTTCTATCGCTGCTTTATTCCTAACACGTCACGGTTCGGCTGTCAAGCCGGAATGATGGACTATTTTTTGATAGATTTTCATGTCTGAGTTTTGCGAAGCAAAATCTCAACTGAGTTTTGCGAAGCAAAATCTCACTGCTGCGCGCCACCAACAACCGGGATGAAAATTCGCCTGCGGCGATTTTTCGGGATAGCAAGTCACGTCATAGTAAGTATGTGCAGAATTAGTTACTACTTATAAAATATTGGCGTCATCGGTATAATTGGCTGTGCGCCGCGATTACGCTTGCGCACGAGCGAACGTATTTGCTGAACTGCATGCGCTCGCGCGCGCCTGGGAATACAGTCTATGGGAGTGATTGGTGATGGACTATGTCCGACTTGGAAACTCGGGACTGCATGTATCGACCATCAGTTTGGGTTGCTGGATTTTTGGAGGCGCAAACCCGACTTACGGAAAACCGGGGAAAGTAGCGCCAGGCGAGGCCGTTCGCATAATTGAAAGAGCGCTCGACCTGGGCGTCAACTTGATTGACAACGCCAACCGCTACACGGGCGGAGAAGCGGAAGAGATTTTGGGCGCGGCCATCAAAGGGCGCAGGGCGGACGTTGTCGTGGCCACCAAAGTGCGCGGACGCATGGGACCGGGGCCGAATGACGAGGGGTTGTCCAGGGCGCATATCATGCGTGAAGTGGAAAACAGCCTGCGCCGGCTGGGCACGGATTACATCGATCTGTACCAGGCGCACAGTGTTGATTGGAACACGCCCCTGGAGGAGACGTTGCGCGCTTTTGACGATCTGGTGACACAGGGCAAAGTCCGATACATCGGCTGTTCCAATTTTCCGGCCTGGATGCTGGCCAAGTCGCTCTGGACAAGCGACATCCACCGCTTGGTCAAATTTATTTCCATTCAGCCTGCTTACAGTCTGGCCAATCGCGAAGTGGAGAAAGAAGTGCAGCCGCTGTGCGTCGATCAGGGAATCGGCATGATCCTGTACAGTCCTTTGGGCGGCGGTCTACTCAGCGGGAAGTATGGGCGGGGAGCTCCGGCGGGCAGCCGCGGCGCCGCGGAATCACACCTGCTGGAACAAGCGCAGCAATTTGGCGCCGGGTTGCGCATCCTTGAGGAAATCGCCAATGAACTGGGAAAAACGCCTGCCCAGGTTGCGCTCAACTGGATCATTCACCGTCCGGCGGTCGCTTCTGCGATCGTGGGCGCCAGTCGCGTCGATCAGTTGGAAGAGAACGTGGGCGCTGTTGGGTGGACGCTGTCTGCAGAAGGGGTTGCGCGACTGGACGAAGCGTTTGCGCAGTAACTCTGCAATAGCGGCAATCGCCGCGGTGGCCGCTGGAGCGCGGCAGTAACGCAGCAGTAGCCGCAGAAGCGCAGCAGGAACGCTGCAGGGAAGCCATGGCCGCACCCAGCGCTCATGAATGACAGTCACGGAGGTCGGAACATGGAACGGATTCAAGAGAAGTACAGTCAGCTTGGAGACAGGCTGCGCAAGCTCGGAAAAGTGGTGGTCGCTTTCTCAGGCGGAGTCGACAGCACCCTGCTCCTTTACGTTGCGCTGGAAACACTCGGACCTGACAGTGTGCTCGCCATAACGGCGGACTCGGAAACGTACCCGGAACGCGAACGCGACGAGGCGATCCGCCTGGCAAACGAGTTGGGGGCGCCGCACGAAG
>Ga0209012_1001525_pt1 | contig 23577 bp, 25 predicted proteins | sample RS3BMetagenome_FD_184735 | JGI IMG/M metagenome (GOLD analysis project Ga0209012, IMG submission 184735) | Ferric oxide microbial mat and aquatic microbial communities from Rainbow Spring, Yellowstone National Park, USA - RS3B (SPAdes) (version 3) ...
CCGAGGCCATGCACTACCCCATGCGTTGTTAGCACCATGGACCTTGATGTCGGGGTACGGACGCCCCGATGAGCCGCGGAAGCCCAACCACAGGAGACCAACCGATAAGTAAACACAACACGCCAAATCAATCAGGCGCGAACACCACGCCGCGACGAGGGAGGTGCGCGCCTGTCCCATGTTTCATAAATATGAAAACTTGCCCAAAAATCTCGCTTGTTTAAGGCCTAGGGCAAGTTGAAATTTGCAAAGCCTTCCCTGAATTCTGGCTTCTGGCTTCTTCGCCGCTTGCCCTTTGTCGCTTTATCCGTGCCCCAATACCGCATGCGGGCGATATGGCTCGGCCAGAGCTGCCAGTTCTTCGGCGGAAAGCTTTATGTCCACGGCGGCAATTGCCTCTTCAAGGTGCTGTGCCTTGGAGGCACCCACAATCGGCGAGCTTACGCCCGGCTGATGCAGCAGCCATGATAAAGCGATTTGCGCATTGGAAACACCCCGTTTTTTGGCGATCTCCGTGAGCTGGTCCACCACATCAAAATCCGCCTGCTGATAGTACATTTTGTGCGCGAAGTCATCGGTTTTAGCCCGCAGTGTTTCGCCTTTTTCCGCCGCACTGCGATTGCCGGCCAGAAAGCCGCGGGCCAGAGGACTCCATGGAATCACAGCAATTCCCTCGTGGCGGCACAAGGGCATCATTTCCCGCTCTTCTTCACGGTAAATCAGATTGTAATGATTCTGCATGGAAACAAATCTGGTTTTGCCCAGGCGGCGCGCTGTGTGCAGATAATCCGCAAACTGCCAGGCATCCATTGATGAGGCGCCGACATATAACGCTTTGCCCGCTTTAACCACATCATGCAGGCCGTCAATGGTTTCTTCGATTGGGGTGTCTTTATCAAAGCGATGAATTTGGTAAAGATCGACATAATCCATATTCAGTCGACGAAGAGAATTATCAATGGCGTGCCGGATATGTTTCCGGGAAAGCCCACGCTCATTGGGAGATTCTCCCATCGCGCCGTTGAGTTTCGTGGCGATGACCACTTGTTCCCTCGAAATGCCGATTTCCCGCACCGCACGGCCCAGAATTTCTTCGCTTACGCCATTGGAATAAACATCCGCCGTATCAAAAAAGTTAATGCCGGCACCCCACGCCCGCTGAATAAACGCGCGAGATTCCGGTTCCTCCAATACCCATTGTCTCCATTTTTTGCTTCCATAAGTCATCATTCCCAGACAAATCCGGGAAACCTTCAAACCCGTGTTGCCAAGATTTACGTATTGCATCATGCACACTCCTGAATTGTGAAACTCGGGCACGCAGCCTAACGCGCCGCCACTTTGGGGTTTACCACTTTTGGCGGAAGCTGTCAATTTTTCCGAACACGAAATGAAGCGGCATTGTGTGACGCCTTTTTCGATGCCTGTCCGATGTGGTGCGGCGGACCGCCGCGCGCGGAAAGAAAATCTGTGCGGACCAGCGCAAAAAGTATTACCATCAGAACAGCGGCGAAGGAAATCACGGCACACAGCGCTTTGAGCCGGCGGCCACGACCATCCGATTGCACCGGGGCGTGCAGAAGACAAAACGCTTCATTGTGGATTTTTTCGGCAATCACTCCGGCGTCACGCAATGCCTGTATCGCCATGGTGGTAAACGCGCCGGGGCCGCAAATCCAGAAGGTTTTACCCGTTAAATCACCGTTACAGTATTTCCGGATCAGGTCGATATTGATACGACCTTTTTCGCCCGTCCAGCTTTCATCCGGGCGGCTTAACACATGCACCACACGCAGGTTTCCCTTGCTGCGATTCTCACATGCCGCAAGTTCGTCACAAAAAGCGATATCCTTGGCGGATTTATTGGCGTACAGCAGCAACACGCGGCGGTTTTCGGCGCGATCGGTAATATAGCGGATCATGCTGCGAAACGGCGTGATGCCAATACCGGCGGCAATGAACACAAGCTCATCGGCGGCGGAATGAAATTGATGTGAGAAGCGACCAAAGGGGCCATGCACCGTTACCACATCGCCCGGTTTGGACGTGCCAATGGTGCGGGTAAAATTTCCAAGTTCCTTTATCGCCAGCATCAGTCCATCCGGCTCGCTGGGGCTGGAGGCAATCGTCCAAACGTGTTCTTCACCGGGTGCATCGGCACCGGAACGATGAAAATGAAAAAAAGCGAATTGCCCCGGACTGTAACGCAACGATCGCCCCGCATTGGCTGGTTTTAGCTTTACCTGCCACAGCCCGTGGCTCATTTCATCAACAGCATCAATGTGGTAGCGGAAGCTCTTCAACTGGCGTGGCCGGAAGATGTGGCTCCATGCCATCGACCAGAAAGCCGCCGCCACGACGGTTAATACCACAACACGCAATGGCCAGGGCGCAAAGGCACCACTGGAAAGCAGGCCATGCGTAAACGCGACAACCAATACCGCCAATCCCAGAAGGCGATGCGTCAATCGCCATTTTTCAAATTCCACGCGCAAGCCCGCCCGGTAAACGCTCACGACAATCTGCACCGTCAGCAACACGATGGCCATTCGCCCAAGTTGCAAATGCCATGGCAGCCACAGCCGCGTAAGCAGGCCGATATTCAGATAGGACAACAATGAAAGATGCACGATAATCGCACAGAATCCCACCATCGCCATTCTGCGGTGAAAAAGCATTACCGCATCAAGACCAAAGGGCTTGGCGATCCAGTTATAACGTGCCGCGAGGATGAAACTTGTGGCGATGATCATCAGCCCGACAAGACCAAAACCCAACGCAATTTCTTTGATAAACTGGCTTGCCGGAACACGCCCGTGCGATGCGGCCAATGCCAACGGCACGATCAGCGCCGCGAGATATAACACAATCAGCAGCACAGCGCGGGGCCATGATCCACCGGCAGCAGTGGCGACAGAATCACCCGTAGCCGTTGCGCCAATTTCCAATTCAGACACAGCCATCCTGCCAATCCTTTATTATGGCAAAAGCTTGCGGCACGCCCGCCGACACGGCTTTTGCGTCATGCAAGGCTATCCGTTGGAATCCATAGAATCAAGGCAGGATTTCATGAAACATTCCGGTTGAATTGTTGCTTGGCGGTACATTCTCTATAATCCGATATGAAACGTGCACCGCGACGAATCGCCGATGTGGCGATTACAACTGGGGCAGGATTCTTTACGAAGGGTTATCTGATGAAATTGCAAAACAAAGTTGCCATTGTTACCGGGGCGGCCACAGGCATTGGTCAGGGCATCGCCATACGCCTGGCGAAAGAGGGTGCGGCGATTGTAGTGGATTATGTGGGCAAACCCAGAGCCGCGGATGAAACCTTAAATGCCATAAAATCCGCCGGTGGGAAAGCGATTGCGGTAGCAGCCGACGTGAGCAATCCGCAACAGGTTCAGGCGATGGTGGATGAAGCGGTTAAGACTTTCGGCAGTTTGGATATTCTGGTGAACAACGCGGGCATCGAATTCAAACACCCGTTTGTCGAATTTCCGGTTGAGCAATTTCAGAAAATTATTTCCGTTAATTTGATCGGGCCGTTTGTATGTGCACAGATTGCCGCACGGCAGATGATTAAGCAGGGCAAAGGCGGCCGAATTATTAATATTTCTTCGGTACATGAAGACCTGCCCATGCCCACCAATGCGCCGTATTGTGCCACCAAGGGCGGCATACGCATGCTCACGCGTACCATTGCGGTGGAACTTGCACCACACAAGATCACGGTCAATAACATCGGCCCTGGGGCGATATTCACTCCCATTGATGCCGATGTGGAAGCCAACAAGGCTTTGGAAGATGCTTTGATGGCCGAAATTCCATTGGGGCGCTGGGGCAAGCCGGAAGAAGTGGCCTCCTTGGCGGCATTCCTGGCATCCGATGAGGCAGCGTATTGCACAGGATCCACATTTTTTATCGATGGCGGGATGTTGCGGCAGGCCGGTGCACTTTAAGGCCCTTTTCCGCGAGCGAAGGATATGCGAATGGCGATTACTGCGGTTAACGGGCGTCATAGCCTTCTGCTGCGCATGATGGAGTTCATGTTCTGGGGTGATCGGCGCGTCCTTACAGCCGCATACGCGACCAGTAAACCGGAATATTATGCCGAACGGGGATTCTCGGCGGGTTCATTGCATAAGCTGCTGGTGCACGCCATGGCCGCCCAGTGGACGTGGCTGTCGCGCTGGAAGCGATTGGAGGTTTTGCGTTTAGAGGATGCAACGGACTATCCAACCCGCGAAATGCTGCTGAATCGGTGGCTGCGGGTGCACCATGATCTTGCAGAATTTCTGGCGGCCCAAACGGAAGCTACGCTGGCGGCAACCCTTACCTATCGCAATACGCGGGGAGAGCAATTCACATTGCCCTTGGGCGAATTGGTACTGCACTGCCTGGATCATGGAACCTATCATCGCGGGCAGATTAACAGTTTGATTAAGTTAGCCGGAGGGACACCGGTCGCGGTTAATTATTTCCAGTTTAGTCTGGAATATCCTCTTCGGACCGAGGCTTTATGAATAAGTCCCTGATTTCGGCAGTATTGGCGGCGGCAGTACTGGCGAGCATCGGCGGATACTGGTGGTACCGGCAGAGCCGTCGCCTGACCAGGGCCTTTTAGTTTTCGGCGTTGCGTGGATTATCGGGAGACAGCTTGATCACGTTTCCCAGTAAATCGTTCTGTTCCGGAGCGTCATGAAAACGAAAAAGGCTGAATAAAGGGAAAACTAAAAGGCCCTGGTCGCCTGACGTGGGCGCAGGTCAATCAATTGATTGCAGATAAATTTCCGCACGTACCACAGCTATCAGTGTCGGCGCTGCATACATGGCTCGCCGATTCGCACAAGGCGCAACCGCTGCTGTTGGATGTTCGGGCGAAGGCGGAATATGACATCAGCCACCTGCACCATGCCCGATGGGTTAATGCCGATGAAACCGTAGCCAAGGCGATGGTGGGTGTTGCCCATGATCGCCCGATTGTCGCCTATTGTTCCGTGGGGTACCGCTCATCAGCTTATTGCCAGCGGTTGATGCAAGATGGATTTACCCACGTGCACGATTTGCAAGGTTCCATTTTTCAATGGGCGAACACAGGATTACCGGTCTATCGTGCCGGTAAAATGGTGCATCATGTTCATCCGTATGATCGCCATTGGGGACAACTGTTGAAGCGTTCACTTTGGAAATTTCCATCAGCAAAACGTTAATCAAACAGCAACCCGGCGTTGCAAGATACACGTATCTGCGTCCGCATTGTGGCACTAAATAACTGCGGAATCAGTGGGCAGCGCCTTGTTTTAGCAGCTTTTCAACATCGGCCGCAAGCACTCGCGGAGAGTACCCGACAATGATATGCCGCAATACACCATGCCGATCAATAACAAATTCTGTCGGAAATCCGGTAATGCCAAGCTTCTGGGCTAAAGCGCTATTTCCAGGGTTATGATCAAAAATCTGCGGCCAGCCTTCTTTCCGGTGCGCTTTTTGATAGCTGACAACGGATGCCTCGGTGGATTCAACCGGAACCCCTACCACTTCCAGACCGTGACGGTGGTACTTACTATACAGTTTCGAGATATAAGGCGCTTGCTTCAGACACCAGGGACACCAGGTACCCCAGAAATCAACTACAATCACTTTCCCTTTCCACTTGGAGGTATTCAAGCGGCCGCCCCCCAGTAGTTGGCCAGTGAGAACCAGCGAATGCCCTTTTCCAACCGCAGGATTCGCACCAGCGGCCTGCCCGTTGCTCCGCTGGTAATTGATCACTACAAATAGTCCCGTCAATAAAGCGGAAGCCGCTAAAAAGATGGTGCCCTTACGCCAAGGTCGGTTAAATTGATCTGACATATCTATTTTCCTTTCGTGTGAAACCCCAGTAACACCAAATACGTCAACCAAGCGTTACATATTATAGCCATCCGAACATCCGATATCGAAACAGTTGCGAAAATACCGGTATCGAAGGGTGCGGGACACTTTACGCGGGTAATGAAAATAAGGGGCCGCCAAGAAATAACGTTTACAAATATGACGCCGGGATTTTGGCGTCTGGCAAGACGCCCGCGAGGAGCATATCCGCATGGATACGTAACGAGCGGGCAACGCGGCCAGAGGTCAAAAGACCAAGTCAGATTGGAAAGGTTATTTCTTGGCGGCCCCTAAGGTTCCCGAGCACCGGATGATAATCTCCCGGCGCGCCGGGATTGATCTTATGCCGCGAACCAACCACCGGGTTACCACAGTGCTCTGGGAGGCTGTCCGAGTAATCGCCGGGTTGCGATGCAATGAATCCAAATTAGTGGCCGCGACAGAGCACACGTTACAATTTTCCGATCAATTCAACGGGGCCTTGTGGCTGCAAATCTCCGCCGGCGGGTTCAATGGTAACTGCGGCGGTCAAGGCATGAGAAAGCTTCATCCCGGCGGGAATTGTGGGAGTGAACATGACAAAACCTGTGTCATCGACGTTAAAAGTTCCGGCCGGAATTTTTTTGCTCGCCGGGGTAATCCACCAGAGCTCATACGTTTTATCTGAATGGAGTTGCTTTAAATCCGCGGCACAGAATTTCCATATTTTTGCGTGCTTATCCCAGAATAATCGGCCAAAAGCCGAAGGTTGCTTACCAGCCCCTTCAAGTGACGCGATTTGCAGGTGGCGAACCTTGAGCATATTAATCACCTGGTCGGCCTGCTGCACCCGGCTCTCAAGCCGCTGCACACGATTTTCCCAATCCGTTACAACTGTTGCCTCATGGGCAATAACCTTCCGATTCTGGTCTTCGCTAAACGCTAGAAGCTGGTGGAGGCCATGAATTTCAGTTTTCTGAAGATGTTGAATGTATAGACTTATCCCCATCCCGATCAGCAAAGCAATACTGGCCGCCATGGCCAGAATAAAACCCATTCGTGAATTCTGCTGGGGGATTTTAAGAGAAGCAGGCGTTATGGACTGATCAATACGGCGTTCCAGTGCCTCACGCAGGACACCGGGAACCGGCGTTGGGTTGACCGCGATTGCCAAATGAGCGGCGATTTCGGTGAAATCACCCATTAGTTCCCGACAGTGCGGGCAGTTTTCAAGGTGCGCTTCGAGGTGCGCACTTTCTTCCGGCACTGCAGCTCCGGCAGCTTGAAGGGGGATCACGTCTTGGGCCTCACGGCAATTCACAGTGTTGACTCCGCATCTACACCTACATTACGCAAAATTTCGCGCAGGCGGATTAAACCCAAGCGAATATGGCTCTTGACCGTGCCGAGCGGTATCTTGGTTTTCTCGGCAATTTCGGTATGGCTAAGTCCCTCAAAAAACGCCAATTCCAGTGCTTGACGCTGCGGAGCACTTAATTGCCGGACGCCTGCCCGAACCTTTTCCTGTCTTTCAGCGAGGTCCGCATAATCCACAGGCGTACCGCGATCGGGAATATCCAGTCCTTTATCGGCCGCAGTTTCAACCGAAATCTGCGGACCGGGCGGCATTTTCTTTACGGCATTGGCACTGCGGTGCCGATCTATCGCCCGACTGCGGCATAACATGACCAGATAGGTCAGCGGTGCCGCGCGCGCAGGATCATAACGGTCGGCCCGATTCCAAACTTCCCAAAACACGTCAATCAGCAGGTCCTCGGCCTCGCTGCGATCAGCGAGCAGTCGGGAGCAAAGCGTCAGAAGCGTTCCAGAATATTTATCGTAAAGCGTATTAAGTGCGGAACGGTCGCGCGATGCGACGGCCCGCATCAACGACAGATCATCTGCCAACGATCCACCTGCCTCAGGGGTCAAATTGCAGCTCCTTGGATCATCCCGACATTGAGCCAAGCCCGTAAGCCTCTGCGGGATGCAAAATCTTTTCGTACCGCGTCCAGTATACCCGCTTTATCGCATTGCCGCAGTCAGACGTGGTCCGAGTTCAATTTGCGGCTGCGGAGCAGGTTTATACGTCGGCGGAATGGAAATTTTCAGTGGTTGACGTTTGGACGCGGGCAGTCCATCCTGGTCGATAATCCGCTGAATGGCCATGATCCCCTCAATGAGAGTTTCAGGCCGTGGCGGGCAGCCGGGCACATAAACATCCACCGGCATAAACTGGTCAATGCCCTGTACGGTGGCGTAATTATCAAACACGCCACCGGTGCTGGCGCAGGCTCCCATACTGATAACCCATTTTGGCTCGGCCATTTGCAGGTAAATGCGATGCAAAACGGGAACCATCTTAAAGCTGATCCGCCCGGCGACAATTAGTAAATCAGCCTGGCGGGGCGAAAACCGCATGACTTCCGCGCCAAAGCGGGCCAGATCATACCGGCTGCTTGCGGTGGCCATAAGCTCAATACCGCAGCAGGCGGTGGCGAACGGCAGTGGCCACACGCTGGAACGCCGGCACCAATTGACCACTTTCTTCAAGTTAAGTGTGAGAAAATTATCCGGCAATGTTGTTGGTTCAATTGACATTATAAACTCCATCCTGTTCGGTTTTTTGCCTTAATCCCATTGAAATACGCCCTTACCCCAAGCATACACATAAGCAACCAGCAGAATTAATGTAAAAACTAAAATACTGACAAACAGCGCACCAAGCGGTAATACGACCCAGGGGTGGCGCTGGTTATTGAAAACGTAAAGCCAGGGGATGATAAACAGCACTTCGACATCAAATACCAGAAATATCATCGCAACGAGATAAAAGCGTACATTGAAGCGCTCTTTGGTGCTTCCCAGCGGATCAACACCCGATTCATACGTTGAATCCTTCACCAGCCCCTTGCGAGCCGGCCCCAGCGTATGGGACAGAACCACATTGCCGATTCCAAATGCCAAGCCGATGAGAAAAAGAATCCCCAGCAGCGCCCATCCGCTATAAAACGCTACATGGGTGGATGCCAGAGTCGTTGTCAGCACATTTACCATTCACGTATATCCATCGTCAGTGAAACAATTCACAATCTTTCAATGATTATATCGGAGCGCGGCGGCTAAGGTCAAAGGTGGGAAAATATCGCCTTTGCTTGGTCATCGGTAAACCATCGCCTATTATTGATATTTATGAAGATTGATGGCTCACTTACAGACCGTTTAGCACGGCAAATTAAATCAGTCGCGGCAAGCCAGAATTACGGTGTTGCAACGATTTGTACAGCTCCGGCGCGGGTTGACGTGCTAGGGGGGCTGTCTCTGGAAGCGGGCGGCGTTGTGGCGCAAATGGCGTTACCGAGTCGGGCCGGAGTAGCCTTGCAATGGCGGGACGATGGCAAAATGATCTTTTTGGGGCAGCAGCGTCGACAGAATCATCAACCGGTTATTTTGCCGGGTGCAGCCATCTTTTCCACTGGTGGCCGATATGGCGATCAATCAATACCGCCTCTGGATGACCCACAAGTGGCATGGACCGCTCCTTTAATAAATGTTTTTAAATCACTGATTGGCTTGGGAATGACATTTCCCGCCGTGCAAAGTAACCATGGCGCTCTGGGTGCGACGGTAGTGATGGATTCAGATATTCGCGCAGGATCAGGACAAGCCGCATCCACAGCGGTTACATCCGCCTTTCTGCAAGCTCTCAGCGTCAACCGGGGAATGGTGCTGACGGCCATTCAAAAAGCGCACATCATCAGCGATGCGCAACGCGCCTCAGATGGCAATCACGGGCACGTTGTGGATGCATTAACGGTTTTATCCGCCCAGGATGGTCCCCCCGCGCACCTGTTACGCTATAGCGCTCAGCCTCATTCCCTGCTGGGACAGATACCACTTTCCAGGGATATACGCATACTGGCATTGGATACCGGCGTAACATGTGCGACAAATCGGAATATCTTCGCGGAATTTCATCTCACGGGAGCCATGGGGGCGAAAATTATTGAAACCATTTATCGTGATCTGGGTCAGAGGCACAACCCGATCCACGGGTATTTGGGCAATGTTTCGCCGGAGTTGTACCGTCGTTATTTTCGTTCGATGTTGCCACGGCGCGTACGCGGTGCGGATTTTCTAAGAACCTATGGGCCACTGGATCCCACTGCTGGAGAGATCATAGGTGAAAACATGTATGCCATTCGCACGACGCTGGATCATTTAATCAACGAATATGAGCATGCGGAGCATTTTCTCCAGGCCATGGAAGAATTGTCGGAATCGCCGGTCGAGCCTGCGATCTCGGCGGAACGCCGATTGATCATGCAACGCGCCGGACGACTGATGCTGGCTTCGCACCACAGTTATCGATTGCGCCTGCAATTATCGTGTCCTCAGGCCGATTGGCTCGTGGATCAGTTATCCACTGCCGGCCCAAAGACCGGAACGTATGGCGCGCGCATAACCGATTGCGGCGGCGGGGGAACCGTCGCGGTGCTGATGGACGCATCCGATCGTGCGACCGACACCTTATTATCTATTATGAGTCGATATAAAGAAGAAATGGCAATGGAGGTCGATGTGCGACAGGCGGGAGCGGCCGGCAGCGCCGGAGCGTTAATATGACAAATGCGGTCTCAGAAAAGAATACTGGAATGTGTCAGCGGGAATTGGCGATGGGTATTCTTGATGCGTTTGGATATGAAACAGTTTGCTTTCAGACATTACAGCGCGGAATGAAACTCTGGTTTTCAAAGCGGCATACGGGGATGGTTGGATATGTTGAGTCGGGAAGGCATTGGATCACAGCAGGCGGCCCCATTGGCCGCGGCGATCAAGTTGCGGACATTGCGGAAGAATTTGAACGCTCCGCCCGGAAAACTCATCGGCGCGTATGTTATATGTGTGCGGAACAACACACCGCCGATCCATTAACATCCAACGGGCGCGGAAAATTAATCATCGGTGCCATTCCGTTATGGAATCCAGCGCACTGGCCGCACATTATTTCCCACAATGCGCGATTGCGATATCAGATCGCGCGGGCAAAACGACAATGCAATGACGTAATTGAAATTACACCAGCGCACGCAGCACGTTCATCGGTTATTCGCGAAGTTATCCGGCAGTGGGTGTCCCAGCGCCGGCTTATGCCAATGCGCTTCCTGGCGGATCCATTTATTCTTTCAGATGGGGCAACTCATCGGAGAATTTTCACGTTAACCCGTCGCAACGGGCAATTAGTTGGGTTACTGGCCGCTTCACCAATCCCGGTGCGAAACGGCATGTTTATTGAGCAAATAGTCCGCCTGCCGCACGCGCCAAACGGTGCCGTGGAATTGATGATTGACCATGCCATGAGGGAATTTGCAAGTAATTGCCGCCACATTACCTTGGGACTTGTGGCAGGAAGTCAATTTGCATCTGACCGTGAAAATCCCTGGTGGGCAAGAATCGCGCGGTATTCCGCCCACCGCTGGGGAGGATGTTTGTATCGGTTTGGCTCTTTGGAAAATTTCCGGGCCGCATTGCAGCCGGAAAAGTGGGAGCCGGTTTATGCCGTATCCGATCGGTCCCATGTGACCCCAGAGGACGTTCTACGTGCATGTGCGGCGATGTTCCGGTTTCCAATTTTTCGATTCGGCCCCATCAAAGATATTTCAGATATCTGGTGGCCGCGCTCGAGTTCACAAGGCGGAACGGCTGATGAAATCAGAGCTTTTTCATAATGATCAGGTAATTGAATCCACGTAGAAAAAAATTGCCCTCCAGCGCGGCAGCGTGCCAGTTTCCCCGTTTTAGTTTCTGGTTGTGCCGCACCACGGCGATAATATCCACGGGCGTAAATTGCCGCCGAAGCAACGCGAAAAGATCGAAGCCAATGGGAATAAACGGCTTACCTTTTTTGAACGAATCACTGACATACAGCGCCAAATATCGCCTCGGTTTCATTACGCGATGACATTGAGCAAATACGTCGCGCATGGAACGGTAATATTCATTAAGTCCCCCATCCTCTGATGATTCGCTTGCGTCCAGTTTACCGATGCACTTTGGATCGTCGGAATAATCCACGTGCGTGCTGTAAGGTGGATCAATGAATACAAAATCGATGCTCTGATCCGGCAAGGGAATTTTCCGCGCATCTGCGGGTTGAATATCCGCGCGGCGCGGTACAAGGTCAAAGCCCGCGCCCAGCCGGCCCAATTCCGAAGCGACATCCAGGGTGGTACCGCTTCCGCACATAGGATCAAGAACTTTATCCCCTTCGCGCGTATAGCGCTGCAAGAGATTCCATATCACCCAGGCCGGCGTGGCTCCCACGTAATCTTTGTCACCATGGGTGTCGCGACCATAATCTTGCGAGGGATATTCCCACAACGTGGTGGTTTGAACACGCAGCGTCGGCTTGGTAAATGATTGCTTCATAACAATAAACCGCGCGATAGATGGTTATCCCGCTGCAAAGCATACGCCCGCCGCTTAACGCGTTTCACCGCTGCGCAATCGCATTTCCAGGCGGGCGATGTTGCCCAGTGAAATAAGGTGAGCAAGAACCAGCCCCAGAAATCCCTGACGATACAATTCAACAATCTGAGTATCGTTCAAAGCATTGAGTTTTGCTTCATCCACCGCGAAAAATCCACGCAATGCTAACGGCTGATTGGCGGTATCGCGGGCATGTATTTCACGCCCCACCAGCAGATTCAATTCATTGAGCTTTTGGACAAACGTCTGGGTATGTCGGATGTTGCCCTGATATTGCCCTAAAAACTCCAATACATTTTTCAGAAAAGGTGTCTCGGCACCGTGTTCATCAAACAGGGCTTCGCCGGAATCGGTACCATCCGGTGTCGGCGCACCATTTTCCGCGGTGCCAGCCGCCGCGCGCGGATCATGCCAGCCGCTGAACGCGGTATCCACGCACACGCTGAGATCCTGCGCATTGTTCCGCTCAGCCAAAACAAACGGATATCGGCGGATAAATGCCGGGACGTATACGCCAGTCCATTTACCGTCGGGGTTCACGAATAAATTCTCTTCATTCCTCAACCCCAACACGACTACCGGCATGAGCCGATCCGGCGAGGGTCCGGCAAATACAATGGGATATTCCGTCGCGGCCCGGCCAAATTCCAAAGCAGTCACGGGAACCGAATTGGTTTTTTTCGTGAACGCAAAATTGGCATTGCGCATATTCACCCGGGCCTGCCGGTGCGCTACCCGATCAAGAAGCACCGGACGTTGATAAAACAAAACCGTACCTGCACCGTTCGTCACATGATCCTCGCTAAAAATCTAACTCATGACCCTGGCAAAACCACACATGTGGCCGTGCAGTTACTATACGTCCCGGATTGCTCCACCGCAATAAGTGCTGTGAGCAAATGTACCTCGGAAAGGAAATCGTGGATACAGAAGCCGCAAATGACGCACGCGGTGATCGCGTGCAATCTGGTCTCCGGATCATGGATCATAACTATGGATATCATCACGGGTGCCGAACATACCGTCCTGGCCGGCGCTGACAAAACACGGAGCGTGAGAATTATAAAATACAGTGGGCAAAAACTGAATTGCATTTCCCCATGCATCATTGACTTGGGTAATCATCAACATATTCCCATTGTTTGGCATGGCGACCATCGAGCTTTTTACCATGGATGACGGAAGTCGTGTAAGAATATTGGAATGCACCCGCCATACCCCGTTCACGTCCTGATAAGCGTGCAATTGCTGATATTCAACCAGAAAGCTGTACATGGAAGGAGGTACCACGCCGGCGGTTTTGTGAACTACCGACTCCTCGGCGCCCATAAGCGCGGCAAGTTCACTGCGGGTGAGTGCACGCCGCGATGAATTGAGCACTTGGCGGCCCACCGCCAGCGCAATGCCCACCAAGATGGCAATTACTGCCAGGGCCACCAGCATTTCAATGATGGAAAATCCTGACCGACGACTGCGGCAAACTCTCACTCTCTGTCTCCCTCGCAATTCAGGGCCTCTCAATCCCGACGAACCATTCGCCAGTTTATTTATGTGTGAAGATAATTATCGAAGTGCTCCACAAAAGCAAGAAAAAACTTCTACTTTTTTTCACCGCCAACGTGTGATAACCTTTCGACCCATAATACAGCCCGCAGTTCTTCATAACCCCCCTGTTAATGACTAACTTCCAACTTCCGCTCAGCGACGCAGCGTCGATATATCCGGGCCATCTGCTCGGCCACACATTCCCAACTGAATTCCCGATGCACACGTTCATAACCGCGCTGCCCCATTTCTACTGCGCCGCTGCGATCAGTATTTAGCCTATTGATCGCAGATGCCAGTGCATCTGGATCACTCTCCGGGACAACCACTCCCGCTTCCCCCACCACATCCGGGATGGTACCGGAATTGCTGCCTATCACTGGAACCGCGCACGCATGGGCTTCAATAATCACCCGCCCAAATTGCTCCTTCCATGTCTTTGTTGTGCGGGATGGCAACGCAAAAACATTCATGGAATTCATCAGCATCGGAAGCTTTTGCAACGGAACGCCGGGGATAATACGAACGCGATCCGTCATTCCCAACTGCTGAATTTGCAATTCTAACGCCGCCTTAAATGGCCCGTCACCAACAAAAAGCAACTTCACCTCACGTGGGCACTGCGCCATAGCTGCCACCAGGTCCGCAAGGCCCTTCTCCTCCACCAGTCGCCCAGCGTAGCCCACCAGAAACTCTTCGGATGTACACCAATCCGCCAAACCTGTTTCCTGCCGGCACATCGCACGAGCCATGGGCACAAAGAGTTTCGCATCCACCGCGTTGGGCACCACTTCCCCAGGCCCGCGATAGCCTTTGTCATGCGTGATTGACAAGGCCTCCCGGCTGCGACCAATGACAAAATCAGCATGTTTGAGCGTGTAACGCCGAAACTGCTCAAATGGCGGTGGCAATATGCGATTAATATTCTGTTCCGTCTCAGAAATTATTTTCGCCCCAGGCAACATCCGGTCTCGCAGCCATACCGCATGCGCACTAACCAAGGCCCACGGCTCTTCCCAAAGGTCAATAACGTCCGGCCTGAACTCACGAAGAATTTTCGGCAACTCCGGGTAGTGATGCAAAAAGCACTGCGCGGGACCAACCCATGGCCAGCGTACCTTACCAACGTGATAATGCGCTGTGGCATGATCGACAAATTTAACCGGTCGCCATTTGCCATAGTGCTTCCACCGATTCGGAATCAGCACGCGCAAGTCTATGTCCGGCATCGCATGCAGCAATTCCGCCTTGGGCTGCCCCTCACTGGGAGACTGACACGTATGTGAAATAAGTAATATTTTCATAGCTTAGAGATCGCCGATCAGTAGCGTTGATGATGTAGGGGAAGTGCCAAGCAGAGCAGACGTTACCCGTTCACGCCACTTCCTCAAAAGTGAAGTGGTGTTTCATTAAATCGGAAGAAAATTGCAGACATTGGAGAATGTCTTCGCGGGTCAATGTGGGGTATTCTTCGAGCACATCCTCAATCGAATCACCGGCACCAAGAAATTCAAGCACCGTCTGGGCCGGGATCCGCGTACCCTTAATGATCGGGGTTCCGTTGCATATATCAGGATCAACAATGATTCGTTCCATGCATTCTATTGGACCCGCTTGCTTCGTCAATCACCAGCGCGCTATACCCACGCGCTATACCCGGACACTTTCGCCGTTTCTAGCCAAGCCACACCGTTCCACTGACGCAACGAATGCTCGGCGTACCGGAAGGCCGCAACCGGCAGGGTACCCAGGGCACGTTTCGGAATTCCTGATTGCCGCCTGGTACCGCTTCCGACGTTCCCCTTACCTAACTTCTCGTGCGAACCGTTTCGCCGCTGCCCACCATTACGTCTACTATCTCATCCACACGTGAACGCCAGGAATGTTTGCCGGCTTCCGCGCGACGCAATTCGCTTTTTTCAGTACCCTCCGCAATTGCCGCCCGGCACTGTGCCACAAATTCTTCCGCCGTCCGCGCGGTACGCACCAATTCCGGGTAATCGCGGAAACCTGCGACATCCGTCGATACAATCGGCTTGCCCGCCGCCAGATATTCCCACAGTTTTATCGGATTAAGGCTCTCCACAAACGCCGTCATGCAATGCGGCACAATGCACACATCAAACGCCCGCATATACTGCGGCAAATCCCGATATGCCATCGGCCCGGAAAATATCACCCGGCCCGTGGCCTCCAGTCGATGCCGCTGATGAGCCGGCAGCATCACCGGCCCAATAAGCACAAGTGTCCCCGGCATATTTTGCGCTTTCATCGCCACAGTCATCGCCTCCACAAGCGTCACATCCACGCGATCGGCATGAATGCTGCCCGTATAGCCAAAAACGGGCCGGGGCCAGTTCCGGCACGGTTCTGGCAACGGGCCATGGTCATCGAGAACGCAGCGATAATGCGCCGCATCCACGCCATTGGGAATCAGGCGGATGTCCCTGCATAATGCTTTGCGCGATTCATAAAGCGATTTGGAACACACAATAACTGCGTCCGCCTTGCGGCAAAGTCGGGCGTCTTCCGCAATGGTGCGATCCAGCAACGCCTTGCGATCTGTGAAGTGCGTAAATTGTGTCCAATCATCGGTGATGTCATAAATCACCCGCGACTCACCCATGCGGCCAACCATGTGAACCGCATCCTGCGGATTGAGCCACAGCACAGTTCCGCGAAGCGGAGAGGAGTTAGGAGTTAGGAGGTAGGAGTTAGAATGCTGCGGAAGCGCTGCGCTGGACGAGAAGTCAGAAGACGGAAGACAGGAGGCAGAAGGTTTCGGATGCGCTGTGCTTTCATTTTTTGTAGCATCCTTACTGCCTTCTGGATTCTGGATTCTGGATTCCGGATTCTTAAGCCGCTTCTGGCTTCCGGATTCTGAATTCTGCTCCCCCTGTAACCTGTCCCCTGTAACCCGTAACCTCGCCGCGGCGGCTGCCGCCTCCGTATTGTTCTTTGATCCTTGCTCATTGAGGCGAAGCGCCGCCCGCCGAACATACCAGCGCGTCATAAGGTCATTAACCCATCGCCCTATCGCCAGCGTGCTCGGCAGCAGCTTCAGCGGCCTGGTTACCGTGATGTTGGGAAATCCTTCCGGATGCCAATTATTCGGCCCGCGCAGCGAACCAAGCCGCCGCGTGCGAATGGCGTTGGAAACGTCCCGCGGCGGACAGACAAACAGTATCCGCATATCCGGATAACGCCGCGCCAGCTCCGCACAAACAAACTGGTTTCGCCGCCAGATGTCGTCCCAGGATTCGAGAGAAACAAATATAAGCTTTTTCATTATGAATTGAATCCCGCTTAAACACGAGACGCGAGCCACGTTAGAACCTGCAACCTGGAACTTAGAACCTAGAACCTAGAACCTAGAACCTAGGACCTAGAACCTGGAACCTAGAACCTGGAACTTGGAACCTGGAACTTGGAACCTGGAACTATTCGGAGGCGCTTCGCTTTCATTTAGCGCAGCATCCTTATTAAATTTTGAATGCTAGATTCTGAATTCTGCGTCAGATTCTAGATTCTGAATTCTGCCCCCGCGGCCCCGCCGCCGACGCGAGAATCGCGGAGCGATAACCATTAAGCAGCCGGGCGACTTCCTCGCTGGATTCCCACAGCGACTGCTTTTTCAGATAGCCCAAGTCGTTGGCCAATACGAGGTAGTACCGACATTCATCCAGCGAACCCTCGGAAATATTCAGATAGCGAGCCTTATCCGCCTCGGATCGTTTGCGAAACCCCTCCGCAATATTGGCCGACACGGAAACCGCCGCACGGCGAAACTGCGAGGTCAGGCCAAAGAGTTCATCCTTTGGGAACACTCGGGTCGTGGCGTACACCTGCAAAGTAAACGCATGCGCCTTTTGCCACACTACCAAATCCTCAAATGTTTTTGCCGGATTGCGAATCATCAAATCTCCTAAATTCTAGGTTCTTGGTTCTAGGTCCTAGGTTCTTACGGCGGAGCCGCCGCGGCGCCGGATCAGCCACGCACGCAGGCGGATCTTCGCCGCCAGTTTCGCCCGGCGCTTGGGCATCACCAGCCACATAATTCCCCACAGCGGCAACCGCAGCACGCCGCCCACCGTCACCGCCGTCCGCGCGCTGTACATGCCCAGCACACCATGATGCTTGCGATAATAATAGTCCCCGCTATCAAAAAAATATTTGTTTATCTTCGGCTTATCATCCGCACCGCTGGCCCCCCCCAAATGCGTCACCTGCGCCACAGGGGTGAACGCAATTTCCCAGCCCGCGTCGCCAATTCGCCTCTGCCAGTCGGTTTCCTCAGCGTACATGAAAAATTTTGGGTCAAAGCCCCCAACCATTTCATACACACCGCGCCGCACCATCATGCACGCCCCGATCACCCATTCCGGATGCAATGGCTTGTCATGCCCCCAGCGGCGAAGATCTCCCAGAACACTTGTCGCCGGAGCCACTGCGGAAATCCATAACGCCTCCCGCCACGCCACGCCCGGTGACGGAAACCGATAACATGAGCGCTGCAAGGATCCATCGGCGTTCAGCAGCCGCGGCCCCACCACGCCCACCTTCGGCTGGTCCTCCAGCACCTTGAGCATCGCCGGCAACGCCCCGGGCGTTAAAAATGCATCGCTGTTCAACAGCAGAAAATTGTCCCCCTTCCCCTGTTTCATCGCCACATTATTCGCCGCCCCAAATCCCGCATTCTCCCCGTTGCGTATCAGCACCACCTGCGGAAACTCAGTGGCAATCGCGTCCGCACTGCCATCAGCAGATGCGTTATCGACAACTATCACCTCCACCGCCACACCATCTTGATGCGCGAAAACACTGCGCAGACACTTTAATGTTGTGTCCCTGGTATTAAACGAAATGATGATTACTGAAAGCATGGTCAGTATTACTCAGTATTGATCAGTATTGATCAGTATTGTCAGTATCAGTCGACCCACTATGCTTTTGGCGGCGCATTGTGCGCATGGAGGCGTAGAGTATGCGCGCCACTTCGTCAGCGGATGCAATAATTTCTGCTCCGCTTGCACTGCTAAGATAGCCCGAATCGACCAGCAGATTCACCCAGTATTTTGTTTCCTGACATTCCTTGTAGGCAATTGCAATTTTATTGGAAAGATCCGATCGAGATACCGCGCCGCCCGATTCGGCCAAATTGGCACCCGCGGAAGTTCCGCTCCGCAACAACTGCTTCGAAAGTACATACTCACGCTTTTCAGACCGCAGATATTCACATACTTTCACAACCTTCAGCGCCAGCACATACGCCAGTTTGAATGCCGGCCCCTCCTTGGCCACTGCCGGCCCATTGCCGCTAATACCCCTTCGATTCCCGCCATTCGAGCCATAAGAATTCACCATTCGTCATCCTCCGATACAGTATTGATCAGTATTATCAGTATTGGTCAGTATTATTCAGTATTGATCAGTATTATCAGTATTGTCGGCATCATCAGTATTATCAGTATTACTCAGTATTATCAGTATTATCAGTATTGATCAGTATTGGCCAGTATTGGTCAGTACTGATACTTACTGATTCTTACTGATATTTACTGATCAATACTGACATTTACTGAATACGCGGCGAGCATGCCGGCCGCCATTCGGCGGGCCGTGAACTTCTCCTCATACCGCTTCCGTCCCGCTTTTCCCATGCGCTGCCGCAGTTCCGGGTCAGCCAGCAGCCGCTTGATCGCTTGTGCCAGGCTCGCCGCGTTGCCCGGTTCAAACAGCAGCCCGGTTTCCCCGTCGGCCACAATTTCCAGCGGCCCGCCCGCAGCCGCCGCTATCACCGGCTTCCCCAAGGCCATCGCCTCAATAAGCACCAGCCCGAACGGCTCAGCGGGCGCGGGCAAAACAAAAATATCACAAGCCGCCATCAACGCCGAAACATCGGAGCGAAAGCCCAGCAAAGTGATGCCGGACGAGGAGTCAGAACCTGGAACCTGGAACCTGGAATTATTCGGAAGCGCTGCGCTGGACAAGGAGCTAGAACCTAGAACCTCGAACCTAGAATGTTTCGGAAGCGCTGCGCTTTCAATTTCCGTAGCATCCATATTGCCTTCTGAATGCAAGGTTCTGAATTCTGAATTCTTCGCGGCGGCGACCGCGTCGTCCCCCGGCTTTTGATCCGTGATCAGTGAATCAATCAACCGCTCACACTCGGCCCGCTGATCGCCCTCACCGGCGATCAACAACATGGCGCTGCGCTCAATGACCAAGGAACACTGATCACTGATCAATACCTTCGGAATCGCTGCGCTTCCATTCTGCCCGGCAGGGTACACCTGCCGGCTCGGGTCGTTAATCTGTGTAATTTGTGTAATCTGTGGATCTTTCCGTTCCCCTCTAACCTGTAACCTCGCATCGGCTCCTAACTCCTCGCCCGTCCCCTGTCCCATGTCACCCGTAACCTCCGTCCCGTCCCTCAGTTTTTGATCATTGATCATTGATCCGTGATCATTGAAGCGCAGCGCCGCGAACGCTTTGATTAGCGTTGGAACGTCTTTTTCCTTCTGCAACCGTGCCGCGCAAAACACCATCGGCCTATCCCCCACGCCCAATTCCGCGCGCAACTCTACAATCCGCTCCGGCGTGGTTGCTTCCGGCTCCCCCGTGCCATTATGCACAACGGTGATTTTTTCCGCCGGCGCATCGCCTCGCAGCAGCATCTGATCTTTCACCGCGTTGGAAATGGCAATAAACGCCGCAGTATTATGCTCCGCCCAGCGGTGCAGTTGATTGGCCAGCCACGCCTTGGGGCCGCTGCGGCCTGTGCGGTTCGGGGCCAAAAAATGCTGCGTCGCCACAACCTGCCCCCTGCCCGCACGTTTTACCGCGGCAACAGAGAGCAGATGCGTGCGACCATTATGGGCATGAATAATGTCCACCCGCCCGGCCCGCAGTTCAGCCGCCATAGTTTTTATGGCCGCAAAATCCGGCATACGTTTCTTGGCCACGGGCACAACGCATATCCCGGCGGCGGCGCAGCGATCCGCCAGCGGCGCCGGCACCGGACAGGCCACAACCACGCTATGACCCAACGCAGCCAGCGCCACGGAAAGATCAAAGATATGACGTTCCGTGCCCGCAAAAACATCCGAGTCGTTGAACAGTAAAATTTTGAGCGACACCCGTGGCGCAAATTCAGCAACTTTTTCCGTCGTCATTCGAACCGCCTCCGACTTTTCGGCAGCAGTTTCCTGTGAATCAGCCGCCTCACAAAAATAAGGTTCCGGTCAATGAGCCTCCGGCGGCCCAATTGCAGCCGAGTCGCACCGCAAAGTTCGCGGTTCACAAACAATGTGTCACCATTGGTAAAGACAGACATCTTCAGCGGCTCAAACCCAAGACACGCGAGCCGGTCCGTAATCCGATGGACATCCGTTGCGGGAAGTTTTCCATTGAAGTCGTGGAACTCCACCGAAATTTGCCGCATCCCTCGTAGTTGGTCGTCCGTGAGCGAGTCAAAAAGATAACCTTCCGCCCCCTCTATATCCACCTTCAAAAGGTCAATCCGCGAGATACCGGCCTTTTCAAGGAAGGTCACAAGCGTAACGCCCTCAACAATCACCTGATTCTCCACAGGGGCGCCCCCCGCGCCTATGATGCTCGACTCCTCGCTATTGGCGGCAACGCAAAGCGCGACCGGTCCGTCTTTGTCGGCAATGGCCAGATTAAACTTATGCAACTTCGGAACGGGTTCAATTTTCGCGTAGGTAGCCGGAGAGGCCTCCGCGCAGTAGCAATCCCAGCCAAAACATTCCACGATACGGCGCGAAAAATCGCCATGGTTCGCGCCCAAGTCCACGACGACACAGTCCCTCGGTAGTAGACAAGGAATAATCGTATGGCCTCGCACACGCTCAAAATACGGCATAGGTGGGTTCCTTTGGCAGTTCAAGTAGGTTGGAAATTCAAATTTGCGTCCGCGCAGTCGCAACGCTGGTAAGTACGGCCTCGTAGCGTTCAAGTACCGTCGGCCACTTATGATGCTCAACGGTGGCCGGCGTGGTAGATGACAGGGCCGCGATCCGGTCATGATCCAACAGTGGCCGCAAGGTCTCCGCCAGCCCTTCCGCGTCCTTGGGGTCTTCCACAATGTAGCCATTGAGCCCGGGCACTATCGCATCCCGCGCCCCCGGCACGCCACTGGTAATCACCGGCAGGCCGCTGCCCAGCGATTCCAAAATCGCCAGGCAAAAGGCCTCGTATTGCGTTGGCAGCACAAACAAGTCCGCCGCCGCGTGCATAGCCGCAACATCGCCGCATGAACCGAGTGCCAATACCTGATTTTGCAATCCAGCCTCTGCGGCGAACTTTTTTACATCCTCGACCGAGGGCCGGCCGATCACAATGAGCTTAAGCGTGGGGTTTCCCAGTTGCCGCATGGCCGCCAGAATAGTTGGATACCCCTTGCGCGGCAACTCATTGGCCACCAGCAGCAGCACAATGTCGGCCTCGGCCAGGCCCAGCTTACGTCGCTCCTCTGCGCGCCTTGCGTGCCGCCGCTGCGGATTAAATTCGGTGGGCGAAAAGCCGTTGGGGATAATCTCAACATCCTGCTCGGGAACACCGAAATATTTTTGCAGATCAAGCCGAACGCGCTGCGTCGTGGCGATCAGCCGATTGTAACTGCCTGGGCGAAAGTGTTCCTTTTCCAAACGCAATAGCACGGGGTGCACGGGGTTCAACCGCTGCTTCCATCGCGCCAGCGACATCGGCGAGCGAAACGTTTTCGCTGCGTCCAGCCAGGCATGATGCACGCTCTGTACCCATTCGACCCCGCCCAATGGGCATACCGCGCCGTGGGTGTTCAGCACGTCGAAATCCGCGCCCCGCAGCATCGCTGTGCATGCGTCCCGAAACCGTCTGCCGGAAGTAAAGCCAAGCCCCGCTGGCACCACCACCTTATGGTACGTGATTCCGGGCGCAGGCTCCCAGTCAACGGCAAATACATGCACATCATGTCCGCGCGCAACTAGAAAATTGGCGCATTCAAACATGACACGCTCAACGCCACCACGACGATGGCAACCGGGGAACGACAGCGCGATTTTCATCGCTCGTCTCCAATGAACAACGATCAACGATCAACGAACAACGGACAATGATCAGCGGTTTGGCTTTTCATCGGTGGACTCTTGGCGGGTAGCGGGGTTGTTCTTCAGACGTAAAGTTCTGATCGTGGCGAAAAGAATTCGAGAAACTTCGTCCGCCTGCTTAAACAACGCCTCCGCCTCAGATGCCTCAAGATAGCCGGTATCACGCAAGAGATTCAACCAATACTTGGTTTCCTGGGATTCCTTATAGGAAATCGATATTTTACTGGAAAGATCAGCGTCCGAGATTGCCGCATTTCCCTCCGCAAGATTGGCCGCGATCGAAGTGCCGCTACGCAGCAGTTGCTTGGAAAGGACAAACTCCCGCTTCTGGTCAGCAAGGCGCTGGCAGCACCTCACGATGTTAACCGCCAGCGCATACGACTTGTCATAACTCACGTCCATATACATTCAGAATTTTCCTGATCGTTGATCGTTGATCGTTGGTCGTTGATGTAGAGTCGAGAAGTGGCGCGTTGGTTTAGGTTGGGCATAGCGGTTTGCCGACCCTTTCGGTTGCCGGTGCCTCAATATCCCAGCCGTGCTGCGTTTCCACTTCCCGCTCATCGAACCGGAC
>Ga0209012_1001551_pt1 | contig 23292 bp, 26 predicted proteins | sample RS3BMetagenome_FD_184735 | JGI IMG/M metagenome (GOLD analysis project Ga0209012, IMG submission 184735) | Ferric oxide microbial mat and aquatic microbial communities from Rainbow Spring, Yellowstone National Park, USA - RS3B (SPAdes) (version 3) ...
CCTATGACTTCTTCAACATTAAGCGTCTTCCCATTTACTGTTTTATTTCCAAAAAGCTCAGCATATTTCTTAGAAACGTTACCAATCAACTTAACATTGGTCGTCATAGTTTAATTTTTGTCAGATTTTTTATATAAATGTTGCTAAACAGGCAGAGTCCCGCAAGTACAATGCTTAATTCTTCTAAGGAAAATTTAATAAGTAACTCATCAGTTTTAACTATAAACTGACGGCTAAAATTTGGTCTAAAACACAACGAAATGGCATTAAACCAAAGTTAATCAAAAGACCAAAAATTATCAATTATATTTTCTCATCGGCATGAAATGCTATTACCTGCCGAAGTATATCGTAAATTATATCTTCGATTATAATTAAAACTTACATTATTGTTATAGTTAAAAAATTAATTAATCATCAAGTATAAACTGAGGAAGATGTGAAGTTAAAGCGCGACTCTATTTGCTTGTTTATTTGATCATAATATTTTAGTAGTGCTGTAGTAAGGGATGGTTTAACCCGTTGGAGTGCTTCATTGAAATCCTTTATTTCGATTTTTTCTGATCCTCGGCTAATTGCCAACAGACCCGCCTCTCTTACAAGAGATTTTAAATCAGCCCCAGAATATCCTTCAGTTCTTTCTGCTATATAATGGATGTCTACCCCCTCTTTAACAAAGTTTTTCTTTATGAAAGTTGTCAATATTCTTTCTCTTTCTGCTGCATTGGGAGGACCTACATACACCAATAAATCAAACCTGCCTGGCCTAAGCAATGATGGGTCTATTAAATCTGGCCTATTTGTAGTTCCAATAACAAACACTAGGTCTTCTGGTTGCAGAGAGTCTATGGCTGTTATAAGTTGACTTACAATTGATTCAATGGGTTCTTGATCTGAGCCCCTTGTTTTTGTTATTGAATCTACTTCATCAAGCAATATGATTGAAGGCGCAGAAGATTTGGCTTTCCTAAATATTTCTCTAACTGCTTTCTCAGATTCGCCTACCCATTTACTTAGTATTTCTGGCCCCTTTATGGTTATCAAGTTTGCTTTAGCTTCATTGGCTAGGGCCTTTGCTAAAAGCGTTTTTCCACATCCAGGCGGGCCATACAAAAGAACGCCTCTTGGCGGCTCTATTCCTACCTTCTTGAACTTTTCAATGTTTTCTATAGCTTCAACCACATTTAATTTTAGTTTAAATATTAAATCTTCATAACCCCCTATATCGTTCCAAGTTATTTTTGGAATCTCAAAATAAAGTTCCCTGAGGGCTGTAGGCACAATTTGTCTGTAAGCATGCAAGAAATCTGAGTCACTTACAGAGATGTCTTTTATTTTTTCTTCATCAAGTTTGCTTTTTTCTAATGCTTGTGGGGTTACTCTTCTTATAGCATTAAATGCTGCCTCACGACACAGCGCAGCCAAATCTGCTCCACTATATCCTGCTGTCATTCTTGCGTATTTTTTAAGATCGACGTCATTTTCTAGCGGCATGCCTCTAATATGTATGTTTAAAATCTCAAGCCGTCCATCCTCATTAGGAACGCCTATTTCTAATTCTCTATCAAATCTTCCCGGTCTCCTTAGGGCCGGATCGACGTCTTCTACTCGGTTTGTTGCGCCTATTACAATTACGTCTCCTCGATCCTTCAGCCCATCCATTAATGTAAGTAGTTGCGCTACCACTCTAACTTCAGCTTCGCCGAAAGCTTCACTTCTTTTAGGGGCTATTGAGTCAAGCTCATCGATAAATATTATACTTGGAGCATTCTTTTTTGCCTCCTTAAATATTTCCCTTAGTTTGGCTTCTGTTTCACCATAATATTTACTCATAATTTCTGGTCCATTTATTGAGTAAAAACTTGCATCGGTTTCATTGGCTAGGGCCTTTGCTAAAAGCGTTTTTCCACATCCAGGCGGGCCATACAAAAGAACGCCTCTTGGCGGCTCTATTCCTACCTTCTTAAAAAGTTTAGGATACTTCAGCGGCAGTTCTACCATTTCTCTTAATGTTTGCAATTGATCCTTTAATCCACCAACGTCCTGATATGATGCCCCATTTTCTGGTTTTCTTTTAGATGTTAGTAAAATTTTAGTTTTTTCGGTTATTTTAACTACTCCCTTTGGATCTGTTGATACTACCGAAAATGATATTGGGCTATCCATGAATTTTGTTTCAATAACATTGTTTTCAAGTACCGGAACACCCTTTAGACCCTTTTTAAAAACGGCCTCAAGCGCTTTTTTATCTATTTTTATATTGCTATTAATTTGTTCAATGCTAATTCGTAATGCGTCTTGCGAGTTGACCTTTTCCACAATGACCTCTTCTCCTATTTTTACTCCTGCATTTTGCCTTATTATGCGATCTATTTTTATGGTGTTTTCTTCTTTGTCGTAGTACGGTAATACATAAGCCACTGCGATTGATTTACCAGCAAGCGAGATCACATCGCCTTTTTTAAGACCCATTAATTTGATCAATCTATCTGAAATTCTAACCCTGTATTTGCCTATATCACGGGGCAGTGCTTCAACTACCTTTAGCTTAAATTCATTCAATTTCTTTTAATAAACCATCGAGCCTTGAATATTTAATCTTATTTTAAAAAACATATGTTTTGGAGCGTATATATTCGGCTATCTTTATGGTTTTTAACGTTTCGGCGACATCGTGTGTCCTAATAACATCTGCACCGTTTAATACAGAGATTGCGGTCGCGGCTAATGAGCCGACCAACCTTTTGTTTGGGTCTTCCTCCTGTGTTAAGGCACCAATAAATGATTTTCTCGAAACTCCGATCAAAATTGGAGTTCTCAATTCTTTTTTTATTTTTTCAATGTTTGCAATAACTGTTGCGTCCCAATCATAGTATTGAAGCAGGGAGTTTCTGAAGAAACCAATGGCCGGATCGACGACTATTTTGTCTGCCTCTATGCCTGAATCAAGAGCTTTTTTAAAAGATATATTTAATGAATTAATTACAAATCGCACTGGATCAGATACATTCTCCGGATTGCCTGCTGCGCATAAAATTAGTGATGCACCATAATCCCTGATAATTTTTGCTGCCTTGTCATCTGATAAGCCACTTATATCATTTATGATGCTTGCACCTAACTTTAATGCTTCTTTCATTATATTGCTCCTTTGGGTGTCTATAGATATTTCTGCACGTACATTCATATCCTTAATTTTATCGAGAGCCCACCGGATTCTACTTAATTCTGTTTCTTCAGTAACAAAAGTTCTTTTATATGGTGCTGTACTCATTCCTCCTAAATCTATAATATCTGCTCCTTCATTAATACTGGATATTACTTTTTCTTCAAGTGCTTTTTCATCAGTAATTATTGATCCTTTAAAAAATGACTCTGGACTTAAATTTATAACTGAAATTAGCTTCACTCTCTCTTTTAAACCAACTTTTACTTTTCCAAGGTAGGAGACGTTCATCTTATAGATTCTGATCTTCTTTCATCCCTTGATCTTACTTTAACTATGCCCATATGAACTGCGCAAGATATACAGTAATACTTTGTTGCAACTGTATACGGAATTACTGCGCCCTTTGCCTGCAGTTCTTTTGCCAGTGCCGAATCCACCAACGGCACCCTAACTGTGACTTTTTTTGCTTTATCGCGCGGCACTCGTGCACCGCAAGAAGTACATGTAACATATTCACTTCTACCCTTTGAACCCTTACTCCTTCCCCTGCTTTTTCTTTTCTTTGGCAACGCCATAACTTTTTAAAATGCCCTTTTTTTAACCCTTTCGCATACTATATCACTCTCTTTCATCTGAGCTAGAATATAATTTTGATTGATTATCATTCTTCTTTAATATGCGTTTATCTTCTAAAAGTACCGCTTTAATTTTTTTTGCCTTTGCGGGACCTATTATTTTAGCCAAATCAGATAAACTTGCATTAAACGCATTTAAAGGCGAACCGAATTTTACAATCATTCTTTCAGCAAGCTTGGGTCCAATCCCTGGTAAAGAGGCAAGAAGGTTAATTTGTTCGTCGTTTGTTTTCACTGGCTTTTGGCCACTAATAATTCTTGGCTTACCTTCCTTCTTTGAATTAAAGACAAGCCTTTCAATAAAAACGGCGCTGTCTTCCACTGTTGGAACAAATACAGTTTTTACACTATATTTTAATATTAGGCTTGATAATGCGCCATAATAAACTTTAGAATTGTTTAGCATTTGGGATATAAGTGATGTATCGCCCTCGATTAAAATTATGGGCGTTTTATAGTTAGCATTTAACTCGTCTGCTTGTCTGAACAATCTGCCATCAAAAAGGGAAGTAATAAAATCGTGAATTGTTTTTCGCTCAATAGCTACCTCTGTGGAAATTATGTAATCACCAACAATAAGTTGTCTAAAGATTACTTTTATGCCCAATTCCTTAAGAATCCTGGGTAACTCAGATACTTGTTCTCTATAATCCACTATGATCTCAGGTGTGGCCAATATATGCCATCCTCTTTTAATATGCGGTTAATATATTGTTTTCTTAATGTTATATTAACAACACTACATAAGCTATAATTTTGCCTTTTGGATAATAAAATTCAAAAGGCCTAAAACTGTTTTTATCTAAAAATCATATTTATTTTACAAATTCGTGAGCAAGAAAGCCCCTACATTCATGGCGGAGATAAATTGCGAAGTATATATTTATATACCATTAATGAGAATAACATAATAGAAGCATGCGACGATCAAACACAGTGCGCATCATTGCTGGAAAGGAAAACAGAGCTAAATTAACTGGCAAGGCATTTGTGAACTTCTGGAACTATTTATCAATAATAGCACGAGTTAAGCAGGTAGGCAAGGAATACGGCATGAAAGCCTGTTAATGAAGCAAATACATCCAAAACGTGTTCTCTATGTGGGGAAATTCACGAAAATGGAAGGATAAAGAGGGGTTTGTTCGAGTGTCCTCACACGGAGAAGGCAATAAACGCAGATTTGAACGGAGCAATAAACATGATGAAACATATCCCCAAATTCGATGAGGATAGGGGTAAATGGCTGAAGGCACAGCCTGTGGTCTACCGTTGGAGCGGGGTGGGCAATCACTAGCAATGAAGCCATGAGAATGAAAGCGGTAAACCACGAACCTATGATCAGCCTTGAAGGAACCACATTTCCTTTAGGGTGTGAGGATGTCAGTCTTGATGTAAAATAGTATATATTTTTTGCAGTGTTTCAGTAGGAACTAGCTTTTTCCAGCTTACTAAATACGTTCTTATTTCTTCTATTGTGTTTGGATAAATATTAACCAACTCAATTGCAATGTCTTCATCCAATGATGCCTCGTTAACAAGCTTGTTAACAAAATCTCTGGCTTTTTCCGGAGTTAATTTAGAAAATGTGTTTAAATACTCCAACGTTCTCCTTTGCAAATCATCTAGTTCTTCTGGGTTTTTAGATAAAAGTTTCTTCGCTTCATGCATGGTTATCTTTGTCACTTTATTAATTTTAGTCAATTAAAATCAGCCCTTAAATGGCATTATATGCTCATATCTTGTATAAATATTCTTTTCTTTGTTTCCTATCATAACACCCACAAAAATAGACCTTTTGCCAACTTCCTTTATAACACCTACTTTGCCATGAAATCTTCTATGCGGCATTCCTCTGTGCTGGGCCGGATCTATTTTTATAACTACTTTATCCCCCGTTTTATATTCATTTAGCAAATAAGATAATCCCCTTTTACCTTCTGAGCTTAAGAGTTGCCTGGTTTTTCTTCTGTATCCTTTATAATGCGGCATATAAGCTCGCATATAAATGCCCATATCTTAAGCTTTTCTATTAACTTTAAACATTCATTCGGTGCATGGCAAATAACATCATTTCGTGATCATAATAATCAAAAGCACGACTAGGGACGTTCATAAGTAGCAGGTTCAGTAGTAAGGCTTTTTGGTTGTTTTTGTGCCAAATTTTGAGTACGAGCTAAAGCTAGGGAACCCCGAAAAAGCCAGTTAATTCCTTATTTGGGAGGCCCACTTGCTATTATCGGCTTTTCAACGTTGCACCTTAAAAAGTATGCCACGATGGTTTGAATCAATTTAACTATCGAAATTATCCGTGCATTCTGACATCTTCACAGCCCTAAAGGAAATGTGGTTCATTTATGATTGATCATCGGTTTGTTGTTTATAATTTTAAGTTTTTAAGCGATTCATCTTCCTTTATTATTTTAATTACCGTGTTTTTATCTACAGCTAGGCTTATTTTTTTAGACCGTCCGTACCTGCCTCTGTTGATTAATGAAGCATTTATTAAACCTAACGTATCCAATTCACTAATTATGGCACTAATACGCCTCTGTGTTAATGGTTGTATGCCTAACTCTTTACATGTTTTAAGATATTTGATATAAATATGCCCAGTATTTTCTCCTTCATTAAGCGAAGTAATTGTAAACATAATAAGTTTTTCCTGTATTGGTAATGATGATATGGCCTCATTAACTTTATCACGCTCCATGTTTTCTGAAGCCTCTTTCACATGTCTTGTTTCTATCTTTTCTGCATTTTCCCGTTCTGCTAACTCTGCAGCCACCCTTAACATATCTACTGCTCTTCTAGCATCTCCGTGCTCTCCTCCTGTATATGCTGCTATTAAATTTATTACGTCATCGGTTATTGCACCATCAATAAATGCGATGTTCGCTCTTTCTTTTAGTATGTCCTTCAACTCATTAACACTATATGGTGGGAAAAATACTTCCTCGTCGTGCAAACTGCTAGTAACTCTTGATTCCAAGTATTCCCTGAATTTAATATCGTTAGATATACCAATTATCGAAATAAAACTATCTGAATTTGCGTAGCTTCCATATCTTGTTAATTCATATAATAGATCATTACCAGCATTCCTTTTTAACGGTGTATTTACTAAAAAATCAATTTCGTCTAGAACCAGTAAAAGTTTAATTTCATTTTCTTTTAAATATTCAAATATTCTTTTTTGCACCTCACTTACTGATAATCCAGTAAATGGTATTTTAATTTCTAGCGATGTTGCGATTTCTGATAATACTCTATAAATAGTTCCACTTATTCTTGAATTAACATAGCATATAACAATTTTACTATCTTTCTTTCTTTTTTCTAAATTATTGATTACGCTTTTTGTAACCATTGTTTTTCCTGTGCCTGTTTTACCATAGATAAATAAATTAGATGGTTTTGTTTTATTTATTATTGGCGCCACAATTTGAGCTATTTTTTGAAGTTGTTCAGTGCGATGAGGTATATTATCTGGTATATAATCTAATTTTAAAACTTCACCGTTTTTAATTAATCTAGGTCCCCTAATTGCATTCTCAAATATTTTATTTATTATATCAGAACTATCCATCTCCTACCCCATCATTTCCACTGCAACTTGTTTATTATTAAACCTAATTATTATATAAGAAAATATAAAATATAAAATATAAAATATAAGAGCAAAAGTCAACAAAATTTTACTTTAATTTTCAACTTAAAAATCATCCAGTTGATCCAAAGGAAAATCACGGGTAGGGAAGTTAGTTAAAACAAACAACAAAAAGCAAACTGTTAAGTTTGGTAATTTTAATAAACAATTATATGTTATTACCAAAAATTCATGGCCTTTAAGCCATGTGACAAATCAGTTGATAACTTTCATTTTAATATATATGGGTAAATCGCTCCGAAATCATTAACATCCTAAAGTAAAGTAATTTGGTTACTTCAAAGTAAATCATGACCGGCGGTTTATACGTTTATTTCATATTAATCGGATTTGATGGAAGTACATTATCACTTATAATTTAACCATAATTAGTATGAAATGGTTTCTGTATGAAGACCTGAGCCTTCTTATTCAAGTGTCAAAAGTTTTGCAATAGTTTGATCTAACAAACTTCAATTTATTTATTAATAATAAATGAAACTAACCATTATCGTGATATCATTAAGAAAAATAAGCATTTAAAAACAGTAAATTAACCCCCATATTTCCACTGGAGCCATTGCAGGGCTAATTAACAGTAAATTAACCCCAAATTAACCCCCATATTTCCACTGGAGCCATTGCAAATCATGCAATATAATAATTAATGTTAATTAAAAAAGCACAAGTCAAATAGAGTATATGCGGCATTTGATAACAAGTTAACAATTTTTGCTGTTAACGGTTTTTATGCATTATCTGTTAACATACCGCAGGGTTTGCAGCGCAAGGCGATTAAATTAGAATTTGAGGATAACGGTGGAGCTAAATACTTTTTTAAGCTAGAGGGGAGTATTTCAAGAGATAAAATAATAAGACTTCTTGATATGTATGAAATCATTTCCGAATCTGAAAGCAAAAAAATCCCTGACTCTGAAGATAACTCAATAGTAAAAAGAATCGAGAAAATCATTAATGAATTTTCAACAAAAAAATTTTCCTCTAAAAATATTTTAGAGGCTTATGAAGATAAATACAACGAAAGCATCAAACTTAGCATAATATCAACTTATTTAAGAAGACTTTCAGATAGAGGACAGCTATCCAGAGAAAAAAGGGGGAAAGAGTGGATTTATTACCATCCAGAACTGTTAAAGATATTAAACAAAAAGATTGCACATAAGGAATGAAATAGCAAAAAACATTGGGCACTAAAATTATTAAGGGCGCGTTTAAAACATAATTAGTTATGTTAAAAAATTATAAGTCTGATAAATACGGTTCACTCAAGTTAGTTAGTAAATTAGAAGAACTCTATAAGATAAGAATACAAATAACAAATAACATAAATGGGTTCGTATTTAAAGAGTTTGGAATAAATGAACCGAAACAGGGGGATATAATAGACGCAGAATCTTGGCTAGGATCTTTAATGGTAAAAGAGGGGTACGCTAAAATAATGGGAGAAGAATTTGAAAACGAAATCTTTAACTCCTTGAATAGGGAAAAGTTGATAGGCCCATACCAATTAAGCGGCATCAAACCTGACTTTTATATAAAACTCAAAGTATTATTGTCTAATGGAGAAAGAACAGAAACAAGCAAAATACGCGTCTATGCCATGGATTTAGTTACTTTAAGGATGAATAAAATAGTCCAATTAGCACTGCAGGGAGCACAATATGAGAAGTTATCAAATCTATTAACTCCTGAAGAATCAATTCTATTTCAAGAAATAAGGGAAAGTATAGAATATTGGAAAACAAGAATGCTTGGTGAGCTTTAATGGTATATTCCGAATCCAAACTGTATGACCAATTTGAGTTTTTCTTGAAAAGCTACAGAGCGCAGGATGGCAAATTAAAATATCGCGAACAGATTTCAAGGCTCGCATCTGAACAGAAACGATCTATTTTAATAAATTACCAGGATATAATTAGGTTTGATCCTGAGTTGGCGGTTTCGCTTGCAGAATCCCCAACACAGGCAATAGAAGAGTGCACAAAGGCCGCATTGGAAACGATTAAGATAGAAAACCTTGATTATGCCCTGTCAATCGAAAGAGAATTTAAAGTAAGAATACACGGGCTTCCTGAAAGATTAAACCTGAGGAATATAACTTCAAAGTATATAGACAAAATGATTTCATTGGGAGGCATGGTTGTAAGAACTTCGGAAATAATGCCGTTATTAAAAGTGGCAGCCTTTGTATGCCCAAGTGGGCATGTAACACACATTATTCAAAAAGGCACATTATTGAAAACCCCATCCAAGTGTTCTCAGTGTAATGAAACAAGAAATTTTGAACTGGATCGTTCAAGAAGCATTTTTACAGATTATCAAATTTTACGAATTCAAGAACTTCCAGAAGAGCTTCCTCCAGGCCAATTGCCGCAATATATAGATATAGAAATTGATGGCGACATTGTAAATATAGCTAGACCCGGCGACAGAATTATTGTGACGGGCATCATAAGGGCAGAGGCTGAGAGGAATAAAAAGCCGTTTCAATCAAGCCTTTTCAAGATAAAATTGGAGGGGCTTTATATTGAGGAACTGAGTAGGTCCAATGAAAGAATTGAAATAACTGCAGAAGACGAAGAAAAAATTAAAGAGTTAGCCAAGGCCCCAGATGTTTATGGGAATTTGATATTTTCACTTGCCCCCGGCATTTACGGCCACAACGAAATTAAAGAGGCACTGCTTTTAATGGCAGTTGGCTCTCCCCAGGTTTCACTTCCAGACGGTCAAGCTTTAAGGGGAGACATTAATGTTTTACTTGTCGGTGACCCGGGCACAGCAAAATCAGAGCTCTTAAAATACGTTTCTCGCCTTGCGCCAAGGGCATTGTATACTAGCGGTAGGGGGTCAACTGCTGCAGGTTTAACGGCAGCAGTTGTAAAGGAGGCAAACGGTATGATGATGCTGGAGGCTGGAGCAGTAGTGCTTGCAGATCAAGGCATAGCCTGTATAGACGAATTTGATAAAATGAAACCTGAAGACAGAAGCGTTCTGCACGAGGTAATGGAGCAGCAAACTGTCAGTGTAGCAAAGGGAGGAATTGTAGCAACGCTTAACGCAAGGACTTCCATAGTTGCTGCAGCAAACCCGTTACTTGGAAAATATAATACATTCAAAAACCTTTACGAAAATATAAACCTTCCAATACCGCTTTTAAACAGATTTGATTTAATATTTATAGTTAGAGATCTACCAAACAGGGAATCTGACGAAAAGTTGGCGGAACATATACTTGAGATACGGAAAAAAGGGAATTATGCATACTATCCTCCAATAGAATTTAACTTGCTAAGGAAATATTTGGAATATGCTAAAAGGGTAAACCCCAAGCTTTCAGAAGAAGCTTCGGAAAAGATAAAGGCCTTCTATTTGGAAATGAGAGGGGTTAGCCAAGAGGACACAATAGCCATTACCGCAAGGCAGTTGGAAACACTTATCAGGCTTACATTAGCTCGGGCAAGATTATTGCTTAAAGAAAACGCAGACGCGGAAGACGCAACCAGGGCAATCGAATTGGTAAAATCAATGCTTGAAACGGTGGGAGTTGATGTAAGAACCAAAAAAATAGACATTGGGGGTATATTACAGGGAAAACCAGCAAGCGAAAGATCACAATTACAGATAGCACTGGAAACTTTTACAAAACTATGTGGACCAAAAAATGAGCCGGTTGACGAACGAACGGTAATTGATGAGCTAGTTAAAACTGGAAAATTCACTAACGAAGATGCTGTAAGAATTATAACAATAATGTTGAGAAACGGTCAAATATATGAAAAGGCATGGGGAAAGTACAGCCTTGTATAAATTGAAGTTGTATTTATTGACATTAAAAAGCCCATTAAAATTTAATAATGGACAAAAAGAATATATGTGCATAAATGAATTTCAGTGATTTAATAACGAAACTTTCCAATGAAATTATGCCCAATTTTGATAATGAAATTGATATTAGATTGGCGCAATTCCAGGATGATGTTTTGTACGAAAAAGTCAAATACGGTCTTATGAACGGCAAAAGAATAAGGCCGCTAATAACAATTTTGGTTAATCGAGGTTTAGGAGCAAATAAAGACCCCGTCGATGCGGCGATAGCAATTGAATTAATGCACTCACTATCTTTGATACACGATGATGTAATTGATAGAGAGATTACAAGAAGAGGAAGTGTCCCCTTCTATATAAAATATGGATTTGAAAATACACTGCTTATAGCCGATTATATATTTGGCATAATTATAAAAATAATAAGTAAATACAATAAGCCAGAAATTCTAAGAACTCTGTCATATGCAAGCGTTGAAATGAGTCGCGGAGAAGCTAAAGAATTGTATTTAACTAATAACCCAAGAAGAATAGATCTAAATGAATACCTGCAAATCATTAATGAGAAGACCGCATCTTTGTTTGCAGCATCAGCAAAAATTGGAGCGCTGTTATCAAAAAAACCAGAACTAAAAAACGATATGGAAGATTTAGGAAAAAACTTTGGAATTATTTATCAAATTAAGGATGATCTAAAGGATGTTGAGAACGGTAGAACAGAAATTATCAAGTTCTTACAGACCGATCCAAATAAGCTGACATATTTGATAAGTTCCTTTGAGCAGGCGGCCGAAAGGGAAATTGGCCACATAATAAATAAAGAAGTCCAGACTCTTTTAACTGAACTGCTTACTACCCTTAGGGAATATTGAAATGGAAGCTTTTGAAATTGAATTTTACGGTCACAAAAATATAAGAGCCTTGCATAAAACCACACTGGAAATTACAAAGGAAGAACATTTAACATTAAAGGGCGATTGTATAATTGGTGTCAGAGCGACTGCATCAGTTAATGATTTTCCAACGTGGTTAAAAAGGGATATAAAAGACGGGAAAAAACTTAAATTTACTGTATCGGTTGATGGCTCCGAATTTTTATTTTGGGGATACGGAAGCCCGCTTCTTAGCCTCAGCGACCCTCAAGAACTCGTTATAAGAAAAAGCGATTATATTTCTGAGAGAACCGCGGCCATTAGGAGTAACAAATCCGCAATTGATTTACCAAGAGAGATCGTAAAAAAACTAAATGAGGAAAGCGTAGCCGGCAAATTGAAAATAGAACCGATTTTGTGAATTTGATAACATATATTTTTTAAAACTACAATTCCTTGAGAATCGGTATTCCCAATATTTGAAGAAGATCGCTCATTATAAATGTGTAAGCTAAAACCAGACACGCCCTGGCATTTCTTATTTTTGTATTATTTTCATCTATAACTCTATGCCTTTCATAAAAAACGTTAAATTGAACTGCAAGCTCATGGGCGTAATTTACTAGTGTTGATAGCGAGACGGATTCGTATGATTTATTGAGTACATAATCAAACTTCGATAATCCCAGCATTAACTCCCTTTCTTCTTTAGATTCCAGAAGCGCAATATCGCACGGCCTATTAATAGAATCAATTTTTGTAATAATTTTCAATGCCCTTGCTAAAGAATATTGCAAATATGGTCCAGTATCTCCTTCCAATTTAAGCGCGTCGTCAATATCAAAGATGATTTGCTTTTCTAAGTCGGTCTTTAAAAGTGAATACCTTATGGCTGATACTGCAATCCCCTCGGCAACTAATTCTTTGTTTTCAAGCGGTTGATTTCTTCTATTAATGATCATCATTGCCGCTTCCTTTACCTTGAAAAATAGGTCGTCTAAATTAAAGTATATACCACTTCTGCCAGACATATGAACAAATTTTTCTCCTTCAATGTTTGCATTTATTTTTTCAGCCGTATTTTTAGACAGTGCAACAAGGCCATATGATATGATTTGATATTTTTTATCAGGATTAATTGACTCAATAATTTCCTTTATCATTTGCTGTATAGGTTCCTGCCTTTGATCTATAACAATATAACTTATATCAACTGGAGTATAAAATTTTACCCCGTTAAAATTCAATACAGTTGTAAATAGAGAAGTACCATCTGGCTGATTTGCAAAAGCCTCATATCCGAATTTATCAACTATTATGCCCAGTTTCCAAGCCGCATAAATTAAATCTTTTGCTGTATATACGGTAGTACCATCACTTCTTACCAGCACCTTTTTACCTTTTAGTACCCAGCATCCTGCATTCTTTCCCTCGGTTACATATCTGAGTTCTCCCTTAGACTTCAATAGTTCGAATATTTCCTTCCAATATCCAGCATGTAAAAAGTGACTTTCCCAATTTAAAAGATCATATCTTACTCCAAGGGACCAAGCGCTTTTTAGCTGTTCCCTTACAATTTGTGAAACTATGCGGTTTGCAAAAACATATAGTTCCCCTCCACTCTCTAGCTCTTTGAGAACCTTTGATCTAACTTCCTTTAAATGCAAATCGCTTTCTATGATTTTGTTTGCTTTAACATAAACTTCATCACCACAATAATGGTCATACTTTTTACCATCCACATTAACATTGAACCCTAATTCCCTAAATCCTATCAATAGATCTGCAACTTGAACTCCAGTATCATCAATATAGTTTAATACAATAACACGATGTCCTAGCCTTTTAAGCAGTCTGTAAAACGTGTCGCCTATTACTACATTTCTTGCATGGCCAACATGTAATGCCTTGTTTGGATTTACGCTTGTGTGTTCAATTGCAATATTCTGAGAATTAATATTAATCTTGCCAAACCCCCCATTTTCTATTAAAGTATTTATAAATTCATTAAAAAATTTGGTAGTCAACCAGAAGTTTATAAATCCACTGGGATGAGGCATCACCTTTAATTTATCTTGATCAGATAGCTTGAAGTCTTGCAAAAAAATCTCCGTGGCCTTGGCCGGGGACATCCTTTTTTCTTTTGAGATTATAAATGCCGCGTTGGTTGTTATATCACCAAAGCCCGGCGCAGTAGTTTCAGAAACGGTGAAATTTATTTGCAGCCCGGCATCTTTTAGCGCTCTTTCTGCAGCATTCTTTATATCGTTTACTTCAGATAGATAGCTTATCATTTTTAATCAACCAATCTATAGCATATAAAACTCCTTTGGGGCCGGGCTCTGGGGACACAACTACCCGACTTTTTAATTCATCATCTTCCTTTAATGCAGTAGTATCAGTTGAAACCCAAAATGGGATTCCAGAAGCCTTCAACATGGGTATGTCTACGGCACTATCGCCTATGCTTGCAACTTCATTACTTTCTACGTTCAATGCTTTACATAGATATCTTAAAGCGCGACCTTTGTCTGTGCGAGTAGAAGATAGGTGATAAGCATAACCACTATCCACAATCTTTGCATTTATATGATATTTATCAAGCACTCTATTTGCGATATCAAGATCTACATTCCTTTCAAGTATAACCTCTGTGAGTCTCGGCATTCTTTGATTGATTTTTATTATTTCAATTTCATTTGATAGCACATGATACGCCTGATAGGCATCACTTATATCTCCAAGAACAGTTACCCTTGTAGGCTCTTTATAATATATCACTCCCCCATTTTCAGATATTCCAAACTTACTGAACCCTAAAAAATGAGACAGCGTATAATTTTCCCAAACGCTTCTGCCAGTATTTAAAAACACTGGAATGCCTAAATAAACAATTTTTCTGAGCAAGTTTACAGCCTCAGTATTTATTAATCCATCTTTGTCTGTTAATGTCCCGTCAATATCCACAGAAAGGAGTTTGATCATCAATTCCTTGCATAAGGGAATTTTTTTATGAATATAAACATAACACATTTTGTATAACCAACATCTCGATTTAACCTCTAATTCCGCTATTTTGCATAATAGGTATTCCCAGTGCATAAACTATCTCTTTTGATTTCTTGGGCATTTCTGAAAGCTTCCATTCGTCATTTATTTTAAGCATATTCGCTCAAGGTATTCTATAGCGTTTTCTGGCGAATACTTTCTTGGGCAGATCCCTTTATTGGAGCATGCCGTATAACCTGTAATGCAAAATTAGCGCAATGAAGTTTACAAAGGTCTATCCCTGAAGCTAATAATCATCTCCCATGTAGGTCCTCAACATGGATAGTATTCTTGAATGTGGATAATGACAATATATGCTTATATGATGCAATGATAAAAAACCTAACGTATTATGCAAAATAGCGGAATTAGAGATTAATTGGTAAGCTAGGAACCAAAGATCGTCAATAAGCGAAGACCAGTTTCAGAACGGCTAGGATGGTAGTTTTATATTAGAAACTTAAATTATAGCGCATGGAAACAAACACAAGTAAACTGCTTGCCGAGATAATGCGCAAAGGCGGGACTCTGTTGGCCGAGCCTTGCCCAAAATGTGGGGGCCTTATGGTTAAATATAAAGGCAAAACCTTTTGTCCAAAATGTGATAATATAACAACCATAGAGCAAATCGAGAAACCAAGTAAAAACAGTGATGTAGAAATTATCCAACAGCAAATCATAAAGAAGATAAAAGAGCTCTTGAGTAGTGATGAAAGCGACATATTTATATCAAAATCTTTACTTTATTATTCTAAAACTCTTGTTGAATTGAAAAAGTTAAGTGAAAAAAATGAAGGAAATAACAATTCTTAGAATTGGGCATAGGATATTCAGGGATAAAAGGATAACTACACACTGCGGATTGGTGGGAAGAGCATTTGGTGCAAAATCAATAATAATTTATGGGGAGAAAGATGAAAGTTTAATAAATTCTATAAACGAAGTGGCAAAAAATTGGGGTGGAAATTTTAGCGCAAGATTTACCGATAGTTGGAAAGGAGAAATAAAAAAATGGAAAAATGAGGGGGGTGCAGTGGTACACCTTACAATGTACGGAATATTATTGCCAGAAGTAATGGATAAAATTAGCGCCCTTAATAAAATAATGATTATAATAGGAAGCGAAAAGGTGCCTGGAGAAGCATATAGATTGGCTGATTACAACGTAGCAATAGGAAACCAGCCACATTCTGAGGTGGCGGCGCTTGCCGTATTTCTTGACAGGATCAATGAGGGGGTTGAATTTAGGTTAAATTTTGAAGATTCAAAGATAAGGGTAATTCCTCAAGAAAGGGGTAAGCGTATTGAGAGGCGTGGTTAAATGCCACCCACATTTATTTAGATAATATCTTTAAAAAATTCAGGTATATACTGAACCAGAGCTTTCAATACCACTGGATTTAAAGACAGTCTCCTGATCATACGCGAATGAAAATCAAATTCTTCTTCACCCAACTTATTGCTAATTTTGTGAATTTCAGATACAATACCCAATAACTCCTTGGTTGCCATTTTTTTATAGATTTTAGATAGTGTGAGCTGTCGCTTTAACTCAGACCCAAATAATTTATCGTAATTTTTACTATAATCTGCAAACGAACCTTTAATTGTTTCTGCACCTGCTAGCATTCCTCCCATTCCGCCAGATATAATGCCTCCGCCCGTTGTAGGTTTGGTTTGACCCCCAGCATCTCCTACCTTTATGGTGCGTTTAGTGGTCATCTCATTTATACCACCAACTACCAAGGACGACGAAATCGTCTTTATTGGGTAGCCACTTACATTCATGGTTTTAAGGTTCCTTTCTATAAATTTTAATGCTAAATTAGGGCTGCCTACAGAACCCACCTTTATTAATCCGTCACCTAGTGGTATGTACCATCCAAAGAAATCGGGCAACAACTCCTTGTCTATAAAGACGGCGATTCCATCATAATACCCTTCTTTTATAGCATAAATGAACTGAGTTGCAGGAAGAAGGCCCCTTTTATTGCTGTACCCGGCCACTCCACTCGAATCTATTAATAAATCGCTTTCGTACTCTTCATAGGGGGTTTTCAAAATTACTTTATTATCCAATTCCTTATAATCTTCGAGGCGGGCACCTATTTTTATTTCAGAACCAGCTTTTACAGCTTCCAATGCTAACCTTTTATCAAGTTCTTCGCGATTCAGAACTATTAAGTTTGATCCTGTTAGATCGAATTCAAACCTTTCACCTTCTGGGAATAATATCTGCCCAAAATTTATTCTTTGGTTGATTATTTTTTGGATAGGCAAAACCTTCATTTTAATTAACCCGCTAAGCGATACTAGCCCACCACACTTTTCAGGCACCCCAATTTCTCTGTGTTCTTCAAACACTATTACACTTTTACCTTTATTGGCTGCCTCCCTAGCGGCAAGCAGTCCTGCCGGCCCAGCACCCTTAACCGCCAGTTCATATCTTTTTACCATGTTATTCATTAAGATACAGTCATATTTATAAATATGAATTCTTTTTACCGATGCGTAATGTCAACGCAAATTAGAGCTATTATTAGGATTTCGGGCAGAGATATCAACGGGAATAAACCGCTTATTGCTGCCCTTAGAGATATAAGGGGTATAAATTTCAGCACTGCCATAGCTATAATAAGGGCGCTAAGATTAGATCCATCCATCAGGCTAGGCAAGCTAAATGAGAGCCAACTGCAGTCATTGGAAAGGGCGATATCCAACCCTAAGGCTCTAAATGTGCCTGCGTGGTTATTAAATAGGCGTAAAGATATAGAAACAGGAGAAGATATGCATTTACTGGAGAGTGATTTATCCTTTAAAATTAAGGAAGACATAGAAAGGGAAAAGACGATGAACAGCTGGAAAGGTATGAGGCATACATTAGGGCTTAAGGTAAGAGGGCAAAGGACCAGGACAACAGGTCGCAAGGGAATGACAGTAGGAGTTAGAAAGAAAGCGCTTATACAGCAGGCTGCTGCGGCAGCTCAAACAGAAGCAAAAAGTGAGCAGGGTGGCAAGTAAAAATGGGAGACCCTAAAAAACCAAAGAAATCATATACAACTCCAAGAAATCCTTGGGATAAAGTGAGACTTGATAATGAACTTCAGTTAATTGGAACATATGGTCTTAAAAATAAAAGGGAGTTATGGAAAGCTTCTACTATCATATCAAATATAAGAAGGCAGGCTAGAATGCTCCTCGGAGCAACAGCTGAAGTAAGGGAGCAACAGGAGAAAAAGCTCATAAACAGGCTGCATGATCTTGGGTTATTAAAGGAGGAACAGTTAAATTTGGACTATATTTTAAATTTAACTGTTGAAGACCTTCTTGAAAGAAGGCTACAGACTATGCTATGGCGTAAGGGTTTTGCTAAAACAGTTCATCAGGCAAGGCAAATAGTATCGCATAAAAAAGTGGTAATAGGGGATTCTATAGTAAATAGACCAGGATACCTTGTAAATGTAAAGGAGGAAGGATTGATAAAGGTGAATGAAAATTGAGTGAAGAAAAGGAGAACGTGCAGGAAGTTCAGCCAGAAGTAAAACAGGAAGAAGATAGATGGGGTATTGCACATATTTATAGCAGTTTTAACAACACAATAGTGCATATAACAGACCTTTCAGGTGCTGAAACCATAGCATTCAGCAGCGGGGGAATGCATGTAAAGGCTGATAGACTTGAAGGTTCACCATATGCAGCAATGAAGGCAGCCACTGCAGCAGCAGCCACCGCAAGAGAAAAAGGAATTAACGCTCTTCATATTTATGTTCGTGGAGAGGGAGGGACTGGGGCAAAAACTCCAGGGCCTGGTGCGCAAGCGGCCATAAGAGCCATTGTGAGGGCAGGCTTTAGGATAGGAAGAATAGAAGATGTCACCCCTATCCCGCATGATTCAACTAGGCCGCCTGGCGGTAGAAGAGGAAGAAGAACGTAAAATGACAGTGGAAGTGTTGAACTCGCAAAAGGACAGTATATCTTTAAGAGTAGATGGTTACGATTTAAATTATCCTAATGCTATAAGAAGGTATATAATGTCAGAGGTACCAACATTGGCAATAGAAGATGTTGTAATTGTTGAAAATTCATCGCTTATATACGATGAAATTATTGCGCATCGTTTAGGACTTGTTCCCTTAAAAACACCAAAAAAATACCTTGATCAGGGAAACGCCCAGCTTATGATGGTTCTTGATGCAAAGGCCAACGAAGGTACTAGAACTGTTTATTCAGGAGAACTTGTTTCAGAGGATAAGGAGGTCTACCCTACATCTACAGAAATACCTCTTCTTAAACTTGCTAAGGGTCAATCGGTTAAAATAGAAGCTTATGCTAAACTAGGTAGCGGCAAAATACACTCCAAATTTTCGCCTACATCAAAAGCAACAGTAAAACCTTCGCCCGTTGTTAACATATTAAACGGTTCAACAGAAAAAATGAAAGAAATTGTGGATTCATGTCCCAGAGGCGTTTTTAGTATTAAAGATGGGAAGCTTGTGGTGGTAGATGAGAATTCTTGCACATTTTGTATGGAATGTATAAAGACAGATCCGACTTCAGTTGAAATTAAAGAAAAGTACAACTCTTATATATTAAGCGTAGAAAGCATAGGCCAGTATGATGTTGATGATGTATTAATGTTGGGGATAGATTTAATTTTGAGGGATTTAGGAGCATTAAAGGAAAAGGTGGTATCGCTTTGATAATAAATGCGGAAATTGCTAAAGAATTAAATGATGCTTATAAAACTACCAAGAGACCGTTGTGGAAAAGGGTAAGTGAGGAATTGATCAAATCGGGCAAGGCAAGAGCAATTAACGTATCAAAAATAGAAAAGCTGGTGCCAAACGGGTCAACTGTGATTTTTGTTGGCAAGGTTCTTGGAGCAGGGAATCTGAGCAAAAAGCTTACTATTGGTGCCCTGAGCTTTTCAGCTTCGGGAAAGGAGAAAATAAATAAAGTTGGAGGAGAAGCCATTTTGTTGAACGATTTTGTAAAAAAATACAAAAATGAGAGTGGTATAATAATTGTCAAATGAGATTGTATATTTAGATGGAAGTGGTTTAATTATGGGAAGGCTTGCCAGTATGGTGGCTAAAATGCTGCTTCAAGGCAAATCAGTTTATATTTTTAATACAGAGCAAATAGTAATATCTGGTGATAAGCGCTCTACAATTGAGCAATGGAAAAAAAAGCTTGAAATACAGAGCAAGATTAACCCAAAACATACACCGGCCCATTATAGAAGACCAGACAGGATATTTAGGAGAGTGGTGCGTGGCATGCTGCCAAGGGATAAACCTAAGGGACGGATTGCACTAAAGAACCTAAAGGTTTATCATGGCGTTCCAGATGAGTTTAAGGATCTAAAGATGATTAAATTGGAAAAAGCAAAGGCCAAGGGATTTGAAATGGATTATATAAAACTGGCTGAACTAAGTAAAGAACTGGGGTGGAGTGTTGAAAATGCCAACTAAGAATGTTGCAACTAAGGTATATTCTGGAGCTAGGAAAAAGGCTAACGCATTTGTATCAATAGAACCAGGAATAGGCATCATAAGATACAATGGAATGCTTGTTGAAGCATTGCCTTCTCAGGTAGAATCGTTGGTAACTGTCCCAATCAAGCTTGTAGGTGATAGAAGATTCAAAATCAATGCGCATATAATTACTAAGGGTGGGGGAGTTATAAGCCAAGCTTATGCTGCATCAATTGCTCTGGCAAGGGCATTTATAGATTATTTCAAAGATGATGAAAAAGTAAGGGATGCAATTTTAAACTATGATAGGCACCTGATAATAGGAGACCCGCGTCAGAAGGAACCCAAGAAATTTGGTGGACCAGGAGCAAGAAGAAGGGAACAGAAATCTTACAGGTAATTTGGCACTCAGCTTAGGCTTGATCTTAATTTACTGAACCTTTATCAATAAACCCTACCAACCTTCATTAAAGAGATAAATTGCGAACAAAGCCTTGATGGCATTTTCTCACGATAAAGCATATCATACCGCCGGTATAGTCCGCAGCATGTTTCAATGACATACCAGTCGGTGCCTCGCAGTAGGTGTCTACACAGGCGTAAATTTTGGCCATAACTACTAGCGCATTTCACTATTCAGCGTACGTCAGATCCATGCCTATAATGTTCAAGCATTAAATGGTATGCTTGTTACAGACCTCATACAGTTGGTCGTTGAGAGCGTCTGTCTGCGTTTTTCTGTTAACTGTTGATAAATGTTTTTAATGTTCATTTGGTGAAATCTTTTGGAAATTAACGCCTTCTCAGCAATATAAATTTCGTACAACAGTCATCATATGAACTAAACGGTTTTAAATAGTGATGGCTTTTTAAAAAACATGATATATTTTATAGGCCTTGGTTTGAATCCGCCTTTAACAATTCCATGCGAAGGAATAAACTTGTCTAAAGAATGTGCAATTAAATACCTTGACATTTATACAACCCATATTGATCCAAAAGTAGTAAAAGAATTAAAAAATCTGTTGGGTGTGCAGCCAGCCGACAGAACAATATTAGAGGATTCAAACAAAATTATAGAACAGGCAAAAAAATATGGCGTTTGTATATATGTTTACGGTGATCCGTTTATTGCTACAGCACATCAAGCATTAAAAATTGAGGCGCTAAAGAGATCAATTCCTGTAAAATCCATTTATGCATCTAGTTTTATAAACGCATTATTTGGGGAAACTGGTTTACATGTATATAAAATTGGTTTTATAGGAACATTGCTTATAAGTGATATATTTTCAGCGCAGTATGTTTACAGAAATGTAAAAAGATCGCTAGAATTGGCCAAACATTCAATATTAATTGTATATTCCAATGATAATAATTTGACTTTGCATGAGGCATTGAAACTTTTAATCGAAACTGAAAATAATTACAAAGAAAACGTCTTTGGGCCAAATACACGGTTAATTATAGCGGGAGATTTGGGTAAGGAAGAACAAGAAATAATAGTGGGAAGGATAAAAGATTTATTGGATAAAGATTACAATCACAGGACATTTGTAATAATTGTGCCTGCAGAACTACACTTTACTGAAGAAGAAAGCTTAAAACTGATAGCTAAGGGTGAACTAAGCGGCAATAGTGTAAAAACATTGATAAGGCAACGCACAGAACAAATAATAAATAAGACAAATAAAGCGATAAGTGGCTTAACTGTAACCAAGGAAATAGTTGATTTGGTTGAAAATTCAGAATTGTACTTAAAGGATGCAGCCGAATATATGGCAAAAGGAGAGGAAGAAACAGCGTTGATGCAGGCGGCATATGCTGAAGGGCTAATAGATGCACTAAGATTATTAGGAATAAAAACCATAAATTGGTAAGAGATAAAAAAGGATTTTATGAAAATAATAAGCCAGTTACAACCTTCAATTGTTAGACGAATCGTATTGACATAAATATCCTTTCAGGTAGAAGTCAACTAGGAAAACTCTTAGTATAGCGAAGCATCTACTTGATAGATCCAATGGCACATTCTCACTAGGTTTTACGCTATCCTGAGTTCTTAACCCTCCAGTCTAATGAGAGTCTGCTTTACGTATTCCCGCTAATTAATGGGAGTGCGGACTGTCAAGCTCTCTTGCATGATTCAGTCATTGATATCGCTTCCATACGGGAGGGCAGAACATAGGTCTATTGATCTAGCAAAATTGTTGTTAAAGGCTGATTCTTTCAGAAATTGCTAATAAGGCAAACACAAATAAAATGAAAACTATGGTTGGGCTCTAAAACATACGGGAAGAATTTAACTTTCAAAAGAAAAGGTCGCCGGCACCGCTGCTTCACGAGAGCTTGCGCATCTCACTAACACAGCGGCGCGAGCAGGTTTTACTTCCGGGTTCAGATGGGACCGGGTAGATCCCTGCTACTATGGCCGGCTTATATTTTCTTAAAATGTGCATTTATATACTTTTCCCTGACATCCTCACAGCCCTAAAGTAAATGCGGTTCCTTCAAGGCTGATCATAGGTTCGTGGTTTATTGCTTTCATTCTCACTGTTTCATTGCTAGTGGTTACCCACCCCGCTCTGCTCGTCCAACG
>Ga0209012_1001562_pt1 | contig 23139 bp, 34 predicted proteins | sample RS3BMetagenome_FD_184735 | JGI IMG/M metagenome (GOLD analysis project Ga0209012, IMG submission 184735) | Ferric oxide microbial mat and aquatic microbial communities from Rainbow Spring, Yellowstone National Park, USA - RS3B (SPAdes) (version 3) ...
GCTTCCACCTGCATGTGGAGCCATGCGCGTTCTGTCGTATTGTGCACATGGCCAAACTCGTAACCGACAGAACCTGTATACATCTGTTTGAGGTGGCTGACCGCCTCGTCTGCGGTCATGGACTCAGGCGCGTCCGGCCAGATCGCGCGGGCGGGCAGATTCTTCAGCTTGTTCTGGTGCAATGCATGCGCGTCCGGGTCGAGTTCCTGCGCGTACGGCGGTTCGCCGCCCAGTGGATCCACATGGGCGGCGAGATGACCGTATGTACGGATGCTGCGTATCCATTGTTGCGCGCCGTACACCGTCTCGCTCTCAGTTGAACTGACTCTGGGCTGCTTCCCGGAAGTGGACGCATCACGATTCTGCTCTGAGTCATCCATGAAAAGAGCGCTGGGCGGTGGACCCACCCGTGCAAACCAGGCTCGCGTCGGCTCGTCGACCGTCTCAGGATTCAGTTGATAACGCTCGTATAACTCAAGAGCATACGCCAGATTCGGTCCGGAGAAGGTGCGCCACTCTCCAGTTGGGTCTTCGATTATTCTATCCATTTTTGCAGCACCTCCGCTTACTGTGCGTTGCTACACGTTACTGCCCGTACTGCCTGTACGCATGGCTACAGTCATTTTGGCCATTGCCGAAATCATCGATTCATCTCTTTCCGACAATCGCTGCGGGAAGGATCTTTCTGTTTCCAGCATGCAGCGAGACGGTCTGGCGCGCTGTGACACATCGCACAATACGCCTTGGAGCCTAACTCAAATAGTAAGCCAACGCTATGCGTGGAAGAACTGAACAGGAAGAGCCGAGAGGTGTGATGTAAAAGTCCTCCATTGCTATACTGAGAAATGGTTTTACCAGCCAATTCTCAAGCAAAGGAGGACGTTGCCCGTGGGTGCAAATAGTCTGTTCCACACCCGCTGGGATTGCTGCTATCATATCATATTCATCCCGAAATTTCGTCGGAAGGTCTTCTTCAAAGAGATCCGGCAGGGAGTCGGGGAAATACTGAGGACGCTGTGTGAGTACAAGAATGTGGAGTTGGTAAAAGGGAGCATTGGTACGATTCACGTGCATATGTACGTGAAGATACCACCGGAATTGAGTGTGTCAGAGTTTATGGGATACCTCTCTCAAAGGAAAAAGCGCGCTGATGGTGTTTGATCGCTTTCCACAGATGAAGCAGGGACGCGGCAGCCATTTGTGGGTACGGGGTTATTACGTGAGTGCGGTTGGGGTCAATAAGGATGTGATCAGAGAGTACATTGAGAAACAAGAAGAAGCGGATATCAAGGCGCACGTGTCAACTGTGGCCGGTGAAATCACAAATGAAGCCATTCAGATTTTTGGCGATTACGGATTCATTCGTGACTATCCAGTGGAACGTCTGTTCAGAGACGCGAAAATGACGCAAATATACACTGGCACCGTGGAGCTTCAAAAGGTGGAGATCGCAGCGGCAATTCTGGATCAATCAACGTAACAACAGGCTGGCGAATTGCTCGATGCTCACGTTTCCAAAATAGCGGTTCAGATCAAAGACAGACAGGGCGGCCATCAGATCATCCTGCAGATACCGCCGCCCGATCAGGCTCGTCTCAATATCAAGGATATCGTCGAGGCAAAAAAAGTCTCCATAAATCTTGCACATCTCAATGAGTCCGTCTTTGACCAGAAGTCTGACGTCAATGGTTCCAGCAGGAAATCGTTTTCGTCGTTCCAGGTTGCATTCAGGCGATTTGCCGAAATTCCAGTTCCAGTTTCTGTAGCGTTGCTCAGCCAGTTCATGAACCCCGTTCCAGTCGACATCTGTCAGGCGACGCACCGGAACTGTCCGCCCCTCAAACAGGAATTGCAGCAAAGTCTCCCGAAACAGTTCGATCGTCATATCGTTCTGTAAAAATTCCCGGATGTTCGCGACACGACTGCGCACCGATTCAATGCCTTTGGATGCAATTTTGTCTGCATTCACCCGAAGCGCCTGCGCAATGTTGTCGAGATTCACGTCAAACAGGAGTGTGCCGTGACTGAACATCCTGCCCTTGGTCGCAAATTGGGCATTCCCAGAAATCTTTCGATCGCCGACCTGAATGTCATTGCGCCCCGTCAATTCCGCCTGAACCCCGAGCTTGCGAAGTGCTGCAATGATCGGTTCGGTAAATCGGTGAAAGTTTCGGAAGTCGTTCCCATCGTTTTTGGTGATGAAGCTAAAATTCAGATTCCCTCGATCGTGATAAACGGCGCCTCCCCCAGACAAACGCCGGACGACATGAATTCCGTGCTCCTGCACATACTCAGGATTGATTTCCGCAAATGTATTTTGATTCTTGCCAATGATGATGGATGGTTCATTGATATAAAACAGCAAATACGATTCATCCAGGTCGAAATTCGTGAGCGCATATTCCTCTAATGCCAAATTCAGCGTCGGATCAAACGTATTACTGCTGTCGATATAATACATCAAGGTTCCGCTCCCCTCCAGCCAGCGTCTGGGCTTTCATCGTGACTGTGCGCAGTCAGACCGACTTTACCTAAAAAATCGTGCGGTATCCTGAGTCGAAATCTCTGACGGACGCGCATAAAACAGCTCCTTACAGTCCGCTGATTGGGTCATGGATTGTACGACGGCTTCCAGCGGCTCAGTGAACACATAGGGGTAATCGATCTCCCCCAGTTCCGGATGAATGTCGTACGCCAAACGTTCTGTCGCCAGCGAAAATTCCGAGTGAACGCCAGGCTTGTCGCCGCGTGGATCCAGTCGCACCCACCTGTTCAGATTCCTGAAATAGACCGCGTTCAACCCATGCAACGCAAATCCCGACTCCGGCGTTCCCTTCCTCATCACGCGTTGGTAACAAAAGCCTGTGTCTATTCCCAGTCCTCGCAAGAGTGCGCCTAACAGATGCGCCTTAGCGAAACAGATGCCCTCTCTTTGCCCGAGCACATCAGAAGCGCGAATCGTGACCACGTCGCTATCCACATCAAAAGAGTGTTGGATGTGATCGCGAACGTATTCGAAGGCCGCCTGCGCACGCGCGACATCCGAGTCGGTTCGTGAACGAATGTCTGCGATGATCGCCTGTACGGTAGGATCCTGAACATCGACAATTTCTGTAGACGCCAGATACGAGTTGCTATCCGCCTGTTCCACGATGAGTTCCATGTTCTTCATTCCTTTCATCACCCTGTGGCGGCGCACGTTCAGACATGGCAACGCCAGACGCAGCCGCTTGTTCCAGCGTTATCATACGACCTTCTGCGATTGCAGTTTGTGTGGAGAATCACAAACAGTTGACGCATAATACGATTCATTGTCGGTGTGGATGTCCGCGCCAAAGTCTCTGTCACGGGAGAAAGCAGCAGATCAAGATCACTGAAAAACTGCGCTCAGGTCTGACCATACTCTTTATCCGCTTCAACCCATCGCCCAGTTCCCATGCCCGCGGATACAACTACGCGGGGAGAGCGAATCACTTTTATAAACCCTTTATCTGTCCGGTTAACAGATCGACTGTACAGTTCCGAGGAAAGCATTTCCTTGCCGGATGACTATGGATTCGGTTTTACCAATGCGGTTTTCCAGCCGTACCCTCATCCGTACAATGCTGCCGCGCGCCTGACGAACCAGTCGTGCATGCGCGGGGACATGGCGCTGCAATCTACCGCAGATGAGACGAACGCCCTGTCCGCAGACTCATCGCGGTGCGCGGCGTACACTAGCGCGACCGACAGCCGCGGATAGGGGCGTTCAAGCAGATGCCAAGCATTCCCTTTCTCTACCGCACCCTCGCTAAGCGTGCGGTAGAACCATCCGGTGCGCCCACTTCTCATAATCTGCTGCAGAAGATCTTCGACACCGTTTCTGCGCGGTATTTTCCAGCAGGGAATCCGCGGCTCCGAAACTTGGAGCACCGCTTTCCCAATGCAAAATACATCCCCGATGCAGACATTCTCTTCCGTCAGACCAGCTACGGTCATGTTTTCTCCGAACCCGCCGTGCGGCAATTCCCTTCCCAGCTCCTTCCGCCACGCCTCGTAGTGGGAGGCCGCGTACGCGAGCACCGTGCGATGGGATCCACCATGATTTTTCAAGTCTGCCTGGGCGTCGCCCGTCATTCCATCCACACCCACCCAGACAGCGCCTTCCACCTGCAACTTGACAATCCCACTGCGCCAGTTTCCCCCGTCTTCTCCTTCTCGCATTTCATGTGGCATCCCCACTTGGATCGAAATCACGGTCGGCCTGTCCATACATCACCTCCGTTCCGTATTCTTCATCCTCCACATTTCGACGAGACTCGACGGGAATCCTCTTGGGGTACAGCCACATACTGTTTCCGCTGACGCATAAGGACCGGAAGCAGGCTGACAGGGATATTCAGCTCCTGAATAAGTTAGTGCAAGCAGAAAATATTCTGTCACAGAATCAAGAAAGCTGAATCGCCGCACAAATCTATGCATTCACCCCCCTTGGCGGCGTCACTAAAATCCTCGTACCAGACAATCTCAAAGACTGGCGTAGAGATGTCATTGTGGTATTCTCCAATAATCAACAAGACATTCCACGAAAGTGTCAGTCCTGGCATGACCGCAACAATCCATGCGATTCTGGATTACCAGCGAGTTGCACAACAAGACTACAGAGCGTGTACGGACATTCTGATGCTGGCCGCAGGTATTCGTTGCTCCGCCTTTGCGTCTGTGCAAGAGCATGGTTTTTATGCCCATTACATCCATTTCGAGCACTTTTGTAAATTCCCCGACATGTGTAGTTCAAGCGGCAAGTCCATAAACTGCACCTGTTCAAAGCGCGATGGTATAATGCCCATTACGGAATTGACCCCGCAGTGCACGGTGAGATGTATCAGAACCGGACAGCCGCATCAGTAAATTCTGCGACCCTTGACAAAAGCCATATGGCAGGGGTCGCAGTGCGTTGCAGACCAATTGGCTGCTTAACGGCGCGGACACGTGCGTATGCCAAACAGCTTGTAGAATACGCAAAATCCCGTGACGCCAGTGAGAAAAACGATTGCGCCCACCACATCCAACACGATCGACACAACATACCCGTGTACAAAGAATAATCCGGCTCCCACGATTGCCAGCCCTACGATGATTCTGATTGCTTGATCAGTCGATCCCACATTGCGCCAACTCTTCATAGTGCGGATACCTCCTCCAGATAGATTGGTAGTTGAGTGACATGAACGGTTCAACCTGGTTGCAAAACGTCTACTTTAAAATTCTGCGACATGCGACATGACGCCGTCGTATGCCCTCGAAAATAATGCGTTTCGCCTGCTGTAAAGTGTTCTGGCAGGATAAGCTGGAATCCCCGTCGAAATCCCTTTACGTAGCGGCCTTTAAATGTCTGTCCAATCTGGCTTCGCCATACGGACGGGTCGATTGAAGGAACCCGCTGACACTGGTCTCCTGCATCAGACTGGTTACTTTGCGTACAGCGGTTTCTCCGCTGTCATTTTGGATGTGTTTTCCGATCATCCATGCCCACCTTCCTGACGAACCAATCCGGTTGGGTTCCAAGCTGCCATAATGTTTCGCTAACGGGAAGTTCCCCTCGAATTGGACTCTGGGTATAATCCGAGCTATTGCCCACGTTGATGTTGCCGCGAGGCGGAATTATCATAGTCAGCATACACCCGTCAAATCCATCAGATTGTGACGAGGTGCACACAACGATTTTATTTCAGAAGTTCTTCTCTCTCTCTACAGCGTGATTTGTGCCACATGTAGCAGGTGAGAAACGTATCAGACTGTACACGTATTTCAATTGGTGACGGAGATATCCCCGCCGATGAGCACAACTTTCAAAGGAACCGGGAAACTCGACGACGTAGCGGCAAGGTCAAGAAGACCAAAGCCCAAAATCTGTTGGAACGCCCTGATCAGCACCGTAATGCTGCACTGCCTATTCATGAACGACTTCCGAGTTTCGTACACGAATAACCAAGCGGAGCAAGACGTGCGGATGATCAAAGTTCATCAGAAAATACCGGGAACGTACCACAGTATGGAAAGTGCACAAACATTCTGCCGAATTCGCGGATACATTCCCACTTTAAAAAAACAGAGACAACCCGTCCTGGACTATACTCGGCGTGCGTTCCAAGGGAATCCGTTTATGCCGCAATCGACAGAGTCGTAACCCTTTGATTACTCGACAAGGGGTACTTTGTACCCCTTGTTTGCATTGGTTTCATGGACCAGTGAGCGGTTACGAAATTTTACTCATTTGTTACCAAATACTGAACCGATTTTGGCCAAATACCGATATTGGCTGGCATCCTTCAGTATATAGGCCATGCGCCCTCTCGTTTTGTAAGAACGGCCCACTTTCCCCACCGCGTCCTTCCGGCCAAGTGAAGCAATGGAACCCAAAATTTCCGGATGAAACTCTTCTTTCAGACCTCCGTGGCTGTCATGGTACAGGTATTTGCCGCATGCGCCCCCCATCTGCCACGCCAACTGCGCCGTGGGTGGATACGGGCGTCCGCCTTCGTTCAGAACCAGGGCGCAGTCTCCCAACATGTACACACCGGAATGGCTTGTGGACTGTAGATACGCGTCCACCTTGGCGCGCCCGTGCGGATCCGTTTCAAAACCAGCGTCGATGACAAGCTGATTGCCGCGGACGCCGCCGGTCCAGACAATTGTTTCAGCGGCGATCGCATCCCCGGTCTTTAAATGAACCACTCCTGGGTCCACCCTTACAAATCGGAACACCGGTCAAAAAGCGCACGCCGCGCTGTTTGAGGCTTTTTTCCGCGACGGCGACGAGATCGGGATCGAATCCAGGCAGTATGCCGGGAGCAGCCTCCACATTATAAATTTCTACCAGTTTCAGCGGTACTCCCCCTTCAGAGGCCAGTTCGGGGAGCGCATCGGCAAACTCTCCGACGAGTTCAACTCCACTAAATCCAGCGCCCCCCACCACGAAGCGCAGCAGTTCTGGTCTGCGTTCCCGTGGATAGCGGGCAAAGCAGGATTTAAGATGCCTGCGCAACAGTCTTGCCTGGTTGAGCGATTTTAACGTAAACGCATATTCCTTCAAGCCAGGAATGCCAAAGTACTCCGTCTCGCTGCCCAAAGCAACAACCAGTTGGTCATAGGAGAGTTCCTCGCCGTCCCCAAGGAGCACACGCTTATTGTCCGGTTCGATCCGGGCGACGGTGCCCTTGCGAATGGTGACATCCTTGTCGCGCAGCACCCTGCCAAGCGGTATTCGCAATGACTGGTCGCTCCGGGCGCCCACGACCGATTCATGCAGCAGCGTAATCAGTTGATGGTAGTCATGCTTGTTTACAAGTGTGATTGTCGCTTCTTTTTTTGTAAGGTATTTTCTTGTCTGTAGCGCGCACACCAATCCCGCATAGCCTGCACCCAGGATGAGAATCTGCATAGTCATTTCCATTCCCGCTTCCGTTAAGATTGTCCAATATTTCACAAACTCAGCCGAAAATGAAGTCTATAACACTTGATCATAACAGCTTTACGCCCCGTGCCAATCTTCCGTGGATTCCCAGCCCCACATCTACACATACCTTATTCAGTCTGTTTGCCTGAGTTGTTCACAAATACTGCGACATGACGCCGTCGTATGCCCTCGAAAATAATGCGTTTCGCCTGCTGTAAAGTGTTCTGGCAGGATAAGCTGGAATCCTCGTCGAAATCCCTTTACGTAGCGGCCTTTAAATGTCTGTCCAATCTGGCTTCGCCATACGGTCCGATCATCCATGCCCACCTTCCTGACGAACCAATCCGGCAGGGTTCTAAGCTGCCATAATGTTTCGCTAACGGGAGGGTTCCCTCGAATTGGACTCTGGGTATAATCCGAGCTATTGCCCACGTTGATGTTGCCGCGCGGCGGAACTATCATAGTCAGCATACACCCGTCAGATCCATCAGATTGTGACGAGGTGCACACAACGATTTTATTTCAGAGGTTCTCTCTCTACAGCGTGCTTTGTGCCGCATGTAGCAGGTGAGAAACGTATCAGACTGTACACGTGTCTCAATTGGTGACGGAGATATCCCCGCCGATGAGCACAACTTTCAAAGGAACCGGGAAACTCGACGACGTAGCGGTGAAATTCACGAACATCTTTTTAAAAACTTGGGAAACCGCACTGCCCAGGCAACGAATCGCGGAACTTGTCAAGCAACTGGCGGTACAGGAAGACCTGCTCGTGATTGTCGAATCACATGCTTGGGTTCTGCTCTCGATAAGGAGACGCCTTTTGTGGACCGCGATGGCGGACCCCCCGCCGTCAACTGCTTCCAATGAAAACGCCGGCTGCGAAGACGAGGATACCGCCCAAGACGACCTGGACAATGGACATCCATATCGCGGTGCGGAAGTAGCGGTTTCGAATGATGGCGATCACGATCAGTTCGACACCCACAACGACGTAGGCGACGTTTAGGGCGATGTACAAGTTGGGAATCAAGAAAGGCAGCGTATGGCCGATCCCGCCAATCAGGGTCATGAGCCCCGTGATCATGCCGCGAAAGATCGGGCGGCCGCGTCCAGTCAACGTGCCGTCGTCGGACAGCCCCTCGGAAAAGGCCATGCTGATCGCGGCCCCGACGGCAGCTGCAAGGCCTACGAGAAACGTGGTAGACTGGCTGTGCGTTGCGAACGCCGTCGCGAAGATCGGCGCAAGGGTCGATACGGAACCGTCCATAAGTCCCGCGAGGCCAGGTTGAACAATACGTAGAACGAAGGTTTTTCGATGCCCGTGTTCGGTCAGTTCGGGTACGACGCGGTCAAGATTGAGCATAGGAAAGTTTCTCCCCGTACACTTATTTTCATCGACACGTCGACTCGGTCGAGTTTGCCGTTTGAGTGTTCGCTGTGCATCTTCAAGTGACGCAGCACAGCTGGAACATGTCGGTAATTGAATTTCAGTTGCTATTGTTTTCATGCGAATCCTCTCCTGTCTAGAAACTATCTTCGCAGGTTTACAACCGAGAAAAAATGATCCAGATCAAGATGGGAGTCAATTTGCTATAAGTGGCTGTGATATGGAACGCAATTATGCAGACGACAATCGTGTAGACTAAAGCAAAAAGCAGGTGAGCCGGATGGCGAGTGAATTTTCGGGCTGTGTGAGCGATGAGTCATGCGTTTGCCATGTACCCATCTTTCGGGATCTAAAACAATCGGAGGTATTGCTTTTGGATACGGCTGTACAATCGCGGCATTACCGTAAAGGCGAGCTCATCTTTCAAGAAGGGGAAGAGTCGGATTCCTTGTACATCATCCATCAAGGCGTGGTAAAGATTTATAATTTATCCGATGAAGGAAAGGAGCATATCTTGCGGTTTCTCTTTGCAGGTGACTTCGGCGGACAATTAGCTTTATTTAAAGAAGATATTCAGTACACCAATGCGGAGGCTGTCGAGGATGCGGTCGTGTGTCGTATCTATAGAAAAGATTTAAAAACCATTTTAGGACACAATCCTGAAATGGCTTACCGTTTTCTACAGGCCATGAGCGATCGTCTGCGTGACGCAGACGAATGGACAGGATCATTGAACCTACTTGATGCAGATCGCAGGATTGCCAAAGTGTTGCTTAACTTTGGCACACGAGGAGGCCAAAACCCCGGTTTTCATAAACTCCCCGTCGCAAAAAAAGACCTCGCGGCCTTGCTTGGGATCGCGCCGGAAACACTGAGCCGCAAGCTCGCTTATTTTGATGAGCAAGGGTGGATCTCCCTTTCCGGCAAAAAGGGTGTGGAAATTAAAAATGTGAACGCACTTCAGAAGATTGCAAAAGGAATGCCTAATTGAAAACATAATTCTTATGGATGTTGGATTTTGGCGCACCGTTTTCGCCCTATTTATCCCTTTGGTGACCACAAGTCTCCTGTACGGCCTTCTTATTGCATACGCTCCCCTTCCAGCGCTTTGCCTGCACTACAGTGTGCGCTCCGTCCTACCACGGAGTATCTTACTATTTGCAGAATAGATTACATATTTTATGATACGGTAAAGGAAGGCTTCCGATACACAACGGAGGCCTTCCTATCGGCGGAATCAATCATCCCCATCATCCAAGGAACCAAACTCCATCTCCTCCCACTCTTCGATCTCTCTGGAGTTCCATTGGATGACCAATGTGCGCAGTAAGCAGGCCGGGTTCGTGAGAATATCCACGACAACGCCCGGTTTACCCTCCTGTGGATGAGCGACACGATCGCCGATACGAGCATGCATGACGTTTCTCCTGTCTGCTTGATTTAGAAACAACAACCTCGGAATTCTCAAGGATACTTGGTTCGACAACTTTCGCTCAATCGGCAACGCGCAATCACCACATCGTACAGAACCACGGCGTGGTTGCAAATCGGATCTTTTGCGGCATATAGCAACGTAACTGAACCCTGGTTTAACCACTGTATGATTTGATTGACCGCTTGGATGCAGCATTGATTAGTAGCGAGTTCTATTTCATAAGCTACGCGAAACTCTGGAAATCGTTCGCCTACGTGACCAAACCATGTGCGAAGTGCTGGGCTGGGGGCCACATCTTTGAGCCAGACATCTACATGCGCCTCTGCCTTGCGCATCCCGCGCGGCCACAGCCGATCCACTAGCGCACGCAGTCCGTCGTCTGGCCGAGATTCATCGTAGATCCGTTTGACCTGAAGAGAGATATCCTTCATAGTCGCCATGGTCACCCCCTCACTCGCACCACAGTCACAACCTATACCCAGCATACCGTTTTTGGCGCATAATTGCGATTACAAACCCCGAGGATTTCGGCCACACTCGCCTGCGCTTGATCCGCTTACTGCCCTTTATCCGGACAGACCCCGAGAGGCTTACTTTGTTCCACCGGTGACCCATCTCTGAAGTGTTTAGATGGCCCGAGTGTTCCTTGTATCCAACAAACGGACTCCTTCACCGATCCTATAGCAACTCACAGCGACCATTTACCAAGAATCTGCCTAAAACCACCCATTTTTTAAATTTTATCATACCCCAACCTACGCTATTGTGATCTATATCACTCACACTGCCGCCTCATTGCGTTAATCTCGACTGTGATATAGCGCATAGCGAACGGTTGGAACCTGGAGTATAGTAAATGGACGAGCTCAAAGATCCTGAGCACAATATCAAAGAAAGGAGTTTTTCGACATGACATTTGTCATCACGTCACCGTGCATTGGTGTGAAGGATGCGTCGTGCGTCGAGGCTTGCCCGGTAGACGCGATCCACGATGCAGACGAGACCTACCTCATCGATCCGGATACTTGCATTGATTGCGGAGCCTGTGAACCAGTTTGCCCCGTAACCGCCATCTTCCAGGACGAATTTGTTCCGGAATCAGAGCAAGGCTGGATCGAGAAAAATGTTGCCTTTTATCGCAAATGATCGGATTCCATGATCTCGCTTGCTAAAACCGTATCTGCCGATTGCAAACTGCGTAACATTCACTTTCAGCAGGGCGCTAAAGTATTCGGGCCAGACAAAGAGACAGAATGGGTTCCCCAGCGAGACGCGACCCATTCTGTCAAAGAGCGATCTACTACCTCTCTGATGGAAACACTTGTACATCTCCCACCTCGTAAGACACGTTTCCCGCGATCACCTTCCCGATAAAGCACTTATCTCGAGCCATTTCCGCAGCGCGTTGGTAGTCTGCCACCTGATCAGGATTGCCGCCAAAAATCGTAGGATAAACGGATAAACGGGAAAACTTCGATTGCATTGGATACCCTGTCACGAGACCCTCCGACCGTATAGATACTTTTTCCACAAGCAACCCATTCTTTCGCAAAACACCGAACAACGTTCCGCTATAACAGGTGCTCACAGCGGCGATCAGCAGTTCCTCCGGACTTGTTCCCACCCCCTTGCCACCCATAGAGGCAGGTGCCGCGTATGAGGCGGAGAAATCACCGAGTTTGATCTTCCCCTCCCCCTCGCGTCCCGTACCCTGCCACTGCAACTCCGTGGAAAAAATTAAATCTGCCATAAGATCCTCTCTCCTCGCTTGTCGCCACCTATGGTGGCTACTTGTCTGTCCTTCTCTTGCGATACAACGAACCCATCTGCCGCACGTAAGATTTCTAGTACAAATGTGTCATACGCGTCTCCCAACCCACTGTAAGACAAAGACGAGAAAACCGATGGCCGCACAGATTCCTCCCGTAGCCAGAACCACCCCCCAGGCGACTTCACTCCCCGCAAATTAACTGGAAGAGGCTGTGTAGCCTGTGCCTCACTGGTTTCCCATGTGAATTGGGCACGCCAACGAAACAGTGGCACTTGCGGGTATTGTGAGTTTAACCGCGTCAGCACAGGTCCCCGTGCGCATGCGCTGACAGACGACTACATAGAGAGCAATCCATTTTGCACGTATATTCCCGATCCCCGCCATCTGGCTGGCGTCGATTCAGCCAGCCAGGCGAAACGATCTAGCAGGTGACCGCACCTGTCGATGAGGAGGACACCAATCGAGCGTATTTCTGCAGGACGCCCCTTTCGCAATTCAATGAGGGCTCACTCCATGCAAGTGCGCGCTTGGCCAAATCCTCATTGGATACATGCACGGTCAGTTCCTGCGTCTCACTGTCAATCGTGATCCTGTCCCCGTCCTGCAATAAGGCAATAGGTCCACCAACTTGTGCTTCTGGACAAACATGGCCAACAACAAGGCCATGAGAGCCTCCCGAGAATCGACCGTCGGTTACAAGACCAACCTTGCCACCGAGATCTTTTCCGACCAGGATCGCAGTAACAGATAACATTTCCGGCATTCCCGGTCCCCCCTTTGGTCCTACATAGCGAATCACGATGATATCCCCAGACTGAATTCTGTCATGCAAAATAGCGTCAGTCGCGGACGCTTCAGAATCGTACACCTTCGCAGGCCCTGTGATTTGTCTTATCAGCAATCCGGACATTTTGGCGACCGCACCTTCTGGAGCAAGATTCCCCCGCAAAACAACAAGCGGACCCGTTACTCTGAGCGGATCGGACAATGGCCGTATGACGATTTGTCCGGGGTCGAGAGAAGGCGAGTTGACAAGGTTTTCTGCGAGTGTTTTACACGTGACGGTAAGACACTCTCCGTGCAGGTATCCGCCCTCGAGCAACATTTTTAGTACTGCAGGTGTTCCACCAGCTTGGTGCAGATCTTCCATGACAAAACGACCGCTGGGCTTCATATCAGCCAAATGAGGTGTGCGTTTTTGAATGCGGTCAAAATCGTCAAGGCCGAGATCAACTTCTGCGGCATTGGCAAGCGCCAGCAGATGCAGAACCGCATTGGTGGATCCTCCAAGCGCCATGACAAGTGTAATTGCATTCTCAAACGCTTCTTTGGTCATAATTTGGCGCGGATATATTCTCTTCTTCAATAATTCGATAAGCGCAAAGCCAGCCTTTCGGCAGTCTTCGAGCTTCAGTTCGGTTTCAGCGGGGTGGGAAGAATTCCCTGGCAGGCTCATTCCCAGTGCTTCAATCGCCGCCGACATTGTGTTGGCTGTATACATCCCCCCGCAGGCGCCTGGACCCGGACAGGCATGACACTCAATTTCATGCAGTTCCTCGCGGTCGATCAGTCCTTTATGGAATTGTCCAACTGCTTCGAATGCGGAAACAATATCGATATCCTGGCCTTTCCATTTGCCGGGTCGAATTGTGCCTCCATAAACAAATAGGGAAGGCAGATTCAAACGGGCCATGGCCATTAAACATCCGGGCATATTTTTGTCGCACCCACCGAGCGCAATAAAACCATCCAATCGTTCCGCTCCGATGACCGTTTCAATGGAATCGGCAATGATTTCCCGACTCGGAAGAGAATAGCGCATCCCCTCCGTGCCCATTGATATGCCGTCAGAGACAGTGATAGTGTTGAATATAAGCGGGGCCCCGCCTGCTTCTCCTGCCGCCTGCTTGGTGACGCGCGCTAGGTTATCAATGTGTATGTTGCAGGGAGTTACCTCACTCCAAGTACTTGCTATGCCGATCATCGGTTTTTTGAAGTCTTCATTGTGAAATCCCACGGCCCTTAGCATAGCGCGATTTGGCGCGCAATTCACATCTTCACTGATTGCCAAACTGCGAATTCTCAGGTCAATTTCATCATTGGTCATACTGTTCGCCCCCTATGTGGATCATAGCCTCTCGGAATTCAGTTTCTCTTGATTCCACAAGGTTTCTGACCTTGGGATTTTTGCCGTTACCTCCACCACTCTACCCGAGACTCGGACCTGCCTCCCGTCATGACGCGGTCTCCCTGGTCGTGAGCTTCAAGGAGTTTGAACAGTACGATCCGAACTGGCGCTTCAAAAGGATACTTCTCGATGCCGCGCACGATGCCCTTCCCTTTTACCGATATTTCGAATCCAAGGGCACCCTCCCGTTCATCGACCTCAACAAGCGCCAAACCGGAAACAAGAAGTACAAGGACACCCTCACGGTTTCTGCGCATGGCGTACCCATTTGCCAAAAGGGTCTGGCCATGAAAGATAATGGCTACGACCGCAGCCGGGAACGGCGCAAGTACCGCTGTCCGCTTATGCAAAAGAGCGTCTGCACCTGCGATGCGCCTTGCTCTGACTCGTCCTATGGCCGATGCGTGTTCACCTACACCAATGACGATCCTCGCCTGTTTCCACCCGTCGCTCGCGACAGCAAGGGATGGAAAGAACGATACAAACGTAGAACGACGGTAGAGCGCTCCAACAAGCGGGAAAAAGTCGACTACCGTCTTGAAGCAACCAGACATCGTAGCACGAAAATGTGGCTTGCCCGGATCTTCGTAATCATGATGTGTCAGCACATGGATGCCTGGTACCAAGAAAGCGATATTGACTTGAAGTTCACTCTCCTGGCGGCCTAAAGACCAGGAGAGATAGCGACTGCATAGCGACGGCTTTCAATAAAACGAATAGGCCGCTGCTTATTTGCCATGCCCACTTCACAAGGGAAACCAGCAAGGCATAGGTTACACATCCTTTTCCAGTTAAATTATATAATAATTACTCCTTTCATCGATTCAGAGACGCTTTAATGCCGGGAGGCTATTAGACCCTTGCGCAGCATGTCACTGCTGAATCTTCACGACAACCGTCATGTTCCCTTCGTCATCGATCTCGTACCGCAGATTCCGCTCTTCCAGTTCCGGGAGCAGGAGAGCCGGCACACGCTCGTTCCAGATTTCCAGACCCAGCGTTCCAGCCAGAACTTCCTGATGGCCGTCCAGCCATTCGAGCGATCGAATCATGGGTTGCGGCGGCTCCAATCCGCGATTGTCGATGTGCCAAAAAGGAAGGGAAGCAGCCTGACGATAAAATTGGATAATGAAGTGATCGTTGTCTTCCTGCTGAACCACATTCTGAAATCCCTGTTTCCCCTGTATGCGCATGAGCGGCGTCGGTTCAAATGTCGCGTGCAGTTGCAGCACATCATTTTCCGTGAGTTCGCCAAACGCCTTCATGATCAGGTCAAATGGTTCTCCATGCTGCTTCAGAATCTCGCGCACGTCAAGGTCGACGATTTTTCTGGCCATATTCCCAAAGCTCCTTTGCCATATTTCCGTATTCACAGTGCAACCCTGAAACAGGGCACCGCGTATTCCCAGCATATCTCATTCAACAATAGAACGCTGTGCGCAAAATCACGATTTCGCACCCGCTCCCTGAAAATCGCCGCAAGCGTATTTTCTTCCCGGTTGCTGGTGCTGCGTAGCAGCATGAAAGTCTAACTGAAAATCGCCGCAGAGCGAACACCCACCGGATTGCGCAAAGAACACTGTGACGCAACGCATAGAAGTCCGCGTCTTATTGGGGTACACTGGTTTCGCGAGGCTCTCGCAGTATTCGCATTAAAGCCCCGCGGTAATATGTCAAGGGGTTGATCAATAAAAATTGGGAATAACTTTGGTAATACACACAAATTGAATAGATAGAAGGATAACTCAAAGAAAACCAATGTATGATTCCACTGCGAAAACCCCCTGCGAAGGCAGTGAAACCACCGAATAATGGAGGAAAATAGGCTCTGAATGTCGAAATAGTAGAGAGTGATAAAGTCGGTATTTTACCGCTGCTGAGGGGGATTTCGGGTGTTTCGTGAAAACAAGGATCATCTGCAGGAGGATTTGTTCAGCAGTTTTTCGTGGATGAATAAGAAGACACAGGAGCAGTTGCTGAAGACGTGGGCACCGATCTACTATCAGCACGTCTTTCGTCAGATTGACGAATCTCCCTTTGCCGTCCTCTACTGCGCAGACAACGGACGACCCAACTTTCCGGTGAACATCTTGCTCTCTCTGGAATTCATCAAACACATGAAAGACTACACGGATGAAGAAGTGATCGAGCAGTTCTATTACAATTACCAGATCCACTATGCCCTTGGGCTGCGTAACCTGGGAGAACTGTATCTGGCGCCCCGTACGCTGTATGAGTTCCGCGAACGGGTGTATCGCTATACAACGGACAATGCAGGAAAAGAGGATCTGATCTTCGGACAATTTGAACAACTGACGGAACACTTCATCGATGTCGCCAAGATCACGACCTGTTGCCGCCCAGGTTCCTTGTCGGAACCTGGGCGGCCTTTTCTCTCTTTCGGTGTCGGTCGAGTTGTAGACTGGCTGTCGTTTGCGGTAGCATAGGGAAACGTCAATCACTTGGAGGGAAATAGAAGAGAGACCCTCAACACGGTTTGGACACCTGGGTCTCTCTTCTCCACCATCGGCATCGCTGCCAGTGTGTGTCTATCTTACATGCGTCTATTCCCTGATGTCCAGTCTTATTTATCCTGGCTTTTGTCGGACGAAGCGAAAACAGTACGCCCTGCTCCGTGTTCTGCCTGTGGGGGGCAGGTTTGGCATCGTCATGGCACGTACAGTCGTACGGTGTATACAGTTGTGGAATTCTTCCTCATCCCGGTGGCCCGCTTTCTCTGTACCCTCTGTCAGGCTACGGCCAGTCTCCTTCCTTCCTTTATCGGTCGCCATCAGCCGTTTACGTGGGATGTGCAACAGCAAGTGGTCGTGGCCCGTGAGCAGGGCCGGACCACGGAACAAGCTGCTTTGTCCGTGCCGCCTCCTGGTGGTCCGTTGTCTGCCGCCACGGTCGTACGCTGGTGCGCCCGGTGGCGCAGGCGCCTCTCTCTCTGGGAGGCCATGTTTTGGCAACAGGTGCTGGCCTGGAAGCCGTCACTCTCCCTTTTATCCGCCTCCGTCTCCACCCTCATTCGCCTCCTTGGCGCCTGGGAGCAAACTGCGGACTGCCATCTTGCGATCGGTCTGTTCCACGGCCTTCTTGGACTCTGCCAACCACAGGCAAATATCCCCATCCCTCAAGCCATCCCACACAACCTGGATCTGGTCGAATCAGCCGGTCCTCCGCCATAATCGGGTGACACCGAAACAGGGAGGCTTTCGCTCATGGACTGGGATCTTCACGAACAAGTGGCCGTCTTTCGCTACGGCCTGATCGCCCCGATCGTCAGCCGGCAGTCGCCGCTGTCGCCGGGCGAACTCCAAGTATGGCTGAAACAGACCGCCGCACGGGACTATGACATTCCCGGCACGACAAGACGGCAGGTGAGTGTACGCAGCCTGGAGCGGTTTCTGGCCGCCTATCGAAGTGGGGGATTCGATGCGTTGCGCCCGGCCAGTCGCCGGGATGCGGGGCAAGTCCGACTGCCCCCGTCCATCGTCATGCGTGCGGTCGAGTTGCGCCGGGAACAACCCCACCGCAGCGTCGAGCAGATCATCCTGTTGCTCGAAGAATCCGGCCTCGCGTCCAAAGGCCAAGTGGCCGCCAGCACGCTGTCTCGTCACTTGCGTCAACAAGGGGTCAGTCGTCAGAAACTGCTTCAGGGATCCGCTCCCGCAGACTCTTACCGCCGTTTCGAAGCCCAGTATACGCACCAATTGTGGCAGTGCGATGCGCAGCACACCCTGTACCTGCCGGATCCGGCGCAACCAGGTCGACGCAAGAAAGCGATTTTGTTTGCCATTCTTGACGACTATAGTCGTGCGCTGGTCCATGCGCAGTTTTACTGGGATGAGAAGTTGCCGCGCCTGGAGGACACACTCAAGAAAGCCATCCTCAAAAGCGGGATACCCGAGCGATTTTATTGCGACAACGGCGCGGTGTTCTCGACTCACCACCTAGCGCGTATCTGTGGGCAACTCGGCGTCCACCTGTCTCATAGCAAGCCGTACCGTCCCCAGGGACGCGGGAAGATAGAACGTATGTTCCGGTTTGTGGACACCAGTTTTCTGCACGAGGCGTATGCCCGCATCGAGAGCGGGCATGTGCAGACCCTGGATGACCTCAATCGAGACTGGGCAGCCTGGGTCGACTATTACCAAGACCGCGTGCACGGAACGACCGGACAGACGCCGCGCATCAGGGCGCAGGCCGGAGTGCGGGAGACACGCCGCAAGTCGGTGGCGGAGTTGACGGAGATTTTTTTGTGGGAAGAGACGCGCAAAGTCGACAAGACAGGCTGTGTATCGCTATTTGGCAATGCGTATGAGGTGGACGCAGAATTGTCAGGCAGCCGCGTCCGTCTGCGCTATGATCCGTTTGATCTGACACAAGTACAAGTGTGGGAAGGCCCGCGGCGTTTTGCGGATGCCTCGCCCCTGGAGGTGACGCGTCATCACGATGCTCGCGTGCCTTCCCCGACTGCCCACACCGAGTCTGCGCCGCCGCCGGTTTCCTTTCTGGAGGCTGCCGAGCGCATGCGGCGGGCCAAGTGGGGCGACGATCCGATCCAGGTGGCCGACCATTCCGGTGGGAAAGGACGTGAGCGCGAATGACAGCCGAAGAGCGGATGACGAGCCCGCCCCCGTTTGCCGCTATGGCGGATGAGCAGCGTCTGTATCTGTCCCGAGGGCATCAAGAAGCGTTGGCCCGGATGCGGCTGGTGATCGAGGGACAGGGACTCGGCGTGCTCACCGGAGAAGTGGGGAGTGGGAAGTCCACCTTGATTCGACGCCTGTCCAGCGAGCTCGATCATCTCTTGTATACGAATGTGTATATCTGTTTGTCCGGCCTCCGGCCGAAGGACTTCTACGCCGAGTTATTGGGGCATCTCGGAGAGACGGCGCCGTACAGCCTGACCGGCGCCCGACGATTGTGGCAAGAGCGCAGCGAGTCGTTCCTGACAGAGGGGGCGAAACAATGGGTGGTGTGGGTGGACGAGGGGCAGGAGATGACGGACGAGATGTTGCAAGAGCTTCGCTTCGCGCAACTACGCCAAGTCGATGCGCGGGCACGATTCGCGCTGATCCTGGCGGGGCAGCCCGAACTGCGCCGAACGCTGCGCCTCAAGCGCCACGAAGCCATCGCGCAACGAGTCACCCTCTCGTACCACTTAACGGGCCTGACTCGGGAGGAAACCGGCGCGTACATTCGAGCGCAGAATGGGGTTGGCGAAGAACGGGTGCTATTTGCCGACAGCGCGGTGGCGATCATCCACAGCGCGAGCCAAGGCTTGCCCCGCGTGGTGAATCACCTGTGTCGACAGGCGCTGTATGAGATCGCCGGAACACAGCGACAGGTCGTGGAGGAAGGGGACATCCAGCGCATACTGGCGGACCAGGAGAGGCAACGAGGAACAGCAGCCGGGTAACCGGCTGTTTTCTTTTTCCTTTGCGGCAACAGTCGGGAGTGGATAGTATTGGATGGTGTGGCTGGCGATACAGGAATCACCAGCATGGCGGATTGGCGTTACAACGCTTACGCCATTGGCAGTGAGAACTGCGCCGCCAAAGATCGTGAGCGCCTACAACGACCCACGAACAGCGGATGGATTCTACCCAGGTCATGCCCAACATCAAACGCGCCGGGCGGCTGTCTCTTCTCCATGATGTGCTGGTGCAAGCCCTCAAATCCTGTCCGCCAGAACTCGTACCGGAGGATCTACAGAGGGTTCTCGAACCGGACTATAAAAACACGTTGCTCTATCGCTGCAAAGGCAGCGAAGCGCACAGCCGTGTGCAGGAAACCATCGGACACATCGTTCACTTGCTTGCCATCGCAGGGGCTCATCCCGATGTGGAGGCGCTTGCCACCGTGCAACTGGCCAAACGGTGCCTTTCTGAACAAGCGGTATTCGATGCGGCACAGCATACGTGGGTGGCCAAAGAGAACAAAGAGATCACAGCCGATTCCCTGCAGTCCGCCTATGACCCGGATGCGACCTATCGTCAAAAGGCGGGTAAGAGTCACACGGGATATGTGGTGAATTTGGCGGAAACTTGTGCGGACGAGAACCCGGTACAGTTCGTGACGGACTACACCGTAGAGAAAAATGTGGTGAGCGATACCCGAATGATCCAAGACCGATTGCCCGCCTTACAAGGGAAGATGGACGTGAGCACAGTGTATGCAGACGGTGGTTATTACGGCGCAGACGTGCAGACACAAACGCAAGAGTTGGGGGTGGAGATGCACTACACGGAGATGACTGGACGCAAAGCAGATCCGGGGAAGGTGCCCATCAGCGCCTTCGTGATCGACAACCAGCAAATGATTGTCGCCTGTCCAACAGGTCAACTGCCGACACGCAGCGATTGGGATCCGAAGAGTCACGTGTTATCTGCCCACTTTCAGATAGACATTTGTATGGCGTGTCCACTGAGGGACACCTGCCCGGTCAAATTTCAGAAGCAAGACACGATCCTGCGCGTCAGCCAAAAAGCGGTGATCGCGGCAGACGTTCGAGCGCAGATGCAAGCGCCTGGAGAGCGTAGGGAATCGACCAGTAAGCGAGCGGCGATAGAAGGAACGAACTCGGCGCTCAAGCGAGCGCAGGGCATGGGCAAGTTGCGCGTTCGGACGCAGGCCAAGAGCACGGTGGTCGTGGGTCTGAAGGTCATGGGGCACAACATCCGGCAAATGGTACGGTTCATTCAAGGAAACGTACGCAAAGCGACGAAAGCGTGCTTGAAGATACCCACACAAGGGATGATTGCGCCGATCTAACGAAAAAAGCACAAGAAAAAGGGAATCAGTAGAGAAAAGGAAGGGAATATATGACGAATCGCGTCAATAACTAGGTTTAAATGGGAATCAAGCCCTTTCTGAGTTCGGAAGAGAGGAAACGAAGCAAAAAAAAGACCACTTTTCGCAGTGAAATCATGTATAGGCCGAATTTTCAAACGATGTGCATGGGTTTGAAAACTGAAGAAACCGATTCGGTTGAGATGGAATTATCTCCTTCTCTCCGGTGGTGTGTACAGATGTTTGGTGGTCAGTAGTGTGAACACCAAGCGTACCAGTTTTCTTACAGTCAGGACGAGTGCTCTTTTGTGCTTGTGTTTCAACGCTTCGCCGAACTTCTTTTCGGTAAAATTCAGCGTACTTCGGAATCGTACTGCCGGACTTTGTCCGCTGCCTGGCCGATCTCCTGGTTGTCATGACGGTGATGATCGTGACGGGAATTCTCATGTTGACCCCCTTCGTTCCTGGACTGCGCTCAATCCTCCGCTTTGTTGGCGTCTACAAATTCATCTGGCGTCGCCACTACCGCGAAGTGCGATCAGAAGGCAACCCGTGAAACGCGGCAATGAACGGCCGAAATTTCTTCCCCCCATTTGGCTGGTGCTCATGGTCACCGCGATTGGAGTCTATGGAACTGGGATTATTTACAGAGCTCTCATCGGGCATATCGGATGGGGTGAAGGTCTGATCGGGGTTGGAGTCATGCTGTTGGCGGTTCTGGTGCTGGGAACGCCGCTCGCCATGGCCCGGTATGTGCGGACACGCGCAAAACGCGCCCGCCCGCGATAAGAACACTGGCGGCCGGGGATCCTGTCCTCGGCCATTCTTTGTGCATCACGTCACAACCGATCCCCCGACTAATAGTTTATACTGCTAGTATCATCCTGGGCGGAGTGACTGCCATGAGCCAACCGAATGGAACAAAAAAACATCTATCTTCCACTGTCTGGTATATCCTTACGGGACTATTATGGACATGGCCTGCTTTTATCCTTTCAGGGAAACTGCTTCCAGAATGGCGAACGGGTGATATTTCCAATCCTCTGACACTGGCCTTAATTCATGCGTTGATTCTTGGCTTCATGCTCACCACAGCATGCGGCGTTCTCTATCAGGTCGTTCCGATCGCCTTTCAGGCGCCGCCCATCGGTCGGCATGTCGCCAGTTGGCATCTGCCTGTTCATACGGGCAGCGTACTGGTCATGGTCGTCGGATTCCTGACGAATCGCTGGATCATCGTTGCCATTGGCGGATCTGTCCTGTTCGCGGCCACTCTGGTCTTTGGCGCCTATGTATTGCAAAGCTACCGCAAGGCCCGCAACCCCACTGCGGTTCATCGCCAACTGCTCTTCCCTTTCATGAGCATTATCATTGTCATGATACTGGGCATCATGGCGGCCTCCGGGGTGAGCGATCCAGCAAACACGCTGTTGCTCACCCATGTGCTGCTCGGAACATTTGGATTCTGGCTCGGTCTTATCATGATCATTTCCTATAAATTCATACCCATGTTTTCACTGAGCCACGGCTACCAGGTTTCGGTCAATGTTACAATTCGGACATACTACGCAGGTGTCGCCCTGTTCCTGGCAGCCGCGTTTACATCCCGGCCTGTGGCTTCATTGATCCGCGCTGGCGCCGCGCTGCTGTGCGGCGCTGCTGTAGTTCTGTTTGCGCTTGACGTATGGCGGATACTGGCGGCGCGCAAGCGAAAACGCATCGTTCCGTCTCTCCGCTTTGCGCTGCTTGCAACTGTCCTGGCTCTCACGGGAGCCTTGATACTGCTTGCGGCCCTGGCGAGCGGCGCTGCGGCATGGGTTGTTCCCGGATCCTATCTGCTGCTGTTCGGCGGATTTATTGCTCTGATATTGTCCTATACGCAAAAAATCGTTCCTTTTCTCTGGTTCGAATATCGCTTCTCCCATTCGCCAGACCGCAAAAGCGCTCCCGCTCTGGACGACATGATGCCAAAAAAACCTGTCACGGTAGGGATGTTCCTTTTTTTCTTCAGTGTTTTGTGCGGCTTCATCCTGCTCTTGCCCATCAGTGCGCCGCTTGCAAGCCGCAGCGATGGAACGGCCGGGATGCTGACCGGGCTGATCGCATGCAGCGGCTC
>Ga0209012_1001597_pt1 | contig 22690 bp, 17 predicted proteins | sample RS3BMetagenome_FD_184735 | JGI IMG/M metagenome (GOLD analysis project Ga0209012, IMG submission 184735) | Ferric oxide microbial mat and aquatic microbial communities from Rainbow Spring, Yellowstone National Park, USA - RS3B (SPAdes) (version 3) ...
CGCGGATCGGCCGCCTCGACCGGCGGAGCCCCCGGGCACGGAGAAGCCGGAGGGACTTCCGGCCCCTCCGGCGCGTGTCGGCACGGCGGTCGTTGTCGGGTGCGCCGCCGCCTGGTCGCCGGGCGGCCGTCCCGCGGGGATGCGCGGCGCACCGCTTCCCCCGGCGGCGCCCGTCCCGCCGGAGCCGCCCCCGTCGCGTTTGTTCTGCCGCTGTTTGGTCTTGTTGTCCGAATGCCCGCTGTCGCCTGACGTCGCAGGGCGCGAACCGAACCAAGTCTCCAGGCGCTGCAGCAGCCCGGGGGGCAGCCCGCCGCCCGAGCCCGGCTTGGCGGCGTCCCCCGAGCCGCCGGACGCCGTCCGTCCGCCGGACCGGGCCGCCGTCGCGACCGGCGCCACCGACACGCCGGCGCCGGTTGCGCTCGACCGCCCGCCGGCGCCGGAGCCGCGGCCGGCATCGACGGCCCCCGGGGTCCGGGCGCCGCCCGGATTCCCCTGCCCGGCGACCGCGCCTGCCGTCCCGCCGCCCTGCGCCGCAGAGCCTGCGCGCGAGGCCTCCGGCGGCTCGGCGTGGGCACCGGCGCCGTCCAGCATTTTCTGCAGCGCCTGGGGGCCGTCGCCATGCAGGGCGGCCTGCATGACGGGGATGAGCTTGGAGCCGTCGGCACCCTCCTTGGACAGCGCGTCGAGCACCGTCGGCACGTCGGCTTTGGGCACGCCCGCGGCGGAGAGGGCCTTCCCCAGGGACTCGCGCCGGAAGGTCGAGGCGTCGACCCGGGCGCCGGCGCTCTTCACGGTCTCATAGACCGCCTGCTGTCCCAGGCTGAGACGGGAGGATTTCGCCTCCCGGACGAGCGTCTGGTTCCCGGCGACGACATCCAGCGTCGCCTGCACCTTGTGGCGCGCCAGGAGCGCCGAGACATCCGCCGGAGCGGCCGCGACGCCCCGGGCCACCGCCGGCGGCAGCGCCGTCTCCCCCTTTTGCGCGGGCGCCACCGTCACTACGATCGCCCCGACCGGCGGCGCAGACGCGGCCGCCGGCCCAACGGTCGTCCGGGACGCCGTTCCCCGGGCAGGCGGCGTCATCCCGCCGCTCGGCATCTCCCCGACGGGCGGCGCGGTGAGGACGGTCGTCGGCGCCTGGGCGGGGAGGAAGCCGTCGTCCACCGCGCGCTGCACGATCAAGGTGATGGCGTCGGACAGCGGCTGGTGCAGCAGGCCCCCCGGGGCGAGGATGCGTCGGGCGTCGGCATCCATCGCGGTCGCCGCCAAGACGATGCCGCCCCCGTTGACGCGGAGTTCCACGCTGGGGTTGATGTCCACCGAGACGACGGCGGCCACCTGGGCGGCGGAAACCACGCCGGCCAGGATGAACGCGCCCGAGCCACCGACAACCGCGGCCCCCGCCACCGCCAGCACGATACGGCGCCAGCGCGAAGCCGATCCGCCTTTGGCGGGAAGGGCCACCCAGACCTCGGCGCCCTCCTCCCAGCCGGGCATGGCGGACACCCGTAGGAAGCGCCCCTCCGCCAGCACCGTCGCCCGGCGGCGGACCACCTCCAGAATGACCCCCGGGACCCGTGGCCCTCGGCCACTATGGCGGACCGCCCTCTGGGTCACCGTTGTCGACTGCCTCCCTCGCCGCCTCTGCCCTGCCGCGCCGCTTCCGCCGGGACCCGTCCGGCCCCGCGGCCCTACGCCGGGGGCAGATAGGCCCTCAGCGTGTGGAGCCCCTCCATCAGGATGACCGCGACCGCGATGATGAACTTTCGTTGACGCTCCACCGTCTTGCGACTGACACCCAGATCCCCCTGTGCCTCCAACTCCTTCAGCGGCAGGGCATGGTGCGACCGCAGGTGGGCGGCCCAGGCCGGATTCCCCGCAATGGCCCGGGCGACCGCCACCGCACGCTCCCGCGCGTCGGCGTGTTGGGGACTGTGCCGCACCAGATCCGCGATGGTCACGCCATACGGCCGCAGCAGGCGACGGAACTCGGCGATCTCCGCGCGACGATCCTCCTCGGCCAGGCGGTCGCGATCGATCTCCAGGGCCCGGCTCAGTTCGACCGAGCTCCAGACCCCGCCCTCGCCGTCCTCCTGCTCGAACTCGGTGAACGGCGTCTCCCGGCGGTTGCCCTCACGGCGGAAATGGTCGATGAGCCTCCGCCGGATCACCATTTCAGAGAAGGCGGGGAACGATGCCCCCGAGTCGGGACGGTAGCGGTCGACGGCCTCGTTGAGGGCCAGCAGGCCGACGCTGACCTCGTCGTCGCGCCCCTTCTGGAGGTACCGTCCGCACACCCTCGCCCCTACGCGAAGAACCAGCGGGGTGTACAGGACGATCAGCCGCTCCCGCGCCCGGCCGTCCCCTGCCTGCGCCGCACCCAGCAGGGCCGCGGCATCCTCTCCCTCCGGCGCCCCGACGTCCCGGGGGCGAAGCACCCGGCCACCTCCGCCCTCGGCAGATCTGATTCGCACCGGCAGGGGGCGATTTGGGGGTATTGCGGCCGCCAATCGCTGGTAGGGGGTCCGAAGGCGACATTCTGGTTCCGGGCGGTGGCGCGGCACGGGCCGTCCTCCCGGGGGCCGGATCGCCCGGGGCGAAGCCGCCGTCCGGTCGGTCAGAGGAGCGGTACGGGTCGCGGGGCGCCGTCGCCGGGGCTGGGCGGCGGCGTCAGACCGAGGTGCGCGTATCCGCGGGCGGTCAGCATCCGCCCGCGCGGGGTGCGCTGCAGAAAGCCCAGTTGAATCACGTAGGGTTCGACGACGTCCTCGATGGTCTCCTCTTCCTCACCAGACGCGGCCGCGAGCGTACCGAGCCCCACCGGGCCGCCCCCGTAGTTCTCCGCGATGAGTCGCATGATCCGGCGATCCGTGCGGTCCAGGCCGCGGGCATCCACCTCCAGCAGTTGGCAGCCCCGATCGGCCACCTCGGCCGTGATCACTCCGTCGGCGCGCACCTGCGCGTAGTCGCGGAGGCGGCGCAGCAACCGGTTGGCCACCCGCGCCGTGCCCCGCCCCCGCCGCGCCACCTCCACGGCGCCCTGGGGGTCCAACGCGACGCCCAGGATCGAGGCCGCCCGACTCACGATGGTGCAGAGTTCGTCTTCGGTATAGAACTCCAGGCGCTCGACGATGCCGAAGCGGTCGCGCAGGGGGCCGGTGAGCGCCCCGGCCCGCGTGGTGGCGCCGACGAGCGTGAACCGGGGCAGATCCAGGCGCAGCGTCCGGGCACTGGGCCCCTTGCCCAACACGACGTCGATGGCGAAGTCCTCCATCGCCGGGTAGAGCACCTCCTCCACCTGATGGCTGAGGCGGTGGATCTCATCTATGAACATAACGTCACCCGGGCCGAGGTTGGTAAGGATCGCGGCCAGGTCGCCCGGCCGCTCGATGGCCGGACCGGAGGTCGGCCGCAGGCCGACGCCGAGTTCGGTGGCCAGGATGTGCGCCAGAGTCGTCTTCCCGAGCCCGGGCGGACCGTAGAAGAGCACGTGGTCGAGTGCTTCGCGCCGGCCCCGCGCCGCCTCGATGGCGATCTGCAGGTGCTCCTTCAGCCGGCCCTGGCCGACGAACTCGCCCAGGGTGCCGGGGCGGAGGGCCGCCTCGGACGCAAATTCCTCCCCTTCCGGTTCTGGAGACACGAGCCGGCCGTCCTCACCGCGGGGCAAGTGGCACCCACCTCCATGACCGCACCTGGGCCGCACCGCGGCTTGGGGTCCCGACGGGCCCAGGGGGGGCGCGCTCCAAGGGGGCCGCGCCGCCGACCCGTGCCCGCCGCTACCGACCGCCGCCCAGGTGCCGGAGGGCAGCCCGCAGCAGGGCGGGGGCCGCGGCGTCCGTGGTCGCGCGCACCGCGGCCAGCGCGGCCGCGGCCTGTGCGGCGGAGTAGCCGAGGGCGACCAGTGCCGCGTGCGCTTCCTCCTCCGGCCCGGTGACCGGGGTGCCGGCGGCGGCCGCCCCGATGGCGGCGGGGGATCCCGAAGGGGTGAGTTGCCCCTTCAGTTCCAGGATGAGCCGCTGCGCCGTCTTGCGGCCGACGCCAGAGACCGCGCAGAGGGCGGTGACGTCCTCGGCCGCGATGGCCCGGGAGAGGGCCTCCGGCGTGAACTTCGAGAGGACGGCCACAGCCATCTTGGCGCCGACGCCCGCGACCGAGCACAGCGCCCCGAAGGCGTCGCGCTCGGCCTCGTCGCGGAAGCCGAACAGCGCCACCCCGTCCTCGCGCACCACCAACCCCGTGCTCAGCCGCACCGCCGCGCCCGGCGCCGGCAGCGACGCCGCGGCGTTGGCGGAGACGGTGAGGCGAAAGCCGATGCCCCCGACGTCCATCTCCACCCAGCCGGGCCCGCGGGCGGCGAGTTCACCCCGCAGGAAGGAAATCATCAAATCTCGGCGCGGCCGTCTGACACCCCCGGCTTCAGCCGCGGGCCAGGCCGCGCCTCCCTCCCTTGCGGTAGTATGGAGACGCTCCTTGAAAACCGAGCGTAGCGGGTTGCGCCGAGCAATCCGTCGGCGCGTAAAACCTTCGCGGAACCCACGGGAGCATGCGCTGTCCAAGCGGAGGGTTGGGCCCGCCTCCGGCGGGGCCTTCACCTCCGCGGGCACCGGCTTGCCGGTAAACGGTTTCGGACACAAGCGCAACCTCCCTTGCCAGCCTCGCTATACGTGGACTGGCGGGCCGCATCGTCAGACGGCCTATCGCAGCACGATCCGGTAGCTGCAAGCCCTCGGCTTTAGCCGTGGGGTTCTGACGTAGAGCCCCCTTCCGCCCCGTCCGGGGTCCGCGCGGGCCGGGGGACGGCAGCCTCCGGCAGCCGCCGCCCGGCCCGCAGGCCCGCCCGCCGTTCGTGTTCGGTGCGGCTCACCGCTTCCAGCAGTGCGCGCGAACGCCTGCCGCCCGGGGCGTCCTGCCGGTAGCCGGCGGAGGCGAGGCGCGCCTGCAAACCCTGACCGAGCAGGTGGCAGAGGCACAGCCCCAGGGCATCGGCCGCGTCGTCCGGCCGCGGCGGCTCCGCGAGGCCGAGTTGGACGGCCACCATGGCCTGCATCTGCCGCTTGTCGGCGCCCCCGTAGCCGGCAACGGCCAGCTTCACCTCGGTCGGGGTGTACTCGCCGATCGGCAGCCCGGCCCGGGCGAGCGCCAGCAGGATGACGCCCCGCGCCTGGCCCACCGCCGCCGCGGTGCTCACGTTGCGATTGTGGTAGAGCCGCTCGACCGCGGCGGTATCCGGCCGGTACGTGTCGAGCAGCCTGCAGACGGCGGCGTACAGGTCGGCGAGCCGGGCAGGGTCGCCGGGGCCCCGCGGCCGCACGGCGCCGAACTCCACGACGGCCGGCCTGGCGCGACCGCCATCCGGGGCCTCGATCAGGCCATAGCCGCATGTGGCGATTCCGGGATCGATCCCCAACACCCGCAGCGGAGCCGCCTCCCCTTGCCCCGAACCGGCGGGTCCACCCATGGGCGGACCAGGCCGACGAGACCAGGCGTTCGACGCCCTGGACCGGCGGTCCTCTCGTGGGGAGGGGTAGGCGGGATATCGGGCGCGGGAGCGGCGGGCAGGGCGCCGGCCCCCCTACGCCCCGGGCGTCGTGGAGAACCCGGCGGCGTCGGCGCCCGCCTCCCGCGCCAGGCGAGCCAATTCGCCCGCGGCCTGTCGGGCCGGCACCGCCAGTCCCGCCTCGATACGCGCCGCGTCGGCCTGGCCGAGTCCTCGAACCGGGATGCCGGTGCGCCGCAGCACGGCGCCCGTGTCGCCGGGTGGACCGGACAACTCGACCACCAGACCGTCGCGTTCGACCAGCGTCACGGTATCGCCCGGACATCCCGGGAGGCGCCGCTCCACCACCAGCAGGTCGGCGGAGAAGCCAACGACGACGGCGGGGGCCAGGGCCAGGGCCACCCCGGCGCGCGTCTGCCCGATCAGGCCCACGGGCACCGGGCCGGTACCTTCGCGGCGCACGCCGCACGATGCATAGACCACGGCGAACCGCACCTGTGCTTCAGGGGAGAGGATCGCGGCGGCGCCGGCCAAGCCCCTGGCCGACACCGCCGCCGCGACGCGACCGTGCGCCGGCTGGGGCGGGGGCGTCTGGACGCGCCCGGCCGCCGGTTGCCGGGCCACCGCGACCGCGGCGAGACAGGCGACCGCGGCGGCGCCAGCGGCCCACCCCACAAGCCTTCGGCGCAAGGCTCCATCCCCCCGGGGGGCGCGCCGGGGAAGGCCGGCCCGGGCACTCCCCACGCCCCCGAATGTGGCCGAACCGCCCCTGCCGCCATGCGGGCGCGGGGCGGAAGGACCCGGGAGGCAGCATGTCCGCGCGGCGCGCCCCGCCATGCGCGGCCCCGTCCCGCAAGGCCCGCGTCCGGGGCCCGGGCGGCGCAAGGGATCAACCCGGCGGGCACGAATGCCGGGCGGCGGCGGGCCGCCCGCGGCGCCACGTGGAGGTGGGTCCGATGACGCCCCGAGACACCGGCGGTCTCCCTCTGCGGCGGCGGGCGCCTGGGGCGGCGGGGTCCGTCCCCGGATACCGGCGCCGCGCCATGACCACCGCCCTGTGGATGGTGGCGGCCCTGGCCGCCCTCGCGCTGCGCCTGGCGGACGTGCAGGTCCTGCACGGGCGGTCCCTGGCGCGGCAGGATCCCGCCGACCAACTCCGCACGACCGTGCTGCCGGCGCCCCGCGGGGAAATCACCGACCGCAACGGCGAGGTGCTCGCCGTCTCGGTGCCGGCGGACGACGTCACCGCGGACCCGACCCTGATCCCCGCGCGCACGGACGCCGCCCACCCGGTCGACAAGGCGGTCGTGGCGGCCCGCCTGTCCCCCATCCTCGGCGCGCCGGCCGCCTCGCTCCTGCAACGGCTGGAGGTGCCCGGACGGTACGCGGTGCTCCACGCGGACGCGACGCCGGAGCAAGCGGCGGAGGTCTCCAGCCTCAGGCTCCCCGGGGTGTTCCTCGCCCCCACCAGCGTGCGGCGTTATCCCAATCCCTTCTTCATGGGCAGCGTGCTCGGATTCGTCAACGCCCAAGGCGGCGCCTACGGCGTCGAGGCGAGCTACAACAGCGAATTGGCCGGCACCAACGGCTACACGCTGGCGGCGGAGGATCCGTCGGGCCGGCCCATCGCGGACGCCCCGGTCCAGACAGTCCCGCCGACACCGGGCCTCAACCTGCGGCTATCGATCGACGGCGGCCTGCAGGCATCCCTCGAACAGGAGATCGAGGCAGCGGTGGCCACGAGCGGCGCGTCGGCGGCCTACGGCATCGTCATGCAGCCGGACACCGGGGCCGTGCTCGCCGCCGCGGCCTGGCCGACCTTTGATCCCAACGCGCCGGGAGAGGCCTCTCCCGCGGTGTGGGCCAACACGGTGCAGGGGCGGGACCTGGTGCCGGGATCGGTGTTCAAGACGGTGACGGCGGCAGCCGCCCTGCAGACCGGCATCGTCACCCCGAGCACGCCGTTCCTGGACCCGGGGTCGATCACGGTCGACGGCGTGACGCTGCACAACTTCACGCCACTGGAGCGCGACACCACGTTCCAGCGGGCGTTCGACGAATCCGCCAACGTCGTCTTCGCCGGCGTCGGGCTCAAACTGGGACTGCCGACCTTCTACAACTACCTCCACGCCTTCGGGCTGAACGCCACGCCCGGGTCGGACCTGCCGGGAGAGCAGTTGAACGTGCCCCGGCCGGAGGCGCAGGCCTCCCTCCTCGACCTCGCCTCCGAGTCCTTCGGCGAGACGCTGGAGGTCACGCCCCTCTCCCTGATCACCGCCGTCAACGTCATCGCGGACGGGGGGCTCCTCATCCGCCCCCACGTCGGGCTGGCCCTGGTCGACGCCGGAGGCTCGGTGCTCCGGCGGATCCAGCCGCAGGTGGTGCGGCGGGTGATTTCCAGCCAGGTCGCGGCGGAAGAGCGGCAGATCATGGTCGGCGTGGTCGACGACGGCACCGGGCAGCGCGGGTTCATCCCCTGCTACGATGCGGCCGGCAAGACCGGGACCGCGAACATCTACGCGGGGGGGCGGGTGTCCAACCGGTACATCGCCTCGTTCGTCGGTTTCGCGCCGGCCGACCACCCGGCGGCGATCGCGCTGGTCATGCTGGTCGATCCCAAGGGAACCTTCAACGAGGGCGGCGAGGTCGCCGCCCCCGTGGTCCAGACCGTCCTGACCGACGCGCTGCACACGCTGGGCGTACCGCCGCAGTGCACCGCCGCCAACCGGCTGCCACCCGGTCCGAACGCCCCCGGCACCACCGCCCTGGTGCTCGACATGGTCAAGATGCCCGCCCTGCAGGGCCTGACACCGACGTCGGCCAGCCAGGCGACGGCAGCGGTGGGTGTCCGCCTACAGGTGGTCGGCTCCGGTCCGCGGATCCTGCGGCAGGATCCGCCCGCGGGCGCCATGGTCCAGAAGTGGACATCGGTGCAGGCCTACACCGGGGCCGGGGCCCTCCTGCCGGGCTCCTTCGTCCGCGTCCCGGCCGTCGCCGGCCAGACCGTGGCGCAGGCGGCCGCGACGCTCTCCGCGGCCGGACTCGCCATGGACACGGCGGGTGCAGGCGTCGGGGTCGTCCAGGACCCGCCCGCGGGCGCCGAGGCCGCCCCGGGAAGCAGCGTGGAGGTGACGTTTTCCCCATCGGGCGGCGCGCCCGGGGCGACGTGAGCCCCCGGGAACGGGGCGGGCAGGGGGCATCGCCCCGCCCGCCAGGACGGGCGGGCGATCGCCCGGGGGAGGGCCAACGAGGGCGGGCGCCGGCAGGGCCGCGGGAGTCACCCACCCGCCCGGCCGCGCGCAAGGCTCCGGGACGCGGAGAAGCGGCGGAGAACACCCCACACGGGAATTCTCCGCCGCTTCCATCGGTCCCACCCGCCCGCACGCCGCCCCACCCAGACCCTCGGCCGGGGGCGGCCGCGCCGGGACCGGGCGTCACGCCTCGACGACCTCCAGGTCCTCGTCCTCGGCGTGGTTGGTGTAGACGTTGCTCACATCGTCGTGGTCTTCGAGGGTTTCGACCAGCTTGGCCACCTGGTCGGCATCCTTGCCGTCCACCTCGACGGTGCTCTTGGGCTCCATCGTCAACTCGGCCACCGCCAAGCGGACGCCGTGAGCCGCGATGCTCTGCCGCACGGCGTCGAAGTCGTCCGGCGCGGTGATGATGGCGAAGCTGTCGGATTCGACGCGGACATCCTCCGCACCGGCGTCGAGCGCCATCTCCAGAACCCGCTCCTCGGTGAGGTCGGAGTCCGCGCGCTCGATCAACAGGAGGCCCTTCTTCTCGAACATCCACGCCACACAGCCGGCCTCTCCGAGGCTGCCGCCGTTGCGGGAGAAGATGTGGCGGACGTCGCCCGCCGTCCGGTTGCGGTTGTCGGTCTGGACCTCGACCAGGACGGCCACCCCTCCCGGCCCGTAGCCCTCGTAGGACAGTTCCTCGAAGTTGGCCCCCTCGTCGCCGTGCGCACCGCGGTCGATGGCCCGCCGGATGTTGTCCGACGGCACCCCGGCCATTCGGGCGCGTTCGATCGCCAGCTTCAGGCGGGCGTTGGACACCGGGTCGCCGCCCCCCGTGCGCGCGGCGATCAGGATCTCCTTGCCCAGCTTGCTGTACAGAGCCCCACGCTTGGCATCCTGACGGGACTTGCGGTGGATGCGGTTGTGCCACTTCGAATGACCGGACATCGGGTAGGCCTTCCTCCCGGCGCGGCGGCTCTGCTCACCGACCGGCCGCTCGGGCGAAGTGTACCATGGGGCGGCCCGGTCGGCCATGCCGGGTCGGTCGACACCCCTGGCGGCGGGCCGGGACGACGTGGCCCGGAACCGGAAGCGGCGGACGGCACCCGGCCACCCGCCGCTTCTGCAGGAGCCGGCAGAGGCTACCCTCGAGGCGTCGCAAACCCCCGCCGCTCCAGCACCGCCGCCAGGTCGTCAGACTTCCGCTTGAAGCGCGTCCGCCGGTTCTGCGCGATGATGAGGCGGGCCGCGTCCCCCGGCACGGGGAGGTCCGCCCGGGCCAGCAGGCGCTCCCGCGCGCCGTCGAGGACCGTCATCGTCCCATCCATCACCGGATCCTCGGCGTGGCGCTCCAAGACCCACACGAAGAAGGCGTCCGCCTGGTCGTAGGTGAATCCAAGCTCCCCTTCGTCCGTCTGCCCCGGCCAGAGTCCGGCGGTGGGCGTCCGCCCGATCAGGTCCTCCGGCAACCCTGCCGTCTCCAGCAGGCCCCGCACCTCGGCCTTGGTGCAGTCGCGGATCGGCTGCCGATCCGCGATGCCGTCGCCGCGGATGCTGAAGTAACCGAGGAAGTTCTCGATGGCGTTGTCGGTGCCGACGGTGAGGCCCTCGAAGGCATCCGCGAAGAAGCCTCCGGTCATCATGCGCAGCGTCGGCTTGAGGTTGTTGATCGCCCAGGCCAGCTTCCGCTCGTCCAGCGGGATGCCCCGCTTCTCGGCCAGGTGCCGGGCGTGCGCCTCATAGAGCGCCACGGCGGTGCGCCACAGATCCGAGAGGTTGATCGTCTCCCTGGGCATGCCGAGGAGGTCCGCCACCCGCTGGGCGTCCACGATGTCCTTGCCCCGCTCGCCCTGGAGTTCCGCCTCCGAACTGCAGGGCAGGAGCAGGGCGAAGGCGCGGCCCGGGGCGGCCCCCTGCGCGACGATGGCGGACGCGGCGGAATCCACCCCGCCGGACAGGCTGCAGACCAGGGCCCCGCGCTGCGCCGCCTCCATGTAGGCGCGCTCGCCCGCACTGCGCTCCTCGGCGGATGCCGCGGTGTTACGGTCCGTTCCCGAACTCAAGCCGATCCCCCCCGGCAGGACGTCCAAGCCGTAGTGGATATGCGGCGTGCGCGCGTGAATTCCTCTGCCGCCGGCCCCGCCCCCGCTGTTTTCGGCGGCCCGGCACCCCTCGGCGCGCAGACGGACACCGCACGCCCGGCGACACAAGGCCGGCAGCGCCCGCGCGCCGACGCCCGGCGGCGTGCCGGCGCGCGCGCGGCGGCAGCGGCCCGCCCGCCGATGGCAGGCGGGCGTCCCCGTCAAGATTTCGCAACATGGGCCGCAAGCCCGCAGGAAACGGGGGTCTTCGGGCGAAGCCTGTCCGCAAAAGTCATATGCTGCCGAATCCTGTCAGGATGACGGGAACGGGGAATCGCCGCCGGGCCCCACGGCGGCGAGGGGCGAAGTCGGGCCGGTCCGCGGCCCGCCGGGCTTCCTTTCAGTCCGAGCCCCCCATCGGCCGCCTTCCCAGGGAAGGCGACCGCCCCGCAGGCACCGGAAAGGAGCCGGCGTGCTCAAGAACACGGCCTGGCGCCGGGCGGTTGCGTGCGCGTTTACGATGTCCTGCGCCGCCCTTTTCGCGCCCGTGGCCCTCGCCGCAACCCCGGCTTCCGCCGCCCTCGACACCGCCGCCACCGCCATCGCCGTCGGCGCCAAGGGTCCCGCCGTCGTCATCCTCCAGGACACGCTGAACGATTGGGGCGTACCGTCACCGGTGGACGGCTCGTTCACACCGGTGACCGCATCCGCCGTCGCCCAGGCGGCGGCGGACATCGGCGGATCCGCCGACAATCTGATGACGCAGCTCGCGCTCATCGGATTCGGCCCGCGCGCGCCCCAATTGCAACTGGACTCGCGCGGGCCCGAGGTGGCCACCCTGCAGCGCGCGCTGACGCGTGCCGGCGACGGGGTGGGCGCCACCGGGGTCTTCGGGCCGCAGACGGACGCCGAGGTCAAGACGTTCCAGCGGGCGCACGGCCTGGCGGCGGACGGAATCATCACGCTGTGGCAGGTCGAGGACCGGCTGGTGGGCGCCGCGGTCGCCACGGTGGCGTCCCCGGCGCCGCTGCCGGCAGACATCCGGACGCGTATCGCCGACATGGCGTCGGCCCTTCGGGGCCGGGCCTATGCCTGGGGCGGCATCGGCCCGTGGTCCTTCGACTGCTCCGGCCTGGTCGCGTACGTCTACCGGGAGGCCACCGGCATGGTGCTGCCGCACAGCAGCTACCTCCAGTGGCTCTGGGGCCGGTCTGTGGCGCCCGGGACGCTACAGCCGGGGGACCTGGTCTTCTTCGACACCGACGGTTGGGGTCCGTCCCACGTCGGCATCTACATCGGCGGCGTCGACCAGGACTTCGTGGACGCCACCAATCCCGCGGGCGGGGTCCAGATTAACACGCTGTACGACGCGTACTGGGCCGCCCACTACGTCGGCGCGCGCGACATCCTGTCCTGATCCGGCCCGATGGCGGTCCCGCAAACCGCGGCCCCGTTCACCCCGCCCGGCGGGGCGGGCCATGGACGGAGCGGTGGCCCACAGGTCCCGGAGGCCAGGAGTGCCGGGGGCGCCCCCCGGCACTTCCGGCCTCCGGCGCCGACCGCTCCCCGCCCCCTACAGGCGGATACGGCAGAATGCCCGCTTGCCGACCTTCACGACGGCACCGTCGCGCACCGACGCCTCTCCGGCCGGGTCGGTGACACGCCGGCCGTCGATCTCCACGCCACCCTGTTGGATAAGGCGCCTGGCCTCGCTGCGGGAGGGCACCATCCCGAGGGCGACCAGCACGTCCACCACCGTGCGCCCCCAGCCGCCGGCCAGGCGCCGCTCCGGCATGTCCTCCGGGAGCGCGCCCTGGGAGAAGACGTGCAAAAACTCCTCCCGCGCCCGCCCTCCCGCCTCCGGACCGTGGTACAGGTCCACCACCGACTCCGCCAGGCGGAGCTTGGCGTCCCGCGGGTTCAACGCGCCCGAGGCCATGGCTGCGGCCATCGCGTCGACCTCCGGCAGCGGCACGCGCGTGCAGGCGAGGAAATAGGGACGGATCAGCGCGTCCGGCAGGGACATCAGCTTGCCGAACATCTGGCCCGGCGCTTCGTCGATGCCCACGTAGTTGCCGAGGGACTTGCTCATCTTCTGTACGCCGTCGAGTCCGACCAGCAGCGGCGTGATCAGGACCGCCTCCGGCGCCTGGCCGTAGTCTCGCTGGATCTCGCGCGCCATCATCAGGTTGAACGTCTGATCCGTCCCGCCGAGCTCCACGTCCGCGCCGAGCGCGACCGAGTCATACCCCTGCATGAGCGCGTAGAAGAATTCGTGCAGGTGGATGGGGCGGCCGTCGCGGAAGCGGCCCGCGAAGTCGTCCCGCTCCAGCATCCGGGCCACGGTCGCATGCGAGGCCAGCCCGACCACGTCCGCAAAGCGCATGGGGGCGAGCCACTCCGAATTGAAGCGCACCGTGGTGCGCGCAGGATCCAGGATCTTGTGCACCTGGTGGACGTAGGTGGCAGCATTGGCCGCCACCTCCTCCTCACCGAGTTGGCGCCGGGTCTCGGATTTTCCGGTGGGATCACCGATCCGCCCGGTGAAGTCGCCGATGACCAGGTGCACCTCGTGGCCGAGGTCCTGGAAATCCCGCAGCTTGCGCAGCACGACCGTGTGCCCCAGGTGGATGTCCGGGGCCGTGGGGTCGAGGCCGAGTTTCACGCGCAGCGGGCGTCCCTCGGCGGCGGCCGCCGTCAGCCTGGCCTGCAGTTCCGGGACGTTCACCACGCGGTCGGTGCCGCGGCAAAGCCGCTGCAGTTGTGCCTGCATATCGGGCCCGCTGTGCTCCTGACTCGCTCCGGTCGTCTTCATGGCGTCACTGCCTGGCCCGCACGGGCGCCACGGCCGCCCCCCGGGGCGTCCGCCGCCCGCCCGACCACGCGCTGTGCCCCTTTCGGCATCGGATTTGTCCCGGATAGCCCCCTGGCCGTCCCACCGCCCGGCCGCACCACCCCGCAGCGCACGCGTCCCGCCGCGGTTGTTCGCCCAGGCGCGCCGCCACCCTGCCGGCGCGGCGAAACGCCGGGCCCGATGCGGCGCCTACCGGCGATCGGTCCCGACCTTGGCTCCCCCCTCCCGATCATCGCCCGGCCCCGCGGAGCACCCGGCACCGACACCCAGCACCACCAGGAACCACCGCGCCCAGGGCGGGTCCCACCGCGCAGGTGGGCGCCCGCGCCTGTCGAAAACTCGGCCGCGCGGAGTCAGATCCGTCGCGCGATCTCGGGTGATCGCCCCCCGCTGGAGCCTCGGCGACGGCGCGTCCCTCCCCCCGCCCGGACCGCTCAGGCCGCGTCCGGATCGCGGAACCGCGCCGGGCCCGCCGCCGTCCCACCATCCGGACCAGAGCCAAGGCCGGGTCCATTCCGGTGGTCGGGCGCACCCGCCGCGGGCGCTTCCACCTGCGTGGCCGGACACCCGGCGGGCCGCAGACCGGGGGCGCGACGACAGGAGGTAGCCGAGCGAATATGTCCCGTCATGCACCCCGGCGACTCCGGAGGACCGCCGCCGCCCCCTCCCGGGCCCCGCGCCGGGTCGTGCGCTGGGCCCGACTGGCCCTCATCGCCGTCTGCCTGGTGTCCGTCGTATCCCTGGCCGCCTGTGCGGATATGTTCTACAAGGCTGTCTCGGACATCCCGAGTCTGGGGGATCCCACGCACACCCTCGGCGTGACCTCGGTGATCTATGATCGCAACGGCAACATGGTCACAGCCGTTCCCGGCCTCAGCCAGAACCGGCAGCCGGTGGACATCAGCCAGGTGCCCGTCCTGTTGCAGGACGCCTTCATCGCGACAGAGGACCGCTCCTTCTACACGAACATCGGCGTCAGCTTTCGCGGGATCGCCCGCGCGCTGTTGGTGGACCTGCGCTACGGCTTCCGCTCCTCCACTCTGCAGGGTGGCAGTACGATCTCGCAACAGTTGGCGCGCAACCTCTACCTCAACCAGCAGGACACCCTGACCCGCAAGCTCAGAGAGGCCGTGCTGGCCATCGAGCTGAACCGGAAGTACACCAAGGCGCAGGTCCTCGGCATGTACCTCAACGAGGTGTCGCTCGGCGAGCACGCCTCGGGCGTCGAGGCCGCGGCGATCACCTACTTCAACCAGCCGGACCTGGGCAGGCTCACCCTGCCCCAGATGGCGCTGCTGGCGGGCCTGCCGCAGGCCCCCAGCGCCGACGACCCCTTCGTCGATCCAAAGGCGGCGCTGACCCGCCGCAACGAGGTCCTGGGCTACATGCTGGAGCAGCACTACATCACGGCCGCCCAGGCCGCGGCGGCGAAGGCGGCGCCGCTCGGCGTCAGCGCGGGGGCGGCGCAGAACGCGGCGAACTACCCGGACCCCTGGTTCGTCGACGCGGTGATCCTGGCCCTGCAGCAACCGCCGTACAACCTGACCTGGCAGCAGGTGAGCGAGGGCGGCCTCAAGATCTACACCACGCTGGACCCGACGATCGAGGCGGCCGCGGTCAAGGCCGTGCAGCAGCACATGCAGGGTCTGGGCAGCCTGCAGGCGGCCGAGGTGGTGATGGACCAGAGCAACGGCGACGTGGTCGCCATCGTCGGCGGGGTCGCGCACACGACGGCGCTGGCCTTTGACCGGGCGATCGCCGCGCCGGGCCGGCAGCCGGGGTCCTCCATCAAGCCGATCGTCGACTACATCCCGGCGCTCGAGCACGGCCTGACGGCCGGCACGGTCGTGGACGACGTGATCCACTCCTACGGCAGCGGGCAGACGCAGTACCTGCCGCAGGACGACCAACCGCCCTACTACGGCCTCACGACCCTGACCGAGGCCCTGCGCCGGTCCGTCAACACCGTGGCCGTGGAGGTCCTGAACCGGGTCGGGGTCCAGGTCGGCTTCGCCAACGCGCAGGCCATGGGCCTGCCGCTCACGCAGCAGGACATGTACCTGCCGCTCGCCATCGGCGGCACCGCCGACTGCTGCACGCCGCTCCAGATGGCCGACGCGTACGCCGCCATCGCCAACGGCGGCATGCACGTCACGCCCCGCCTCATCTCGTCCGTGGTCGGGCCGCAGGGACAGGTGCTCTTCAGCAACCCGCCGCAGTTCCAGCGGGTGGTCAGCCCGCAGGTGGCCTTCGTCATGACCAAGATGCTGGAGACGGTGGTCAGCCCGCAGCCGAACGTCGGCTGGGACGTGTTGAGCGGCGCCAACGATTCCAACTGGGCGACCGGCTACGACGCCCAGGTCCAGGACAACGTCCCCCGGTGGCCGACGGCGGGCAAGACCGGCACGACCGACAACAACGAGGACGCCTGGTTCGTCGGCTACACCCCGCTCTACACCGCCGCGGTGTGGGTCGGCTACGACAACCACCAGCCGTTCCACAACCTCTACGGCGGCGTCTACGCCGGACCGATCTTCCGGGACACGCTCGCCGCCGCGGTGGCCGGCCACAGCGTCGTCGACTTCCCGCAACCCCCCGGCGTCGTGCAGGCCCAGATCGACATCCGCGCCGCGCCGTGGACGGTCGCCAAGCCCGGCCCGCTCACGCCGGCTCAGGACATCCGCACCGAGTGGTTCGTCGCGGGCTCGCAGCCGACCGCCACCAGCCCGCTCTGGGTGGAGCGGACGGTGGACTCCAGCAATCCCCAGACCCTGTGGGAGCCCGGCTGCCCCGGCACGCCGGAGACGGCGGTCTTCCTCAACCGGACCCCGCTGGGGCAAGCGTGGGCGGAGCCGATCGCCTACGCCAAGGGCACGGGCGACTGGCAGCCGTTCATCCCGCTGGACATGGGCCTCGCCCCGCCGACGCAGACATGCCTCGGAACGCCCGTGTCCGCGGGTGGCGGCACGTCGGGCGGCGGCGGCACGTCCTCCGGCTGCGCCGCGTCCTGGCTGGTCACGCTGGATCAGGGGCAACCGCTGAATCCCGTCACCGCCTGCGCCCTGAAGGGACAGGCCCTGACCCTGACCTTCGTCGCGGCCGACGGCCGCCCGCACCGGGTGGTGCTGAGGACGCTGCGCCGGCAGGTGAACGTCCCCGCCGACGGCACGCCGGTGAGCGTCACCTTCACGCCCAACCGGGTGGGCACGTTCATCATGTCGGATGCGCTGGACCCGACCGAGATCGGCCGGTTGGTGGTGCAGTAGGGGGGCGGCTTTCGCCGCCCCCCCCTGTCTCCCGCCTGTGAAGAATCCGCCCCCGGCCGGCCAAGCCCCGGCGCCACAGGCCCCGCTTCCGGCTGAGGGGCCGGCGGCCCGCCCCGGCGGGTCACCGGCCCCTTCAGCCGGACGTATGCCGCAGCACCGGACGCCGGGCCGCGGTGGCTTCGTCCACCCGCCCGACCGGCGTCCGCTCGGGCGCTGCCCGCACAGCGTCCGCGTCGCGGGCCGCCTCGGCCAGGATGTCGGCCACCGCCGCGGCGAGCGCCTCGATGGTCTGCCGGGACTCCGTCTCGGTGGGTTCGAACATCAGGGCCTCCTCGACCACCAGCGGGAAGTACATGGTCGGGGCATGGAAGCCGCGGTCGAGCAAGGCCTTGCAGAGGTCGAGCGCCCGCAGGCCCAGCGGCCGCAGCGCGCGGCCGTCCGCGATGAACTCGTGCATGCAGCGCCGGTCGAAGGCGGGGGGCAGCGACGGCCGGAGCAGTTCCATCAGGTAGTTGGCGTTGAGCACCGCGTGGCCCGAGACATCCCGCAGGCCGGCGCCCCCGTGCGTGCGGATGTAGGCATAGGCACGGACGAGCACCAGGAAGTTGCCGAACAGGGCGCGCATGCGGCCGATGCTCCCCGGACCCGCCGCCTCCCAGGCGAAGCGCGCCGCGGGCTCGCCCGGCCGATCGAAGCGGCGGACGCTGGGCCCGGGCAGGTGCCCGGCCAGCCGCTCGGTCACCCCGACGGGACCGGCCCCCGGGCCGCCCATACCGTGCGGGGTGGAGAAGGTCTTGTGCAGGTTGAGGTGGCAGATGTCGAAACCCATGTCCGCCGGTCGGGCCCGGCCGACGATGGCGTTCAGGTTTGCCCCGTCGTAGTAGAGCAGCCCCCCGGCGGCGTGCACGATGCGCGCCGTCTCGGCGGCCCGCCCCTCAAAGAGCCCCACCGTGCTCGGATTGGTCAGCATCAGCGCCGCCAGAGAGCCGTCGGCCTGGGCGCGCAGGGCGTCGAGATCGACGCCGTCGGCGTCGGAGGGGATCTCCACCACCTCGAACCCCGCCATCGCGGCGGATGCCGGGTTGGTGCCGTGGGCTGCGGTCGGCACCACCACCCGGCGCCGGGCCGTGTCGCCGCGGAGGCGGTGGTACTGCGCCGCGATCAACATTCCCGCCAGTTCGCCGTGCGCCCCGGCCGCGGGCTGCAGGCTGAACGCCGCCATGCCGGTCAGGGCGCAGAGCGCCTGTTCGAGATCCCAGAGGAGCCGCAGCGCCCCCTGGGCGAGGGAGCCCGGCGTGTAGGGGTGGAGGCCGGCGAAGCCCTGCAGGGCCGCCAGGGCGTCGTTGATCTTGGGGTTGTACTTCATGGTGCAGGAACCGAGCGGGTACATGCCGGTGTCGATGGCATGGTTGAGCCGGGACAGCCGCGTGTAGTGCCGGACGACGTCGAGTTCGCCCACCTCGGGCAGGGCCGGGGGCTCCCGCCGCAAGGCCGCGGCCGGCAGGCACGCCGCGGGTGCGACGGCGTCGGGGACGTCGATCGCGGGCAGGCGCAGGCCGGTGCGGCCGGGCTCGGAGAGTTCGAAGACCAGGGGCTCCGGGGCGTCAGGCACCGGCACCGGTGACGACCTCCCGCAGGGCGTCCGCGAGACCGTCGATGTCCGCGCGGTCGCGCTTCTCCGTCACGGCAACGAGCAGGCTCCCGGCATCGATCGCCGGCCCCACCAGATACCCCCGCGCCGCGAGGGCGTCGATCACGCCGGGCGCATCCCCCACACGCAGCGCGAACTCGGCGAAGAAGGGGTCGTCGGGATAGGCCAGCGCCACCCCGGGGATCGACGTGAGCCGATCCGCGGCATAGTGGGCGCGGGCAAGGCACAGTTCCCCCAGCCGCCGCAGCCCGACCGGCCCGAGCAGTCCGAGATAGATCGTGACCGCAAGGGCACAGAGCGCCTCGTTGGTGCAGACGTTGGACGTCGCCTTCGCGCGGCGGATGTGCTGCTCGCGCGCCTGCAGGGTGAGAACGAAGGCCCGCCGGCCGGCGGCGTCCAGCGTGCGGCCGCAGATGCGGCCGGGGAGACGCCGCAGCAGCACATCCGCGGCGGCCATGAAGCCGAGGTAGGGCCCGCCGTAGCCGAGCGGCAGGCCGACGCTCTGCCCCTCGCCGACCACGATCTCGGCGCCCAGCGCCCCGGGCGCCTCCAGGACCCCGAGGGTCGCGGGGTCGACGGCGGCGATCGCGATGGACCCCGCGGGCCGCTCCCGCAGGACGCGCCCCAGGTCGCACACGCGCCCGAAGTGGTCCGGCTGCTGCACGATGACCGCGGCGATGTCGCGGCCGTCCCCGACCTCGTGCAGCGGCACCATCCCGCCGTCCCCGCCGTACGTGGACAGGACCTCGACCCACTCCGGGTGCAGCCCCGGCGCGAAGGCCACCCGCGGCCGTCCGGTCGCCGCCCGGGCCATGGCCGCCGCCTCGGCCAGCGCGGTACTGCCGTCGTAGAGGCCCGCGGTGGCGACGGGCAGTCCGGTCAACTCGGCGATCATGGTCTGGAACTCGAAGGTGACCTGGAGGGTCCCCTGGCTGACCTCGGGCTGGTAGGGGGTGTACGCCGTGAGGAACTCGCCGCGCGAGAGGAGGCTCTGCTGCGCCGCCGGCAGGTAGCGGTCGTAGTAGCCGCCGCCGGCAAAGCACACGAGGCCCGCCCCCGAATTGGCGGCGGCCATGGCCTGGAGCAAGCGGGCGAGGCTCTGCTCGTCGAGTCCCGGACCGATCTCCGGGGGGGCGGCGAGCCGCACCTCGTCGGGAATCTGCGCGAACAGGGCATCGATCGAGGGCACGCCGATCTTCTCGAGCATGGCGGCCTCGTCCCGGGCGGTGTGCGGCAGATAGCCGCAGCCCTCCCCCAACTGCCGTCCCTCCGCTTCTGCGCCGCGCCGCTCCAAGGTTACGCCTCCACCAGGCGGCGATACTCCGCCGCGGTGAGGAGGCCGTCCGGCAGGGCCTCCGCCTGGACGCGGATCATCCAGCCGCCCCCGTAAGGCTCGTGGTTGACCAGTTCCGGCGCGCCGGCCAGGTCCGGATTCACCTCCAACACCACGCCGTCCACCGGGGCGTAGAGGTCCGACACGCTCTTGACCGACTCGACGCTGCCGAACGGTTTGCCGGCCGTGAGCCGGGCCCCGGCCGCCGGCAGTTCGACGTAGACGACATCCCCCAGGGCGTGCTGGGCGTGCGCGGTGATGCCGACCCTGCCGTCCTCCGGCCGGAACCACTCGTGCTCGGCGGTGTATCGCAGATCCGCGGGGTACTCCTCAGGCACGCTCAAGCCCCTCTCCTTCGCCGGTAGAACGGGAGCGGCACGGCACGGGCGGGCACCAGGCGATCCCGGACCCGCAGGGCCGCCGCGGGCGCAAGGCCCCCGGCCGCGGGCGGGCGCACGGCGCCGGTGCGGCAGAGCGCCAGGGCCACCGCGCGGCCGAGGCTCGGCGCATAGGTGCCGCTCGTCACGTGGCCGATGACCGCGCCAGCGGCGTCCACCACCTCGGCACCCGCGCGGGCGATGGCCGGGGGATCCGGCAGGAGGCCGACCAGTTCGCGGGGCGGTCCTGCGGCGGCCGTGGCCGCCAGGGCGGCACGCCCGCAGAAGTCGCGGCCCTCCCACTGCACGAAGCGGCCCAGGCGTGCCTCCAGCGGCGAGATGGTGCGGGACAACTCGTGCCCGTACAGCGGCAGCGCGGCCTCCAGACGCAGGGTGTCCCGGGCGCCGAGGCCGCAGGGCACAAGCCCCTCGGCGCTGCCTGCCGCCAGCAGCGCGTCCCAGAGCGCGGGCGCCGCCGCCACGGGACAGGCCAGTTCGAAGCCGTCCTCCCCGGTGTACCCCGTCCGCGAGATCGTGCAGGGGACCCCGCCGAGTGCCACGCCGGGGGCGAAGCGGAAGGGCCGCAGGGCGAGCACCGTGGCGGCCGCGTCCGGGGCGAGCAGCGCCTCCAGGATGGCCCGGGCCCTGGGACCCTGCAGGGCCAACAGGCCGGTCTCCTCGGACTCGTCGACCAGATCCGCACCGGCGGGACTCTCCTGCCGCATCCATTCGGCATCGGCGGCGATGTTGGCCGCGTTGACCACGAACAGGTAGTCGCGTCCCGGTTCGCGGCAGTACACCACGGCGTCGTCGACGGTGCCCCCGTCCCGGGCGCAGAGGGGGGTGTACAGCGCCTGCCCGGCCGCGAGCCGACGGGGATCGTTGGCGCAAAGCCGGTCGACCGCCGCCGCCGCCCCGGGCCCGCGCACGGCGAGTTCGCCCATGTGGCTGACGTCGAACAGGCCGGCCGCCGTCCGCACGGCGCGGTGTTCGGCCAGGGTGCCCGCGTATTGGACCGGCATCTCCCAACCGGCGAAGTCCACCATACGGGCCCCGGCGGCCAGGTGTCGGCCGTAGAGGCCCGTGCGCCGAACGTCCATGCCTTCACCTCGCGGAGGGACAGCCTGAAGCCAGCGCAAGCCTACCATGGACGCGCCTCGAACCCAAGACTCCCCCCGGCCGGGCGGGCCCGGACGGCGGCGCGGCAGGCGATGGCGCCGCCCCCGTGGAATAGACAGCGGCGATGCGGCGGCCCGCGGCCGCCCGGGGCGCGCGATCCGGGGCATCCGCGGAGGCCGCTCTTCGGGGGCGGGACCTATGGCGATGACGACCGACCAGGATGCGCGGATTCTCGAGATCCTCCGACGGGCCGCCGGCACCGACGAGGTGACCCGCGACCCGGACATCCGCCTGTATGACATCGGTCTGCTGGATTCCCTGGCCACCGTCACGCTGATGGCCGCGCTGGCCGAGGACCTCGGCGTCGAGGTGTCCCCGGCGGAGTTCGACCGCGAGGCGTGGGCGACCCCGCGCCACTTCGCGGAGGACATCGCCCGGCGACTGGGGCGGCGGTAGGTTCCCCGCGGGGGCGCTCGCGCCGTGCCCGCCCGAACACGCCGCCCGGGGCCCGGCGGCCTGCGATCCATGCGCCGTACACGCAGTACCAAGGGGTGTCCGCCGTTTGGCCGCTGTGTGGGGGACCCTGGTCTCCGGCGTCCGCCGGGCTTGGTCCCTGGATTGGGTCCGCGGCCCGCTCTTACTCGTGTACTACCTCGGCCTGATCTACGTCCTCGTCCGGATGTACGGCGGGGGGCACTACACGCCACCGCCCTTCGTGTACCAGGGGTTCTGAGGCGGCGTTTCCGGGCGGGCCGGGAACCGAACCGGGCGGCCGGCGGGGCGTGCCGCCCGCCGCCGGGCCCGGATCCCCGCCGCCAGACGGAGGGACACAGGCCACGATGCCGGCAGACGCAGCGTCCACCGACATGCTCTCCCGCATCGCCGCGTCGGCCGCCCGGTTCCCCCGGCGCGCGGCGCATGTCTCACCGGACGGCACCCTCACCTACGCCGAACTGATGGCGCGTTCGGCGGCGCTGGCGCGGCACCTCGCGGCGCAGCCGTCGCTCGCCCCCGTGCTCGTGTACGGCCACAAGGAGCCGGCGATGCCGGTGGCGTTCCTGGCGTGCGCGCGGTCGGGCCGTGCCTACGTCCCCGCCGACGCCGGCTGGCCCCCGGACCGGGTCGCGCGCATCGCCCGGCTGGCGGGCGCCCGGGTCTGTGTCGCCGCGCGTCCCTTGCCGGAGGAATTGGCGGCGCATCTGGCGACCGCCGGCATCGTACCGCTACCGCTGCGCCCCGGGGGGGAGGCCGCCGGGCCCGAGGCGGGACGCCC
>Ga0209012_1001610_pt1 | contig 22596 bp, 12 predicted proteins | sample RS3BMetagenome_FD_184735 | JGI IMG/M metagenome (GOLD analysis project Ga0209012, IMG submission 184735) | Ferric oxide microbial mat and aquatic microbial communities from Rainbow Spring, Yellowstone National Park, USA - RS3B (SPAdes) (version 3) ...
AGCATAATATTGTCATTTACATGGGTACAAATTGCCGACAAAAAACAGCCCGAAAACGCATCAAACGCAATGCTATCAAGGGGTTTCTCTTCCGAAAATCACGTTTTGGGGGCGAAACTCCGGATTAGCACAAGGTGGAAATGGCGGGCAGGCTCAGGGAGATGGGACGATCGGAGGCTTCGGCGGTAATGCGAACACGGGTCCGACCACAGCGGTTTCCAGCGGCGGCGGCAATGTTTCCGCGTCGGCTACAGCCACGGGGGGCAACGGCGGCAACGGACTGGACGGAGCCAACGGTGGAAATGGTGCGATTGCCACACTCGGCCCCATCAGCGGGTCTTCGCAATCGGGCGGAAGCATCACGCTTTCAGCTAATATTAACGGCGGAAGCGGAGGGTATGGGCAAAATGGAGGAAGCGGCGCAAATATACAATCCACCAATACACCCTTCGCTTTTAATGGTATAGATTTTGCCAATGCTCTAGTGCTCAATGACTCAGCGCATGGGGGCAATGGCGGCAATGGCGGTCTTAACGGCCAAGCCGGCAGCGCGGGAAATGCGTCGACTTCTTTAAATATAACGAGCCCCTCGGTCGCCAATTTTGCTGGAAATACTTTTGCATATGGAGGAGCTGGGGGAAGCGTGGAATCGGGCATCGGTGCCAACGCCGGGACCGGTGACTCGGAGATTAACATTTCCTCAACGAATAACATCACCGCTGATGCCTATTCAGATACAGCCAATGGCACGACCCTCGCCGGTGGATCCGGTGGCGACGTTTTCAGTGGAAGCGGCAACGGCGGCAACGGCAGCTACAACAAATCATTTGCTACGGCGGACAGCACCGGAACCGCCGCCGGTGCGAGTTCCGCCACGGCCGGTGCTTGGGCTTTTGGCAGCAACGGTGGTTCGGACGTGAACGCCGCACTAGGAAATGGCGGCTCCGGTGGGACGGGTTACGCCAGTGCCATCAGCAGTAATACCGGTCCCGATGCCGTCAATTCCACCTCAGTGGCATACGGCGGCAATGGCGGACAGGGCCGGGGGATCGGATATACTGCCGGTGCTGGTGGCCTCGCGATTGCCAATGGGTCTGGTTCATCGACCGGCGGTGGCAATGTCACGATTACAGAAAACTCCGTTGGTGGCAATGGTGGATACGGTGCCGACGGTGCCAACGGCGGCAATGGAGCAACGGAAATTGGTAATGCAACTGATACTTACGCCCGGACCAACGACGGTGCCAACTTAACGATTAACAGGATTGTCTGCGGTGGTAACGGTGGTGCGAGCAATGGCGGTGTTGCCGGTAATGGCGGCAATGCAACCAGCACGCTGGAATTGCCTGCGGAGTCCATATCACAGTCATTGATCCTCAACGTCAGCGCCTCGGGTGGCAACGGCGGACAGGTGGTTGGCAATTCTCAGTTGGGTGGTTCCGCCGGCTACGCCCGGGCGCACGCCGATGGGGCAAGCCTTATTGGTAACTCTGTTGACGCCATTGCGACCGCAACAGCCGGACAATCCGGTTCCAGCAGTGGTACGGGAATCGGAACAGCGCGGGTAACCGCCAACGCCGCTTCAACAGTCAATCAGTCAATAAGTGCTGGTGCATACGCTGGGGCATCGATTGAAGGCGCAAGCACGATCAGCGCTGAAAGTTTCGCCGATGTGGGTGGTCCCGTTAAATTCGCGGCCTCACCATCCAGTCGACAAGCTGCGGCTTATACAACGGCCCTCCCCACCGCCGCTTCGGCGGCCGCAGCATTCGTCGGCAATCCGGATGCAGGCGATAATTTTGCCATTAGTTCCAGTGCCAACCTGCTGGCGTTGGCGACGCTTTCCAATGGCGGTGCGCCCAATGAATCCCGCGTTTCCTGGAATGTTACCAATTCAGCGTTATCTTCCTCACAGCAGGAAATGCTGCTGGGACTCGAGGGATCGCGGTACTCCGGGCATGGCTCGATCGGTTTGACTATTGATGAAAACGGAACGCCAGTGGCTACGTATGGTTTCTCCACTTTTTCCGCCGCACAAAATTTTCTCAGCAATCAAACGATTGATTTGGGGCCGGTTGCTTCCGGCACAACATCCACCGAAGTTACCGTCACTGCCCAAGTCAGTAATGGCGCCGCCGGTTCCAATTTCACTATTGGCAACATGGCGTTAAGTAATGCCACCGCCGCTTCGGCTCTTATTGTCCAGGGTGGCACTTACGCCGACTATTCGGTGGTGCGGAACTTCGGAGCCAATGATCAGCACACCAATGTCCAGTTCCTCGGTGGAACCGCCAGCAAGGCCACCACACTGGCGGTGCAGTTTGCTGACGCCCCAACGAGTAATACCAATTTAATCAGTGATATTGTCAATATCAGTGGTACCAACAGTGATCCGTATGTCGTGCAGCTAAGTTATAACCCCGGCACAATTACCAATGGCGTTACCAGTCCGGTATTAGCCTGGAATAATGGAAGCGGCTTTATAGCCGCGGTGTTAGGTAACACCGGTGGCACACCGACCGAAGTCAATGGGGCATACAATCCGCTGACGGATTTCTCGGTGGGAACCTATGGCATTAACCCCGCCACCGATACGGTCTGGGCGGTATTAAATCATTCGGGAAGCACCATTGGTGACGCTGCCGGCAACTTTGCAGTTATGCAGAGAATTCCGGGCGATACTAATGGCGATGGTGTGGTAAACAATTTGGATCTGGCCACGGTGTTAAGCAACCTGAATCAGCCATCCGGCGGCCTGTGGAGCAAGGGGGACTTTACCGACAGCGGCACGGTTACCAATGCGGACTTGGCGACCGTGCTAAGCAATCTTAACGGGGGCAGCACTACTGTTGCGCTGGCCACCAATGCCGCACTGGCGGGCGGCATCGCCGCACCCGTGCCTGAACCAGCCTCCCTGGCCCTGCTGGCTATCGGTGCATTGGGCGTACTGGGATTGCGGAAACGCCGTTCGGCTTAAATTATTTGGATACCAACTTCACATACCATCGGCTCGCGGTTTTTTCCACGACCAGGTGAGTATTGATCGGAGAATGGCCTTCCTGATCGGAAACAATCAATTCGTTGGCCCCGCGCTTCAGATAGCAGCTTGGCACATACAGCCCCATACGCATGATGCTGTCCGGATAATGCCCCAGATTATGGCCATTAAGCCACATATACCCACCGGTTAAATCTCCCCATGCCACACGCATAATCAAATGAAGCCGCTTTGCTGAATTCAACTTCGGTTTCCATACAAATGTTGTGCGATAAAAGCACGGCACATTCGGCGCTGTGGTAAAGCTTTTCCACCCGGCCCTGGCAAATGGTGATCCCATTCCGCCGCGCATCCGCCAGTTGAGAATCGCTCCTCCACCGCTGGTGGCCGGCGCCAGCCGGGACACACTAAACGCCACCCGCCCCAGGCTGTGCATGGTATTGGCCGGGATAAGAATGCTTAAAACATTGGGCTGCTTCCCATACCAGAATGTCAGCATTGCGCGTGCCGGTTCCGCCCCCGCCGAGCGCGGATCCACCCGCCCGGCATCAAAGCAGATAAACGCATTGGATATTGGATGTTGCCACGAAAGCACCAGATGATCGGCGTTTATTTCGGGCACTTTCGCCCGCAACCAGACCATGCCACTTTTCTTAAATTCCGGAACAGCGGCGCCGCGCAAAGACTGCCACTTCCCCGCACTCAAATCGGATAATACCCGCACCATCGCCGCTGATTTGGACAAGGCAAGATAACGGTATTTCCAGTTTTTCACCACCAGTTGCCTGGATACCAGCCGCATCAACAAAGCCTTTCCGGATATTCCCACCGCCCCCACTTTATTATATGGGCCAATATATGTCCATAGTTTAGGACGTCCGCTAGCACTCGCCAGTATGGCCAGTGTATTGGCTCCGGCCTTAAGCCGCACATTCACCGCCCGATCTCCGCCAGCTTCGGCCAGCTTTCCATTGACAAACACATCCGCCGTGCCCGTCAGATGGGAAAACAAAATGCGATACATCCCCGCTTTTTTCACCGTTACACGACTGCGATACCACTGATGTAATCCCGGATAATCCCCCACCCCCATTTGCCGCGGATCACGTGCCGCAATCCAATTTTTGTCATCATAATTCGGTTTTACCGGCCCATCGGCCAACCGCACTTGCCATGGCGTAAACGCCGGAACGGCTAAGTTCGGCCCATTCTTCACATCCGCCCCGGCCACGAGGCCTGCCGACATCGGCTTGGTTGAGGTGCCAAAATAAATCTGTGCCTTGCGAACGTTGCCGTCCAGCGGCATCTGCGTGTCGAGCACAATTCGCCCGTGGATGCTGTCGGCCTTACCGACATAATCCGGCCCGCACACCAGCGCCGGTTTGCCACCGATCTTTAAAAACCAGGTGTGATACATCGCATCGCGGCTTTCCACAAATACCCGCAAGCTTTGATGGGCGGTTTTTATGCGGTAAATATCCGGTCCCGCCGCCGGCACCTTTACCCGCAACGTCAAAGCACCGCCGGGCGGTGAAGTCACAAATGCTTTGGATTGCGCCTGAATTTTTCCACGCACAGTCAGGCGCAGCATAATCTCCGAATTTGGCGGTCCGTATGCCACGAGTGTTGTAGTTGCCCCCTGCTTGAATATACCAAAAATTCGCGAACAACTGTCGCGCAATTCAAACGTTTTATTTATTGCAAATTTTTTAACCACGGCAAAGAGATGAAATCCGGCAATGGTCTGCGCAACACCGCCGGGAATGTTGACCGTTACAGGATTAAATGACAAATTCTGATAAAAAACCATATCCCCATTGGGACTTTGCCGTTCAAACACGCGCACACCGGGCGGAGCGCGCGTTTTCAGATGTCGCACGTTTACGCTGGTTTCTAAAATTCGTTGAAAACTGCGCCCAAAATAATTCGCGGTCTTGTATATATAATACAAGGGCCGCAAATCACCGGCTTGTCCGATGGGCGCACCAAAGTCATAACTTGGACCAACTGTGTTATCTACATACGTTGATGGCGTGGTGCCCCCCACCGCCATGTATGCATCGTACCCATTGCCGCCATACGCAATAACATGCCACATCGATTGCCGACTGATCTCGCGCAGCGCCGGCGGATGCGTGCGGTACAACGTAAACCATCCGGTCCACATTTCAGTGGTAAACCAGGGATCGGTACGATTTTTGGTACTCCAAGGCCCCGGTCCCGCCGGGCTGTTGCCATGGTGCATCCCGCTGAAATACATAGGTACATCAATACCCATGGCGCGAGCTTTGTTATATAGAAATTTGTAATAATTATTGGGTAAGACATTCCCCCATCCCTGCGAATCCTCATTTTCCAACTGCACCATGATCACAGAGCCGCCATGGTTGATCTCATTGGCGGCAACGATCGGCAATAATTTATTGTAGTAGCTGCTTACGGCATCAATAAAAGGCTTGTCATCCTCACGCACCGCCAAACCGGGGATAAACCGGAGCCACACGGGCCAGCCGCCCTGACTCCATTCGCCGTTGCAATACGGCCCGATACGTAGTATCGCATAGAATCCCATGCTGTGTACCAGCTTCAAAAATGCCGCCAGATTATGCCGGCCCTTAAAATTGAATTGCCCCTCGCGCTGTTCCTGATAGCTCCAGAAAATATAGGTCTGAACGCAGTTAAATCCCGCACGCTTCATCTTCAGGAGCCGACTTTTCCATAAAGCCCGCGGCACCCGCTGATAATGCAAACTTCCCGAGGCAATAAATACCCGTTTGCCCCGGATAATAAACCCTTGGCCATCAAAATTAAAATAAGGTTTCACCGCCGCCGTTGGTGGGAACATTCCTACATCTTCCGGCCCAAAGGCCCTAACCGGAACCGCCTGCCACGCCAGCATCAATACCCCAATCAACGCTGCCATGCGCAGCAGAGACTGGCAATATGTGCATGAACGAATGATTTTATGTCGCATCGGCAGCAAAGTTGCACTCCAAAGTATCCACGCCAAAGAATATTCCAGCCGCACCGTCGGCAAGCCGCCAAGCGACATCCATTCTCACCTCAAATGCGCCCATCGCGCCGGCCATATCCAGCGACGCAATCGCCAAGACCATATTGTAGTGGTACAACGCACCAAAACCGAACATGTTGCGGTCTGCTCCACTGCCGGGGCGTGGGGATGGAGGCATTGGGATCACCCATTTGGGCCCAGGCGACCATGCCACCCTTGATCACCATTTCCGGTTTAACGCCAAAGAGCGCCGGTCTCCATAGCACCAGATCGGCGAGCTTGCCGACCTCAATTGAACCAATCAAGTGCCCTACGCCATGGGCAATAGCGGGGTTGATGGTGTATTTGGCAACATAGCGGCGGATACGAAAATTGTCATCGCCCGTGGAATCTTCCGGAAGTGATCCGCGCTGCTGGCGCATTTTATCCGCTGTCTGCCAGGTGCGGATAATCTTGCGCGGTTCCTGCCGACGCCGAAGAGAATTTCTAACCGAAGATCAAATAGTGGCGGCGAGCATTCTCCGTAACACGATAGCTTTCCATTATCCCGGCACGGTATAGGTGCTGGCACCGCCCATGTATTTTTTTTCCACATCCGGCGTTGGCTCGGTGTTGGCAATGACCGTTCCCGGCGGGCACCAGTAAATGGGATTGGCGGAATCAAGGTCACTTTTGAGGCTGACATGGCCATCAAAAAACAGCATGTTCATATTGTAGACACCCGGTCCCGATCCATGCCGATACGCATATTCGCGGGCATCCACTCCGCCTGTTGAACGCTTGAAGCTCCCGCTGGAATTGCCGGGAGCAAAATCCCGATTCCAAGAATCCGAATACCAGGAAAAGGCCCCCTCATCGGCGAATGTGCTTCCATCAATATTTTCCGTGGTCGTCAAATCCACATCCGGAGACTGATTCGTAAGCGAGTACGCGGCACCATCCGCACAGAAGCATTTCATGGAGGGCTGCCCGACATGTGTTATCCGTGGCGAGTAGCTTCCGGGCACCTGAACATAAGGAAATGTGCACGTGTAATTGCCCGCCGCTTGAGGGTCCAGAAGAAATAGACCCGCAGCGCAATAGGATAACATGGCCCCCACCGGTGGCTGAATCGAAGAACTTGAATACGGCACCGCCAGAAAATTGTTGGACGGACAGATAAACGCCGGATCGGCCCGCAAAAATTGGAATCTTGCCAATCGGTCCGGTTTGGTGGCGGCGAGAATGTCAGAAGTGTTGGCGCAAACGAACCGATGGTCCATTTCATTGGATAGTGGCGTCATCCAATCATATTCCGCGCAAAGATTCGGATAATCATATTCGGAATAGGGCGAATGAGCACCGGTGTCAATATTGGACCAGAAAAAACTTCCGCTCGTGGCCGGGCTGCCGACGATAGCATCTTGCCACTGCGTCGCATATTCCTCCATCGCCTCGCCGATGGAATGCAAATTGGCCGCACATACAACTGTTTGCGCATCGCGTTTGGCTTCCGCCAAAGCTGGCAACAGCAGCGCAATGAGCAGCGCAATGATCGATATCACGACCAACAACTCAATGAGGGTAAAGGCCCGTTTTGCATCATTGCGGTGCGCAACTTCGCAAATCTTCTCACCGAGATCATCTCGCCGCGTCTGCATATTCCTGACAGCAGCTTCCAAGTTATTCTTCACTTCCATAAACATATCTCCTGAATGTACATTATTTCTGATAATGATGCTGATACCTTATGATCCACCGCCGGAGGCAGAGTTATACTGGCGAAACCATTTTTCATATTGTGCTTTGGTTGGTGGCGGCGAAGAGCCGGGCCGGGGCGGCTTCTCATTTGCCGTTACCAGCCGCCCTGACAGCGGCGCAAAGGTTGGACCTTTTTTCCCCAGCCAACTATTAAGGAGCACTGGCTCCGGGTGGGCCAGAATGTGGCCGCCCTTACTCCAATAAGAAAATGATGCTGGATAACCGGTGTTGCGGTGGGTAAATGGTGACAGCACCGGAATGGTATCGCCTATTTTAAGTTGATAATGAAAGGTTCTTCCGGTAACGGCATCGATGAATAACGGGCTGTCAGAATACCGCTGGGCGGAATCCGGACCAAAATAGCGCATCATGGACCATGCCAGACCGGCCAAGACCACCGTTAAAATCCCGATCACGACCATCCGTCCCGGTGCCGTATGCAACCAATCCTGAAATCGGTGTGTCGTCTGGCCACCTTTCACCGTGGTGCCAGTTTGTTTGTCGAAGCTTGGCTGCAACCATTCAATCTGGGATCGATTCATCGTTGTGCCACCTTTCTTGAATGCCTCGGATTCCGGAATTAGCGACGCCCGTCACCGCGACGCTGTTTTAATTCAGCGTACATCGGCGCACAGCCCACTCAGCGGCCTGATTACACGAAATACTACAAGATCACAGTTAAGGAATTGTGTCAGCGAAGTTAAAGTCCTGCTAATGTCACGGCTTCCTCGGCACTCATCAGCCCGGGTGCAATTTAACCGAAAGTAATTGCTACGCTGCTTAAATCTTCATTTAAGCGCGATACAGTTGCACTGAAATGATGCGGTGGCTCTAAGTCGGCGTTTGTCGGCGGCCATAGCGATTTTGCGACCCTTTATTTTGGGAGGTTTCTCATGCGTAAGTTAAATGGTTTTACAATGCCTTCGGGTATCTTGGCGGCGGCGGCATTTGCCGCGCTGGCTGCACAGGTTCCGCCCGCTATAGCCATCGCCGCCGGCGGCGGCAGCTACTCCACCAGCACATCAACCATCACCAACGTCCGCTCAGGCGGACCGAGTTCAGGCACCAGCCGTATTACAGCGGAGGGTTCCAGCGGCGGTTATTACGCTAACTATGGCGTGATGGATTTTAATGCGTCCAATCTGGGTGTTCCTTCGGGCGTCAATATAGCCAGCGTTTCCGCGCTGGGCTTAAACCTGACGGATAAAAATGAATATTTTGCCGCGGCGGGGCCGGTGAATTTTTATCTCAGTGAAAACACGAATTCATTAAGTTCGGCAACGTATACCTCAGGCGCAGCCTACGGTGGTGCCGCGCCCGCAGGCTCCCTGTATTCGTCGTCCAACCCCAATGGCAAACTGTTTCTTTTGGGTACCGAGACCTACACACCTGGACTTTACACCAGCGGCGGAACTTCTTCCGCCGGTTATCAATTTAATTACAATTTCAGCTCCGTTCCCGCGGCATTAAGCACGTACCTTACCGGCCAAATTAACAGTTTCGGCGATATCCGAATTATCGCCACACCGGGCAGCAGCACAACCGCAGCGGATTATCAGGGCAGCCAAAGTGATCCATCCGGCACCCCACCGTTGTATTCCCCGCAGCTTACCATTGCCGGCACCACCGTCCCGGCACCGGCTTCGGATGCGGTGTTGTCGCTTTCCAATTCCAACATCACTTTCAATCGTATCGTCAATTCTGCCCCCGCCACGACCACTCTGACGCTTACCAATACATCCTCCAGCGGCTTGGATTCCGCCGTCTACGGGGTGGTCGGTCAAGCTGGCAATATCAACGCCGCCAACCCCGAGGGCAACGGTGTTGGCACTGCGGGCACTGATCCCCTGGGAGCCGGTGCCGACACCGCCATCAGTGTCGGAATTGATGCGTCCGGCATTCAGGCCGGCAGTGTCAATAGCGTCACCGGTCCGGCGACCGCTACCGTCCAGGTTATCAATCACAGCAACGCGACTCAGTCGCCGTTGACCGTCACCATTTCAGCCAATCAAGTGGTGGCGAATCGGCTGATTGATAATGCCGGCGGGTCCGCCGGGGTTAACTTCGGCAACATTCTGATTCCCAACAGCCCCACTGCGGTGAATTCGGTTACGCAGAGTGTCCAGCTAACAACCACCAATTCCGCTTCGAGCGTGGCCGACTACACCCCCAACAGTCTTACCACCGTTGAGCTTGCGGGAAGCACCGCCATTGCCGCACCTACCGCTTCCGGGGCCGCACCGGGCCTGCTGCACAGTGCACCCTATGGGGATAACAGCTACATCACCATGGCGGCGGATCCGAATAATGCCAATACCATTTTTGGCAGCACCATCAGTGCCAGCGATCCGGGAACCGAAACCGCCACCCGCAGCGTAAGCTACTATGTTCCGGGCACCGAAACCTTTGGCGGTAGCTACGTGAAGGCCAAGTATTACATCGGCTACGCCAGCTTTGGCTTAACGCAACTGGACTCCGCTTTGGGTGCGACAGCAGCCCCCACAGGCCGCGTCTATGTCATCGGTAACATCTATCAGCAGGCCCAACTCCAGGATGCCCGGTCCACCGCCGATAGCGGGACAGGAACATTTTACGCCCAACTTCAAAACGCCCCGCACACCGCCAATTACCAAGGTGGAAATGACATCGGTCTGCGTGATGCCGCCGTGATTACATCTGCACCGACGGGCATTGATACCGCCAATACCCAGTATGCCGGCGACTGGACACTGAATTCCGCCTTGGCTGCCAACACCACTATCGGTGATGGCCAAAGCGTGAATGCCGCGGACTTTACGCCCGGCTCAACCTTGCAACCCACGTTGCTCAATGGCCAATATCAGGTACAGATCAACGGTGTAACCGCTGAGAACTCGCAGACCGGCCTCGATGACAACGCGATTGCGGGAGCCGCCGCCAACGATCTCGGAACGCACAACTACATTCTCACTGCGGGTGTAACGGGCAATATCGGTCATGCCGGAACTGCCAATTCAGCCGTGATACTGGCCGGTGAATCCTACAATGGCTACAACATTCAAAGAGCCAATGAGGCCGGCAGCCAACAGACCAATGTGCAGTTTCTCGGCGGAACTGCCAGCGTTTCTGCAACCTTGTCTGTGGATTTTGCCAACGCCCCAACTGCCAACACCAGCGTGGTCAGCGATGTAGCCAATATCACCGGCACCGGCAGTGACACGCATGTGGTTCAGATGAGCTACAATCCCAGTTCGCTGAGCAACGGGAGCAACAGCCCGACGCTGGCTTGGTATAACGGCTCAATATATCAGGCTGCCAACTTTGGCAATACCGGCGGCACACCCACTGAATATACCGGTGCGTATAATCCCGCTACCGCCGGTGAAAACGCACTGGGTTCTTACGGCATCAACACCGCCAATAACACAGTGTGGGCGGTCGTGAACAACGGCACCGGCAACTTCGCGGTTATGCAGAGAACGCCTGGCGATGTAAATGGCGATGGTACGGTCAATTTCTCCGACTTCAGCATTCTGAGATCCAACTTCGGTACAACGACCGGCGCTACTTGGAGCCAAGGGGCCTTTACCGGTAATGGTGCAGTCAATTTCACCGATTTCGGCCTGATGCGGGCAAACTTTGGAACCACCGAAGCACTCTCTAAGCCGACATCTCCGATCGGCACTCCTGCAACGCTCTTGCGAGCAGCAGCACTCGCTCCGGTAGTCACGGCTGCCGCACCAGCTCTGCTTCCGGCATCCGATGTGCAGCTCGTTGTTAACACTGTAACTGGTGATGTAAAACTGGTTACCACATTGACCGGCGGGTTGCCCATTGACGGCTATGAAATTGATACTGCCAGCGGCAGTCTGGTTCCCACCAACCTGCATAGTATAACGAGCGTGGATTCAAGTTTCTTCCTCTTTGACGCCAAAACCACACAATTGTCGGAAGGCAGCTTTAACACGTACACGTTGAACCCATCGTTTGATCTGGGAAACATTTTCAACGTCAATGGCAAGCAGGATCTGAGTTTCCTCTGGGGTGACGCCAATAGCAACACCTACACCGGAACCGTTGATTATACCTCTGTCCCCGAACCGGCCCCATTGGCGTTGTTCGCTTTGGGCGGGTTGTTAGCGATGGGCGGATTGGCGATCCGCCGCCGGATCAAAGCGTAATGTTTATGGTCAACCAGGACAAAGATGTTTCTCCGCCCATGCCCGTAACCCGTCCGGCTGGACCTTCCGCCGGACGGGGCGGGCCGGGGAAGAAGCAGTTAAAGTGAAAGTTTATCAATGGTAAACACTCCCGCGCGCCGACGGCTTTGCCGATGCACTGCGGCGTATATTCCATCGTACTCCGCATGCCAAGCAGCCGAACGATGGTAACCCGTGGTTAGTTCCGCGCCATGGTGAGACTTTACCCATAGATACCAACGAGTCCTGGGAGCCATTCCAACAAGGACCCAAGCGATCCGACGACCACTTGGACAATCCCGCCCGAGAATCATATTTGAGAGCAAACCTGTTTCGCCCCTCTCCAGCGGTCGCCTCAGCCGCTGGAGAGGCGGCTTTTATGTTATTATTTGCGGCAACGGAAGAATTCTGGCCCTTGCTATGTGGCCAGGCTTTTTTGAAAGGCATCTTTGTCATGAAAAGAAAATCACGCATCGGACGAATATTACACCCATTGGAAAACGCCACATCACCCTCGGTTTTGAGGCTCAATGCTTCAACCAGTCCTGTCGGCGCGCCGCCGCATGATTCGGAAACAATTGGCGAATATATTCATGCGACTATTCACAATGGAGTTGCATGTGGCTGGATGCTCATGATTGCGGCTTATGCGGTGCTGGTTCCCGGTATATCTGGAATCACAGCGCAGGATGCCAGAAATGTCGTCCACAAAACGGCCACCGATCGGATTATCAGCCCGGTTGGCAAAATGGCCCTGACGCCGAATTTTGCCATTGGTGTTGTGGGCAGTGGCGGGCACGTCGTGGTGGAGGCTGCGGGAGCGGCGTTTCGGCAAACATTGACCATGATGGATGCGGATAACCTCACGGTGCAAGCCCAAATGGGATTCTTGAAAGGAAAGCCGTGGAACAAACATATCCTTCCCGGCATTTCCCGACAAAGCCTGTTCCAAGGGATCGCCGCCGGACCTCATAACATGATTTATGCCGCAGGTGGGGTGTCCAACAATATCCTCGCATTGCGGGTATTGCCGGGCGGCGGCCTGAAATTAATTCACCGCTATCCATTGGCGTTTCAGGCGTTTTCAAAACAGCAATATCCATACCAATATCAGGGAGAACATTCGGCTCCAAAGGGGGCCAATAGCGCAAACACACAGGGACAGATCATCCCGCAACCCAAGCTGAAAAAATACAGCGCCCGGGATTTTTATCCTGATTCCGTGGCGGTGGGAGTACGCGGCAATCATATATTTACCACCGGCTTGCTGAGCAACAGCGTGGCCCGTATCAACCTTAAAACCGGGCACACACTCTATGCCAATGCCGGGGCCATGCCATTTCAAGTGGTCACCGCCGATCGTGGCCGTCGCCTGGTAGTCAGTGATTGGGGCGATAATGGCGTAACGGTTCTGAATGCCCGCACAATGCAGCCGCTGGGATTTATCCGCATCGGAGCGCCTACCGGCCCAAATAACCAACTGCCCGGAGTGCATCCAACGGCATTGGCGGCGGATGGCAATTCCGCAAACGTTTGGGTAGCCTGCGCAAACGCCGATATTCTTACCGAGGTCAATACCAGCCATCTGGCCATTGTCGGCATGGCCATGGACCGCCCGTACCATGATGCGCCGCCGGGATCATTTCCCGATGCCCTGGCCGTTGCGAATGGCAAGCTCTTTGCGGGCAATGCCGGTAATGATGACGTCGCCGTATTTAATGCCACCACCGGCAAGCTGGAAGGATTAATCCCCACAGGCTGGTACCCCACGAACTTATGTATTTATCATCACGCCCTTTACGTGGTGTCCGCCAAAGGTCTGGGATCTGCCCCAAACCCGGAACATCAATGGATCGGCACATCCATGCCGGGCACCGTGCAACGCATCGCACTGAATAATCTGCCAACGCACCTTGCCACATGGACGCATACAGCTTTGGCAAATAATGGCTTTTCTGCCACTCAGCGCACAACGCTGGCAGCACAAAACAAAATTGCCACCCGATTTATCCGCCACCATATCCGATATGTGGTATTTATTTTGCGCGAAAACAAAACCTTTGATCAAGAATTTGGGGCCTACAAACGGGCCGGCAAATGGGCTGATCCACATTTGGACCTGTACAACCGCACAGAATTACCGAATCTTTACTCCCTGGCAGACCATTACGGCTTGTGCGTTAATTTCTACATGGACGGCGAAGTCACCGCCCAAGGTCACCAATGGACCACCTCCGCGGAAGATTCCGATTTTGTCCAGCGCACTTGGCCCATGTATTACTCCAACCGTGGAATCGTGCCGAATCCGGGCTGGTCACAAAACTTGGAAGGGCAAGCGTATCAGCCCAACACTGGCTTTAATGGCGCAGATGACCCGTATTCCGATTACATCAATTTGAGCAAACTCAAACACTGGTCTAATCCATGGATTTCCTATCCCGGCGGCATGTTTATTTTTAATGATCTGCTGACCAATCACGTTTCGTTTATGGATTTTGGTGAGTTTGTTTCACGCAACCAGGCCGGAGAAATCAGCCCGGAAATGGCCCAGCATCTGGGTAAGAACTTCCCGGCATGGAATCGCTTTATTCTGGATACCGACCGGGCGAACGTGGTGCATGAATTCATGGCCGCTCATAAAAACAATCTGCCGCATTTTATGTATATCTGGCTGCCGGATGATCATACCGCCGGCCGATCACCTGGGTATTACACGCCACAGTATTACGTGGCCAACAATGATCTGGCCACGGGGCAGATTGTCGCGCAATTAAGCCGCACCCCGCAATGGAAGCACATGGCCATATTTATCACCGAAGATGATGCACAATCCGGAGCGGATCATATTGACGCTCATCGGTCTTTCGCAGTGATTGTCAGCCCCTGGATTAAACCCGGCGTGTTAATTACGCACCGATATTCCCAGGTTAATCTGATGCGCACCATTGAAGCTATTACCGATGTACCGCCCATGTCCCAATGGGATGCCAATGCCCAGGTGCTTTCCGGCATTTGGACCAAGCACCCCAACTTTGCGGCATACCACGTGCAACGAATACGCGTTCCGGCGCGATATAATCCCGGCAGGATGTGGCAAGGTGAACAATTGCGACGGAAGGCTGGAAAAACCGGCCATTGGCTCTCCCCACGCTGGTTAAAAGCGCATCCGGCGGCGGCGGCTAGAGTCGGTAATTCCGTTTTCACGCCTACGCAACTGATGAAAGTTCCCGGCCCCGAACAGATGCGCCAGGAATGGATTGCCGTGAAAGGCAAAGCATCGTATCTGCGGGTGATGGCCTACCTGCGGCATCTGGCCAAGGTTCAGCACCAGCCGCTGACACATTACATTGCCAGCGACGCGGGGGACCAGTAGTGAACACCGCCATGATAATGCGGTGCCGTGGCCGCGGTCAGAGCAAACGGCACCGGATTGCCATCACGGTGCTCCAGCGCATCGCGGCACCCCGCGAACACCACCGTGATTATGCGGTGGCGATGGGTGTCGTAACGAAAGGACTTTTATGAGCAGCCTGCTGGAAAGCATGGATAATGCCCCGATGAGTCCGCTGCATCGGCAGTTGGCGTGGGCAGCCGGTCTGGGCATATTTCTGGATGGATATGACACCATCATCGTCGGTGCGGTGCTGGTACTGCTGGCCAAACAATGGCACCTCGGCCCTTCGCAATATCGGTGGGTTGGAACCTCCGCACTGGCTGGCGCATTTCTGGGGGCACTCATTGGCGGCCATGTTGCGGATCGCTTTGGCCGAAAGGCCATTTACCTCATTGATCTGATCACCTTTTTTTTCGCCGCCGTTCTATGCAGCGCGGCATGGAATATCTGCGCCCTGGTTGCTTTTCGATTTATCCTGGGCATGGGGATCGGTGCTGATTACCCCATCAGCGCCACGTACATGGCCGAGTTCATGCCCAAAAACAAACGCGGCGGCGTAATAACCTGGACCTTTGGCCTGTGGACCGGCGGTGCCATTGTCGCCGGACTGGTCGCGTACAGCCTGCTCTCTTTTGGCCCGATCGCCTGGCGGCTGATGCTCCTGGTTGGAGCCGTGCCGGCACTTTTTGTCATCTGGCTGCGGCGCAATTTACCCGAGTCACCCCGTTGGTATCTGCGGCACGGCCAAGCCGAAAAAGCTGCAGCAGTTTTGGCACGCGTAAATCCGTCAATCTCTCCTGATGAACTCTCTGCAATTGTGGCGGCAGAACAAAAGAAAGCAGTAGCCCCCCGAACGCCCTGGCGCGTATTATTTCAAAAGCGCTTTATCCGAGCCACACTGCTGGTGTGCATCCCATGGTTTATCATGGACCTGGTGGGTTACTACCTGACCATTTACACCCCGCTGATTCTCGGCCATCTGGGTTTTAAGACCGCACATCAGCAGATACTCGGTTCGGCGATTCTTTCTGTAACCTTTCTGCTGGGGTATGTCCCTTTGGCCTTAACCGTCGATCACATCGGCCGCATCTGGCCGCAGATTATCGGTTTTGTCGGCAGCGCCGGCGCTCTGGTATTGGTAGCTCTCACCGCCCTGCACGTTCCAGTTAAACACTTAATGGAACATGGCCAATTGCAATGGGTGCCGCAATACAGCGCCTTGGCATTGGCGATGGTTTTTCTGGGAATGATGCTTTCACAGGCATTCAATGCTTTCGGCCCCGGCAACACCACTTACGTTCTGGCGGCCGAGGTTTACCCCACAGACGTCCGCGCCGCCGGCCATGGCTTTGCCACGGCATTTTCCCGCCTCGGTGCGGTAGCAAGCACCTTTTTTCTTCCAGTGCTGGGCAAAGCCATCGGCACACCCAAACTGCTGCTGATTCTTGCGGCGGGTTCCATTTTAGGTGCCGTGACAACCTGGCTGTTTCGCGTGGAGACCACCAATAAGCCGCTGTTGCAGGACGCGTGAGGCGCGACGATGCCCATCCCAACCATGCCGTGTCATTAGCTCAATGCGGAAGCGTTGCGTTTTCCGCGGAACGCATTTCCATATCACGACGGACCTTCCCCGTCACGATTGGTACAATGGGTGCCGAACCGGAGCTCGGCTATTTTCCGCCACCCCATCCCGCATCCAACCGTGACGCTGCCGCGTCAGGCTACAGTTGGGTGCGTGACACTTTACGCGGGGCAGGGGCGGAGATTTCCGATAAAACAAAGCGCGGAGATCACCTTGCGTCTTAGCGCCGGGATTTATCCCACGCGATTTTTCGCATAAAATCCGCCATCGCGTAATCTGTCACGCACCCGCTACAGTTTCACTTTCCGCAGGCGCAGAGCGTTGGCAATCACTGATACGCTGCTGAAACTCATCGCCGCAGCCGCAATCATGGGACTTAGCAGGATGCCAAGAAACGGGTACAAAATACCGGCGGCAATCGGGATGCCCAGAATGTTATACCCGAAAGCCCATGCCAGATTCTGCCGGATATTGCGCATCGTAGCAATGCTTAATTGCCGAGCTTGAAGAATTCCGACCAAATCTCCATGCAGCAGGGTAACACCGGCACTGGCGATTGCCACATCCGTCCCGGTACCCATGGCAATGCCGACATCCGCCTGAGCCAATGCCAGCGCATCATTAATGCCATCGCCGGCCATCGCGACCTTTCGCCCCTGGCTCTGCAGCCGCCGGATCACCTGGTCTTTTTCCTGCGGCAAAATATTGGCTTCAACAGTATCAATGCCAAGCTGTCGCGCAACAGCCAAAGCGGTTGCCTTATTATCTCCGGTAATCATCACCACAGAAAGCCCCCGAGCTTTCATTTCTTTGACCAATCCGACGGCGCCGGCGCGAAGTGGATCAGCCGTGCCAAGCATTCCCATTAATTTTCCATCGGCGACCACGTACATGATCGTCTGTCCCTTTTGCCGCAACAATTCCGACTGTTCTCCCACGGTTTCAATGGATATACGCTCTTGCCGCATCATCGCGATATTACCAATCGCCACGCTGCGGCCATTAATCTTTCCGCCCACCCCCTGCCCGCTGGCAGATTGAAACGCCAGTACCGGCAAAAAGGCCAACCGCTTGGCTTCCGCGGCTGAAACAATGGCCGCCGCCAGCGGATGCTCACTGCCGCGTTCCAACGAAGCGGCCAATTGCAACAAATCATCAACCGCTACGCCAGGCTGGGGCTGAAGAGTTACCACTTTCGGCTTGCCCTCCGTAAGCGTCCCGGTTTTATCCAAAGCGACGGTGTCAATTTTTTCCATACGCTCCAGAACCTCGGCGTTTTTTATCAGCACGCCGGCATTGGCCGCTCGGCCAATGCCCACCATAATAGACATTGGCGTGGCCAGCCCCAAGGCGCACGGGCAGGCAATCATCACCACAGCTACGGCATTTACCAGCGCATAAGCCATCGCCGGAGCCGGCCCGAAGATAGACCATATAACAAAAGTGAAAACGGCCGACGCGACCACTGCGGGCACAAACGCTCCTGCGAACTTATCGGCAAGTTTCTGAATCGGAGCGCGGCTCCGTTGAGCCTGGGAAACCAAATTGACAATTTGCGCCAGCATGGTGTCCGAACCGACTTTTTGTGATTCCATCAGCAGACCGCCGGTACCATTGACCGTGCCGCCAATAACTTTATCTCCCGCTTTCTTAACAATCGGCATAGGCTCGCCGGAAATCATCGATTCATTCACAGTGCTCGAGCCTTCCAGTACGCTGCCATCAACCGGAATTTTTTCACCGGGACGCACCCGAAGTTTATCGCCCACGACCACCTGTTCCAGCGGCACATCACTTTCACCGCCATCAGCGGCAAGGCGCCGGGCATATTTGGGCGCTAAGTCCAGAAGTGCTCGGATCGCGGCACCGGTTTTGCCCCGGGCACGCAATTCCAGCACCTGACCCAGCAGTACCAATACCGTGATAACCGCGGCAGCTTCAAAGTACGTAGGGACAATCCCCGGATGGCTTTGAAATGCCCGCGGAAAAATCCCTGGAAACAGCGTTGCCACAATGCTGTAACCATACGCCACGGTCACGCCCAATCCAATGAGCGTAAACATATTGAGATTCCACGTTTTAACTGAGACCCAGGCCCTGACAAAAAAGGGCCAGCCACACCAGAATACCACCGGTGTTGCAAACCCAAGATTAACCCAGTTCAACCAAACCGCACGGTCAAGCCCGACGATATGAAAATCAGCCAGCATGGATATGATAAACAGCGGTAAAGTCAGTATCAGGCCCAGCCAGAATCGGTGCGACATATCCGCCAGTTCCGGATTATTTTCCGTACCTCCCACTTGAACTTCCATCGGTTCCAAGGCCATGCCACACTTAGGACATGCCCCGGGTTGATCGCGGACAATTTCTGGGTCCATCGGGCAGGTGTACTGAATCGCTTTCTTCACCGGCGCAAGTGGCGATTCCAATTCCAAAGCCATGCCGCACTTGGGGCAGGACCCCGGCTTGTCGCTGAGAACTTGCGGGTCCATCGGGCAGATATAGCGAACCTTTTTATCATCGCTTTTCGGTTTCGGTATTGGATTCGCATCAGTTAATCCATCGGCTCTCTTACCCTTTGCGGACACGCCCAGTTGCACCATGGATGCCGAAGCGCTTGCCGCCGGTGGCTTGTTCAGGAATGTCTCCGGATTGGCCTTGAATTTCTCCAGACAGCTTTTGCCGCAAAAATAATATCTGGTACCCGCATGATCCCATAAGCCGGCGGCTTTTTCCGGCACCACGTTCATACCGCACACCGGATCAATATGTGTTGCGGCCGTTGCTGACTTTTTGCCATAGTGCTCAGGATTAGCCTTGAACTTATCAAGGCAGCTTTTAGTGCAAAAATAATAAGTTATACCGGAATGAACATATTGTCCTGCGGCTTTTGCGCGCGTTACCTTCATGCCGCATACCGGATCAATATCCGGGATAACATCATCTGTAGCCTCGGATTGTTGTGTCAGGACATTGATCATGTGAACCTTTCACTCAGCGGTCGATGTGGGATAGGAGTTTCAGAAGTTCCTCGCACGCGGCATCCGCTTGCGCTCCACCGGCACGGATGTTTTGCGAAACACAGTGTTTCAAATGATTGCCCAGCACTTGCCGGGCAACACTGGCCAGAGACTTTTGAACGGCGGCAATCTGAATAAGAATATCCGCGCAGTAGCGATCCCGCTGCACCATATCATGCAGGCCGCGAATCTGCCCCTCAATTCTTTTAAGACGATGTAGATTACCGATCTTCTTATCTGGATCAACCGCCAAAGCTTTCCCACCGGAACCAACACGGTTCACTCCCTGCCCGTGCGCTTGCGCAAGGCCGATGCCAGCAGATTTCCCATGTGTCTTCGGCGTGGATAATTTGGACATTGCTTTCCGTGGCATAAAGCGGCAACCCCATTTCACATACCCCCATGGGGTATGTAAGACATCGTAGCATTGCCCGGCCCGATAATCAAGTTTTACGCCAGCCAGTAAGACAGCCACTGCGAAAATGGCGTCGTGCTGAAAATCGAAAACTACCGCGCCTGCCCATTGACCGTTGGTCTCTGTTCGTCGAAATATTAATCCGTGACACCACTCTATCGGGCCTGTCACCTGTAACCTAAAACCTCGGCCGCAGCCGCCGCCGTCCGCCGCAGAAACCGTCACAGGTGCCTCTCCTTTTCATACGCTGTGCCCGCTTTTGTACGGAATTGAAAATATGGCATAATAGTGTGCGTTGCGGCAGGAAAGCCGGTGTTTTTAAGCCGACGGGCCATGAAATGGCCAAAATGGATACAGGGAATGTTTTAATAGGTATATGGGGCGCAGGTGATTTATGATTATAAGTCTTATTGCCGCGATGACACCCGATCATGTCATGGGGCTTAACGGGCAACTTCCCTGGAATGTGCCGGAAGATCTCAAACATTTCAAAACGCTTACCACCGGGCATACGGTTTTAATGGGCCGCAAGACATTTGATTCCATCCGCAAACCGCTGCCCAACCGTACCAATTTGATCTTGAGCCGACAGATTCCAGCACACATTCCGCCGGGCACGCACTGGTTTACAGACTTGAATGAGGCGATCGCTATGGCGAAGAAATCCGGCGAACCGGAGCTATTTGTGGTTGGCGGTGCGGAAATTTATGCCATGGCCATGCCGCTGGCGGACCGCCTGTATATCAGTATTATAAAACTCGACTCCCCCGTCATTGGCGATACGTGGTTTCCGCAATGGCAGCCAGCGCAATGGCGCTTGGCAAGTCGGCGGGAACTTCCCGGCGTGGAATTTCTTACCTATAACCGCATCCATGCGGCACCGCCCTGACGTGCAGAACTGATTTGCAAGCTCACCATTCTTGGCGCAAACTACCACTTTGGCCCGGAGATGATGTGTTGCCGCGAAGATTTGTTCAAATAGCAGTTGGTGCAATAGTCCTGCTTATCACTTGGGCATTCATGCTCAGTGTTACCGGAATGGGAAGGCCGCAAAAAGCGATCACCAGGCGTTTACCGCCGTTGCCACCCCTGCATTTTCCTATCTCCGGCTTACCGCCGATCCGCGGTTTTTCCATGCAACTGGATAATCCGCACGGATTGACAGGGTATTTGCACGCTATTGCACAACTCCATGTCATGGGCTGTAAATGGATTAATTTCGTCATCAACGCCCGACAGCACGATGTTCATGCTGATAACATTCATATTGATCCGCAGGTTTCATTAACGCCATTGCAGATACGGAAAGTTCTTCTTGCCGCCCATCATCTGGGCATACACACCATGCTCATGCCCATTTTGCTGTTGAATCATGCGACCGGCGATGATTGGCGCGGAGTCATTAAACCCAAAAACTGGAACATCTGGTTCGCACGCTACCGCGGATATATTCTGGCCGCCGCCGATTGGGCACAACAGGCTCTTGTGAACATTTTTTGCGTTGGCAGTGAATTGCTTTCCAGTGAACCATTTAATACACAATGGCTGCGTATTATTCACATGGTGCGGCAGCGTTTTCATGGAAAGCTCACCTACAGTGCCAATTGGGATCATTATCAATATGTTCATTTCTGGCCACAACTCGATTACATCGGCATGAATTCCTATTACGATCTCTCTGATTCCAAAGACCCTACAACCGCTGCGGTTGTAGCCCACTGGCAACGCATTGAACACCGCATTTTGACGTTTGCGGCCAGGGAGCGAAAGCCGGTGCTGTTTACAGAAATCGGGTGGGACAACCTGAATAACACCCTGGCCAAACCTTGGGATTATGTGGGGACAGGATTAGTGAATCCGCACAATCAGTTCATTGCGTACCAGGCGTTTGTGCGTGTATGGAGAACATTACCGGCTGACTCGTTTGAGGGAGCCTTTATCTGGGAATGGCTTCCGGGCTGTAAGCCGACGGATTACGGTGCCTACTCACCCCAAGGCGAGCCAGTGCTTCCGCTGCTCCAGCATTGGGTATCGGGGAAATAGGCCCCGTCATTGAACTGCCCGTGAAAGCAGCAATCAGCGGGATATTAGGGAGGTACAACCGAGCCGGATCGCGAACCTTGCACCGGATGTTCCACCAAAATGTGCCGGGCTGCGCCGCGATAATGCGCAATAAAATCAACGTGTTTTGCGTCTTGCCTGCAGCTTCTTTCTCGTGGCTACTTGGACGCCACGGCGCGGAAGCGCTTCAGG
>Ga0209012_1001613_pt1 | contig 22548 bp, 23 predicted proteins | sample RS3BMetagenome_FD_184735 | JGI IMG/M metagenome (GOLD analysis project Ga0209012, IMG submission 184735) | Ferric oxide microbial mat and aquatic microbial communities from Rainbow Spring, Yellowstone National Park, USA - RS3B (SPAdes) (version 3) ...
AAGGTTTTATGTAGTATATTTGTCCCCGGAGCCTTAATGGGTCCCTTTGAGCAAGACACATGCTTTGCAGCTCTGGCATCAGTCATTTCTCTATGCAGTGTTAGAAGCCTACTCATAGGTAACCTATCGTCCATAGGTTCAGGAATAGGTCTATGTTTGTCAGCAAAAATATTTGCATCTGAATTTATTTTAGGCTCGCTACCATCCAAACAATAAATGGAATGAGTCTTCCTGTTGGTTTTGATAAAAAACGCACAAGTGATTTATTGGGGTTATTCGAAAGATAATTTGATGGTGTTAGTTAAGGCACTCGGAGTTGTAGCAAGGGAATGTGGCTGGTCATCGAACAATTTTGAAGCCCATGATATAAACAGCCTTCTCAATCTTCTTCCCAAGAGAGTAATTGAAATGAAAAAAAGAGGAGAGTTAGTTATACTTGTTAACGGTTCGGAGTTGAGTTCGTTTGAAGATAGTCTAGAATTTTCAGGAAATGAGGATACTGTTGTCCTCTTACCCGTAGTTCACGGTGGCTAGAGCTTGATAGAGATCAAAATAATCAGCTATATATCATCATCTGAGCCTGAGAGGGAGCTTAAAGAGCTCAGAGAGAGGTACAGGGGTTTGTTTCTTCAATCTATAAATAGCTCCTTTCTGAAACCTCACGCAAAGGTAGTCCTTCTTCAGACTCTGTATGCAGAGCATATAGGTCAATCTTTGGCCAGAGACTCGGGTGTTGATTTCTTGATGAGACTTACAGGAGAGGACCAGATAAGCTCTGCAATATCGAAGGCAGGAGCAAGGCCTAATGACACTGCATATCTCTTGCTGGCTGGAAAGAAAGAAAGAATTGAACGATCAGTAAAATCTTTACTCAAGGAACTGAATGGGGCTAAGTGTATCACCGAATTAGAGAAAGAAAGTAGAGAAGATTACGACGTTGCAATAGGTATTGCAGCTACAGTTGGTGTTGATAGGTTTAAACAATAGTTCAGACGCCCTGAAAGAGCCTTTCACCAAACTTCCTAGGCAGTCCTGCTTTATATATCAGGTCCGCTGTCTTCTGTATATCGTATTCAACCCTTCTATTCTCTATTCTCACAGAATCTGAAGTGATCTCAGCTATAGCATAGCTGGCCCTGGGGTCGCCATCTCTTGGCTGGCCAACACTCCCAGGATTGAACACGGTACCAGAAGGTGTATCAGTCGAAAAGGGAAAGTGGGTATGGCCCATGGCTAGAATTGTGACTTTTTCCTTTCTAAGATAATTTTCAAACAAGGTGTCATGAGTTTGAGGAAATACGTACTCGTGTAAAGGGTCATCCGGGCTGCCATGAACTATGAGGGTTTTGTGACCCTCAAAGTTCAAAAAAGACTTCTGAGGTAAAGAAGCAAGGTAATTTAACTGCTCATAACTCAAAACCTTCCTTGTCCAATCTGCCGCAAACGCAGCGCTCGCATTCAGCCAGCTGGTATCTCCTGTACCTACAGAATAGTCATGATTTCCCTGAACAACTGCATCCGCATTAGACCTTACCCATTCAAGCACCTCTGATGGTTGAGGACCATAGCCCACTATATCTCCAAGAACAATTATTTTATCGGCCTTCATATCTTTTATTACAGCATTGAGTGCAGTGAGGTTTGAATGTATATCTGAAAGAAATGCAAACCTCAATCTGACATCCCCTTTGGGCCTGACCATCTTTTTATCAGTTCATGCTCAACTCCCATTATATCCAGAACTCTCCCTGCTACCTGTGTGACCATTTCGTCTACGGAAGATGGCATTGTATAGAATGATGGGGAAGCAGGCATGATTATCGCCCCAGCGTTTGATGCCTCGAGCATATTTTTAATATGGATTATGCTAAGCGGTGTCTCTCTTAGCAGAAGTAGAAGCCTTCTCCTTTCCTTTAAGGTGACCATTGCTGCTCTAGCTATCAGATTTGATTCATAGCCCGTCGCTATTGCAGATAAGGTCTTCGTGCTACAAGGGACTATCATCATCCCATCATGCTTGAAAGAACCACTGGCAACAGGAGCCGATAGCTCCTCTTCATCATAAGAAACTGATGCCAGCTTCTTCACTTCATCCACCTTTTTCCCAGTTTCAAATTGAAGAGTTAGAGATGCCGCTTTGCTTATTATTGCATGAGATTCTATATTCAATTCCTTCAGCATTTCAAGAACTCTTACTCCATACACCGCACCACTCGCGCCAGTTATGCCAACTACGAACCTCACAGTCCGAGCAAGAAATTGGGACTATAAATAATTAAAGATGGTAGAGATGTGCCTTGTAAATGTGATCATTTATGAAATGCTCTGCAGAATAAACGGTATCTTTTTGGAAGATAGTATTTATTCGCCAAGATTTTGAAATATCAACTGGTATAATGTGAAATATAGCTAACTAGGAAAAGTGAGGATAAGGTTCAGAATATTGACAAGCAGCAAATTCTGCGTTTCTTAAACCGTTTAAGTATGATTGCGACCATTCTATTATTGTTGAAGATAGAGATGATTCGCCAAGACTCCTCCTTCTTGATGGAGATTTGACATGAATCAGTATTTAATATATACAAGATCCAATTAGGCTGATGCAATAAATTTCTGACGCAATAGAACATTTCATCATCAACAACAGGACTCTGCAACTAGCTAGTAGAATTACAGCTGGCAAGGCTTTGCATAATCTGGCTCTGTGTGATTCAAGCTTGTTATCTGAAGAGAGAAACATATGGAAAGTGATGGGATTCATAGCTTTCTGTAACTTGCAAGCAATTATTCTACATATGAAGTAATGACAGGGCGATTGCGCACAAGGTATGTTCAGTATAAGCCTAGCGTGCAGCATATGCAGTTTCATCTATGCTATTAGACTTCATATACTGCTTTATTGAAATGTTACGTGGAGAGCATTACATCAAAGAATATAACCACATCCCTGAAAGAAGACCGCGCAAGGATGACAGAAACTAAAGACAGTTTCGAACTAAAAGAGAATTATAACGCTAAACAAGTAGAGGAGAGTGTCAGGAAGTATTGGGAAAGAATAGACCTGAAAAAGATGCTTATACAAAGGAAGGCTGACAGAGTTATAGGATGGATTGAAGGTCCACCTACTCTCAACGGCCTACCCCACGTAGGCCATGTCAGGGGGAGAATGATGAAAGACCTTTGGCACAGGTTTGAGAGTATGAAGGGGACAAAGGTGATATTTAACTGTGGATGGGATACTCAAGGCCTCCCAGTAGAATTGGAGGCCGAAAGGGAGTTAGGCCTGACAGGGAGCAAAATTGAGAATCTTAGGGCTGTAGGGGAGAGCAAGATTGTTGAAACATGCAAGGCTTTGATAATGAAGTACCACGAATACTGGCTGCAGTGTGACAGGTTGCTTGGGTTACAAATGGATGACGAAAAGGCATACTGGACCTACAAGGATGAATATATTGAAAGAGAATGGAAATACCTTGAAGCAGCTTACAAGTCTGGCCTGCTAGGCGAAGGGTACAAGGTAGTACCATACTGCCCTAGCTGCCAGACTTCGCTTTCACATGAGGAGGTTGGTCTTGGCTACGAACAGGTTGACGACCCCTCAGTCTATTACAAGGCCAAGGTTGTGGACGATAACAACGAAAATCTTTACCTCCTGATATGGACAACCATGCCTTTTACAGTCATAACAGATGAGCTGGTAGGGGTGCACCCTGATGAGTACTATGTTTATGTTAAAGTCGGAAGAGAAACATGGATAGTTGCTGAAAAGAGAATAGAGGCTCTTAGAAAAGAGCTTAATTTGGAACTTACTGAAATAGTAAGGAGAAGTGTTGGTAAAGAACTTGAAGGAATGAAGTATTTGCCTCCTCTCTCTGATGAGGTTTCCGGACAAAAAGAGCTTTCAAAAGCTGGTAAGGTTCACTTTGTGGTTGCAGAAGACTTTGTTGACATAACTACAGGCTCTGGCGTGGTCCATCTCTCTCCTGCTAACGGTGAAGAAGATTATGAAGTTGCGAGAAAGAAGTCTCTGCCAATATTCAATCCTTTTGATGATTCCTGTAAGTTTACAGAAGAAGCTGGAATATTCAAGGGAAAGTTTGCAAGAGATACTGACGAGGAAGTTATTAATTTACTCATGAAAAAGAATCTACTTGTACACGCCGAAAGAATACTGCATGAGTATCCTCTATGCTGGAGGTCAGGGCACAGGCTTATCTACATGGCAAGAAGGGAATACTTTTACTGGCTTGACAGAATAAAAGATATGACGCTTGAGGCAGCTCAGAAAGTAGAGTATTATTATGAAGGGCCGAAGAACAGGTTTCTGAACATAATAAGGGAAGGAAGACCGTGGAATATAACAAGAGAGAGAGTATGGGGGGCACCTTTACCAGTATGGGTGTGCAAAGATTGCAATCACAAGAGCTACCTTTTCAGCAGGAAGGAGATAATAAAAAATGCAATGGAGTTGCCTGATGGAGAGAACTTTGAACTCCACAGACCATGGATAGATAGAATAGTGATAAGATGCCCCAAGTGTAATGGTAAGTCATACAGGGAACCGTTTGTTCTGGATACATGGCATAATAGCGGTGCGGCACCTTATGCGGGGCTGGGGGAGGAGGAATACAGACTGAGAGTCCCAGTACCGTTTCTGACTGAAGGTATAGACCAGACAAGGGGTTGGGCATATACACTGTTGGTTGAGAATGTACTCTTAACAAACAGGCCTCAAGCTCCATACAATTCATTTCTCTTCCAAGGGCATGTGCTGGATGCAAAAGGAGAGAAAATGAGCAAGAGCAAGGGAAATTATGTCGGAGGTTTAGATGCTCTCTCTAGAAATTCTGTTGACCTGCTCAGGTTCTACATGCTCTGGAAGGCGGCACCTGCTGAGCCTATCTCTTATATTGAAGAAGAGATGAAAGAAAGGCCTTATCAGGTCCTGAATACTTTCTACCATCTTCATCTTTACTATGCAATCAATTCATCTTTTGACTCTTTTACATACTGCGAAAAATGGGTTGAGAGGCTGAAGAAGAATGAATCACTGCAGGTAGGCGCTGCTGAGAGATGGCTATTGTCAAGACTTGATAGAATGGTAAAAAAGACCAGAGAAGCCTTGGAAGCAAGAAGGTTTCAGGAGGGTGCAAGGGAATTTGAGTTATTCATCATTGAAGACCTCAGTCAAAAGTTTGTCCCGATGACAAGAAGTGTCTTATGGGATGACAGTGAAGAGGGCAAGATGAGAAGGTTTGCGGTCTATACAGCATTAGCTTATTCTTTAGAGGTCTGCGACAGGCTTATGCATCCTTTCATACCTTTTATAACAGAATACTTGCACAAAAGTGTATTCGGTTCAAATCTGCCTCTTGCTATGATGAAATATCCTGATTCTCAGGGGCTCGCTGATGAGCGGATTGAGAGAGAGTTTTCAAAATTATACACTATTCTATCTCTTTCGTATTCCGCAAGGATGAAAGCTGGGATGAAAAGAAGATGGCCGTTAAGAAGGTTGTTTTACTATGGTGAAAGGATCAGTAAGGAGTTAGAGTCTCTTTTGATGGAGCTTGCTAATGTACATGAAGTGATATGGGTAGATAAGGCTGAAAAAGCAGGGGTCGAGGTCAAGGCAAGGGTTCAGAAAGAAGCTGCAAAGAAGGTAGGAAGGATGTTCAACAAGCTGTTGGAGTATCTTTCTGAAAACTCGGAAGTACTTTATACGTCTCTACAGAAGGAGGCAGTTGCAAGGTTCAAGATACAAGGAAATGAAATAGCTATTAGCAAAGATGACTTGGTATTCGATGTTGTGAGTAAGGAAGGTTATTCATCAGCTATAGGCGATGAGTATATTGTTTCTCTTGATATCTTCAGGGATAAGCAGCTGATAAGCGAGGGATTGCTAAGGGACGTAGCAAGAAGGTTCCAGGCATTGAGAAAGAAGAGAGGGTATAAGCCTACAGAAATACTTCCCGTCGCTAGGATAACAGGCCTGGATGAAGAGATAAAGAAATCATTGGTTGAAGGAAAAGAGAGACTTCTATTCCTTGTCAGGGCAAGAGAGTTAAGGTTAGAAGATAAAAAGGATGAAAAAGGTAATTGGGAAGAGTCAGAGCTGGATGGAAGGACTATATACATAGATATCTGAAGGTTAACCATGCTTCCCGAAGGCTTTGACAGCTCAAAGGTCGAAAGACAGATACGTAAGGGCTATCAGAGCATAACTGTAGTCCCTGGCCTGGGAAGCATAGCCAGCAGAATTCTGTCCGACCACCATGTCAGGAATTTAGCAGATCTGGCAAGGTTAGACCCATACGATGAAAGGTTCACAAAGCTTGGAGAAGACTTTCCCAGGTGGGTGCTTCATGCCAGGAATATCATTGCGGAAGAAGTGATAAGGTCTGTGGAGGTAAGAAGTGATGTTATAATTGTGAGCGCACTTAAGGCTTATGACAAGGAAGCCACACTCAAATCAGTACTTGGAAGGCTCGGCGTTTACTACATATATGTTGACTCCGACGTTAGAGAGAGAGGAGAGGAATATGAAATAAGCATAAGGTTGAAGCCAGAGCAGTATGCCTCTGCACAGGCCCAGTGGAGCGAATACAAGGCAAATGCCTCTCTTCTGCAGGAACTTAGGAAGCAAAAAGTTTCTTCTAAATGGAAGAAGCTGAAGGATATTGATGATGAGTTGACAAAAGGCCTTGCAGACTCGAACGATATGCTTCTCTTTTCCAGACTCTGTCTGAGGGTCCAGCTGGTTAAAGGGATAAATATACTCGCATTATGGGAAGCGAACTCAATCAATCGAACTTATGCCAGGCTGTATGTTCAGAACTTTGCCCCTAGGGCAAGAGGGATTCTGCTTGGAGACGAAGATAATTCAAGGTTAACTGAAGTTATCATGTCCTGCAAAGAGGGATCTCTGCTCTTTATCGACGATTGGGAGAGGGCAAAGAGTGAAGAAAAGAGGAGATTGCTTGAAGCAATGGCATATCCCTTCTTACAGAACGATGAACAATGGTCAAGAAGAGGAGCCTTTATCATCAACATATGGTCTGACTTTGCACCAAATCTAAATTACGATATTTTGGGGCTCATTGACCTTGCATTTCTTATGCCTGACAGAGATGAGAAGAGTAGACTGCCTGAACTTCCAGAAAGTCTCAAAACCAGAGATGAAGATTTAGAGAAGCTGGTAGTCAGCACTGTTGAAAGGGAGATAAAGGACGAAGGCTCATTGCAGTATAATCTTCCAAGAAATAGGAATTACCCGATGCTGAAAGGTTTTTCTCCTGACCTAAAACGGACTGTTCATATGCTTGCCCTAGCAGAAGCAAAGATTAATGCTCACGACAGACTTGAGGAGAGTGATGTTAAGCAGGCCTCGCTTTTAATGGGAGATGCTCTTGCTTCCCTATCTCAACTTAAAATAAAGGGTAAAAAGGGGAGGCAATAAGGGCCTGGTAGATTTGCAAACTTCTCAGTACCTTTCGTTCGTTAAGGATTCATTATTATCAGCACACAATGCAGTAATGAGAATAGAGAAAAGTAATGATGCAGGTAAAATTATAGGTAAGGGGGCTTACGGAGATATTACATATGAAGTTGACAGGGTGGCAGAGGAAGCTGTTGAAAGAGTAGCCAAAGATTATTTCAGCAATCCGTGCATCATATCTGAAGAGGCTGGGATATCAAAAGGGGATGAAGTTTACATCCTGCTCGACCCAGTTGACGGAAGCACCAATGCCAAAAGAGGATTGGGGCTATTCTCCACAGCTATAGCGATATCTGAGACAATCGAGTTTTCTGGTATAATAGCAGCAGGTGTAATCGACCATTCAACGTCGAGAATGGTCTGGGGGGATAAGAAAAGTGTCTACGAAGACTGGAGAATTGCCAAGCCCAGCAAAGTTAAATCTATCAAGGATGCGATAATTTCTTTTGATTCAAAGTTCTACATGGTTTCACCAGACAAACTTGAGGTAGTATCAAAACTTATGGCGGAAACAACGTATCCCAGAGTATTCAGCACTGCGGCTCTCGAGACGGCTTACATTTCATCAGGCAGGATAGATGCGTACGTATGCTCGGGCGGGAGACTCAGGAGTTTTGACTGCTTTCCTTCCCTCTTTCTCCTGAAAGCATCAGGATGTCCCTTCAGTCTGGAAAGGATAGAAGATTTGAGGCTGGATACTAAGGAGACCTTTGCATACTTTGCAGCTTCTAACAGTGAGCTTTACAAGGAGATAGAGAAGAGGATTGAATAGAAATCACGCCTTCCCTATTGGGCCCTTATCCAAGACTTCTTTTGGAAGGATATTCGAAAATCTGGAGAGAAAATCTTCATCATCCTTCTTTGACCTCAGCTCGTCAGGTAGCATTCTCGGTATAGTTTCCATTACCGGATACCATCTACCACATCCTGGGCAGATCAGTACAGCTTCTTTTATAATTATACCCAGGCATACTCTGCAGTTGTTTACCCAGTCTGATGGAGGATTGTTAAGCATGGTATCCTTGAACGAGCAGTAAAGCTCGCAGCCTATCTTATCTCTCTCCACCTCTGGCCCTTTCTCCTCCGTTATAATCTTGAATTTCAAAGGGAAAGTTTTGTCTATGGGACAAGCAAGAAGGTCAAGCAGCCTATATTTCAATCCTATCTGCTCCTCATTTGTACCTCAATTCTTGAGGCTATATTCTTAACTGTTAAGCTAGAGCTTTCTGAGCTCTTCTGCAAGCCTAGACTCCATTCTGCTTCCTGGCAAAGGTAATATGTAGGCACCTAGCTTCTTGATATTCAACATCTTACACTTCTTGAAAGTTTCTATATCCATTTCAACAGATTTAACTTCGAGTGAATCACTTCGCAGAAGCTCTGCTTTCTTTTCTATTGGCAAGTAGACCCCTTCAAGAGATTCCAATTTTGATAGAGATGAAGGCTTTGATAAGAGCGGAAGGGATACAAAGATCGGAAGAGCCTCTATTTTGCTAACCTTGCAGGATTTAAGAAAAGATGCAAGAGGAGATGGGTCAAATATAACCTGGGTTATCAGAAAATCCGTACCGGCATCTACCTTCTTTTTCAAAAGGATACATTCATTTTTTCTTGAAGGTAGTAGCGCAGAACCTACCTTGAAGCCGGATGAATCGTGCAATTCTTTGCTGACAGGCACTTTCCAGCTCTTTATGAGCTCCTTTGTAATTTTTATAAGTTCAGTAGCTTTTGAAAATCCATATTGATTGGATGAAGATGAAGGTGTTGCATCGCCCATCACAATGTATACGCTTCTTACACCCATCTCCCAGAAGGCCAAAAGCCTCGACATAGTTGCCTCCAAGCTTCTGTGTCTTGCGCTCAGCCCTGCGATCAAATCTATATCTGAAACGCTTCTTATTCTTGACATGGTTAAAATTGAATCTTTGCGTATTCTTCCTGTTGGCAGGTCAGGAACAAGCAAAGCGTCTACCAGCCCTTTAAGAGAAGTTACGAAATCCCTAAGAGAACTCGAGTCCTTTTCTGCCCATGCTGGAAGCTCTGCTATTATAGGATGCTTTGAATTACTGAACCAGCCATCCAGCTCCTTTTCGTTTACCAATTTTTCCCTCCCCTAAAATGCCGAATGATTGTTATTGAATTTGTGTCCGCCATCGTTCAGCCTAAGGTGAACAATAGTATTTATCAATTAATAACCAAAGGTAGATGGTGAAAGAACGAAAAAGATCCGTATGTCTTTTAAGACCAAGCTGTGAAGCTATTGCAACAGCTACCTACTTTTTGCCTATAACTATCTCTATAGTTGAAACGTTCCTCTGTTCAGATCCTTCGCCTACTACTTCTGTACCTATAGATATGTTCTTGACCTCGAACTGTCCGTTTCCTAGTCTCCTTATAGCTACCTGCGCGACATCTACAGCTGTAGAAATTGCCTTACCCCTTGCTCTCAGCACTACCGTATCGTACTGTGTCAGCTGCATTACTGCTGATAATGCATAGCCCATTACTGGCTTCTTGCCTATAAAGATGTGGTTTGGAGGCACAGACCTCTGACTTTGTGATTCAGCCTGCTCCACCGCCGGGGCTTGTTGAGTATTCTGAACGACGTTGCTCTCCTGTTTCTCTTCGTTTTCAGAATCATCCACAGCTTGCTCCTGACTTTTATTGCTGTTATTCTTCTTTGTAGTTTTTCTTGGCATCTTCGATTCCGGAGAATTGAGGCGTTACTATGTTGTCTTTAAGCTTTGCGAAACATATTGCAATTCAAAGCAACTCTGCTACAGGAATATTCTGATATTCGCCTGTTGGCAAGGTTCTTCTAACAGAAATAGGAAGTGCTTTGCTCTCAAGCTCCAGCCTAGCTATGTTTATAGGGTCTGTTACGTCTGGAGGAAGTGGAACAAGCGGAGGAGCGCCGTAGCTGAGCTGCAGAGCTCTTGCGCCTAGAATTCTTGCCCTCTCAAAACGGGTTAAGTGGTCAGGCCCTATCTTACCCTGCTTTATCTCTTCTATCTTCAGCTTTCTTTCTGGTGTTCTTCTTGTCGTCCTGGCTGGCCTTATAGCCTTCCCTTCTGGTGCCTTTGTCCTTTTCGAAGCAGGCTTAACGCTCACTTTCGACTTTGAGGGCACCTCGGCCCTACCGGCTTGGGGCATATATACAACCACGTGGAATACACAACCCCAAAGGACAAGGGTATTAAGCCTTTACCTCTTGATTTTAGTGTTTGATGCATATGGTACAATCTTTGTAGATATGACATGAACGATTGAATCTTATTCATTTCAACTGGATGAATTGAATTATTATGTATGGTTGGGGAATTTAACTCTTATCTATCTGCAGGACTCCAGCCTGCTCATGGAAGGTTACAGAAAGGGAAAGCTGGTGGTGATAAGCGGTCCGATGTTCTCAGGAAAGACGTCCAGGCTGATAGAGCTGCTTGAAAGAGAAATGATTGCTGGCAGAAAGATAGAACTGTTCAAGCCTGAAATAGACAAGAGGTATTCTCAGGCTGAAGTGGTAACTCATAAAGGCGCAAAGCTCCCAGCAAGGGTTCTCCCGCTCAGCGAAGAAGGTGTTTCAAAGATATTTGAGTATGGTAAGGCTGTCGATGCTATAGGAATAGATGAAGCCCAGTTCTGGCCTTCAACCTCTAAGCTTCCTGAAAGGGTAGATGAGCTTGCATTTACAGGAAAGATGGTATATGTCTCTGTCCTGAACAGGGACCATGCAGGACTTCCTTTTGGCGTAGCGATGGAACTGATGGCAAGAGCAGACCATATACAGAGCCTTAATGCTGTGTGTGCAAAATGCGGAGGTGATGATGCTTATTTTACACAGAGGGTCATAGCTGGCAAGGAGGTTTTCGGAGAAAGGGTCAAGGTTGGAGGCAAGGAGCTTTATGAGCCAAGGTGCAGAAGATGTTTTGTAAAACCTTAAGATAATGGGGTAGCTTTTGCTCCAACCTTCTCAGATTCTTCCTTTACCGTTTGCTTATAGACTGGGGTAACCCAATCTTCGTGCCCCCGAACCTTTCCAATAACAGCTTTGCCATAAAGTTCTATCATCTTTTTAGTTATGCTTCCTGGCTTGCCGTTTCCTACAGGCCTTTTGTCCACGCTCAGAATCGGGGTTATCTCTGCTGCAGTGCCTGTGAAGAAAGCCTCGTCGCTAGTGTAAAGTTCTATCCTGGTCACCTCTCTCTCGACAACTTCTATACCCTCATCCTGGGCAAGCTCCATGACAGTCTTTCTCGTTATACCCTCTAGTATACCTGAGCTCAGAGGAGGTGTGATAAGCCTCTTTTCTTTAACTATGAATATGTTTTCCCCAGTACCCTCAGAAACGTTTCCCTTGCTGTCGAGCATTATGGCTTCTCCGTAACCGTTCTCAAGTGCATGCATCTTTGCAAGAACAGAATTTGCATAGTGTCCTGCTATCTTTGCAGAGGGAGGCAGGCTCTCTTCAGATATTCTTCTCCAGCTTGAAACCATGGCATGCACTCCTCCGTCGCTTGAGAAGTATGTACCGAATGGGACAGCGGCAATTGCTACTCCTATCGGCTGGCCTGAAAACCCTATACCCACACCTACACCAGCAACGTAGACAAGAGGTCTTATGTATGTTCTCTCATGAAGCCTGTTCTCTCTTATTAATTCTACGCACGCGTCGTTAAGCTGCTCCAATGTATAGTTCAGCTTAAATCCATAGACTTTGCATGAATTCTGAAGCCTCTCGAGGTGTTCCTTCAACCTGAAGATGTACATCTGACCGTTGTAGGGATATGCCCTTATCCCCTCGAAAGCAGCTGTACCATAATTGAATGCATGGGTCAGCACATGAACCCTTGCATCTTCCCAACGAACAAGTTTGCCGTTGAACCACACATAATCCGCCTTCTGGTTACCCAAAATCCCCCCACCAGCTATAAATAGCAAAGGCTACTATTTAAATAACTGGAATAATTTCAACTCTTCCGCACATTCGTTTATTTGTTGTAATAATTGTTCAAAAGCAATCAAAAAGACGCAGAATGTAAATAATGCATCAGGCGTCATCTAAACGATAAAAGATTTTTAATAAAAATGTGCGAAATTGGAAATCGCAATGTATAAATATTACCACTGAGAGATAATATAACGGTGTTATACAATGAGCGGTCCAGAGCTAATATATAGCAAAGAATCAGATATTCAGGAGGCCAAGGAAGGTTCAAGGGGTAAGCTCAAGCTACTTGAAGTTCAGACAAACGGCATCATACCAAGCAGAATGAGACATGTAATAAAAAGATACCTGAAGAAGGCTGGCTTCACAAACCTGAAGGTTGAACACAAGATGGGCCCAAATCCATTTGCAATGGTGCTGACAGCTACAGGAGAGGCCAAATACCCTGTTTCAAAAGAGCAGGAATCAAAGCTTAACTATCTAAGAGAGAGCGTAATATACGTGCTTAACCAGTCAAAAAATGGGTATCCTGTTCATGCATCACAAGCAGACCCTGAGCTACTCAGGAAGAAGCTTTCCGTAATAGAGCCCTCTCTTAACAAGATCTACTATTCTGTCAGAGCTTCAGATTGAGCTGGTAACAGTCCCCTGATGGCCTAACTAGAATAAAGTATATAAAAACTGAAAATGTTTGATTGGTTAGAGGAAATTCTTTTATGAAGAGAGTTGGCTTTGTAGGTCTCGGCAGCATGGGGCTTCCCATGGCAAGCAGGCTTGTGCAGGCAGGGTACCAGCTTGTAGCTTACAACAGGACTAAAGTTAAGGCAGAACCTCTCAGGGGAAAAGCTGAGATAACATCAACCCACAGAGAAGTTGCAGAGATGGGAGACCCTATAGTTCTTATGCTTGCTGATACAAACGCTGTGGAAGAAGTACTATTTTCATCCCAGGGAATGTATGAAAGGCTTGCTGCTGGTAAAACAGTCATAAATTGCAGCACCATACTACCATCTGCATCAAAGAAGACTATGGAGAGACTGAAGAGAAAAAATGTCTATTATATTGAAGCACCAGTTGTTGGAACCCCTGCTGCAGCTCAGCAGGGACAGCTCATAGCCATGGCTGCGGGGGATAGAGAGAGGTATGAAGATGCTCTAGATATATTGAGAAGTTTTGCTTCAAAGGTCTTCTACACGGGTAGAGTCGGTACAGCTCTTGCAGCAAAATTAGCATTGAATCAGATCATAGCTATTTCAATCCAATCGCTTGCTGAAGCTTTAGTATTTTCAGAAAAAAACGGGGTTGACCCCTCGCTGTTTATACAGATTTTGAATTCTACAGGTTACAAGACTGTGCTTAGTGAACAAAAAGGGCCTTCGATGGTAAAAGCGGATTTCAGGCCTACATTTTTGCTGAAGCATCTCTTTGAAGACCTCAACCTGATAGATAAAACCGCAGAAGATGGTCATATATTTATGCCTCTAACTGAAGAATGCAGGTCAAATTTTATGGCAGCTGTGAACCTGGGATATGCAGAAAAAGATTTTTCAGCAATACTTGAGATGCTGAAGAAGCTGAACCCTTAGCACGGAGGGGTGTCGGAGCGGTTACGAGCTCGCCTGCAGAGCGAGTATACATGGGTTCAAATCCCATCCCCTCCTCTAAATTCTAGACTCGCTTTTGAACGTTTTTCTTTCATAATCAAGAAAACCTGCTACGTGCATCTTTAACGTAAACCAGAAATTAGGCTCATTCGGGATCCAGCTGTATGAGTCTATTCTCTGCACGAGCTTTCTTGCGGCAGAATCTACATCGCTTGAATCTTTGAACGTTGAAAGTACTTCGTGCCACGTTTCATAAATATGCAGATTCATATCAAGGAATTCCTTAACGTCCGTGACAGGGCCATAATGTGGTATCATCAGAGCATCAGGTTTTAGAGATATTATTTTGTGAAGTGACTGCATCTCCATATCATACCTGAAGGAAGGGAGGGGACTTGCAGGCCAGAGAGTCTTCCTGTTCTTGATATACATACCCACAGCATCTCCAGTGTGAAGAATTCTTGTATTTTCCTCATAGATACTCATATGAAAAGGAGCATGGCCAGGAGTATAAATTACCCTAAGTCTAAGGGAACCGATGGGTATAGAATCTCCTTCCCCAACTTCAACAATTCTATCCTGAGGGACTGAAGGAATACCTCCCCATATGTCAAAGAGCTGTCCCAGAACCTGTTTTGCAGACTGTTCCAACTGTGCAGTATTTACCAAGTATTTTCCTGCACCCTTGTAGACGTATAGCATGCTACCACCGTAATTATCAAGAAGAGCTCTAGAGGCCCCAGCATGGTCAAGGTGAATATGAGTTGCAACTATTTTGTTTACCCTGTCAACACCTGCTTCCTTCACGAGTCTAACCACAGTATCGCTTCCAGAATTTGGGCCCGGTTCTATTATACAGCTATCTTCCGCATCCTTTGCCAAGTATATGGCTGTTGTAGGAGGCATACCTACTGTTCCAAGATACCTTATACCAGTAGCAAGCTCAATCATGGTCTTCTGCCATGGGTATCATCTATATGTGTGTCGCTGAAAATCTGAATTATTGTTAGAGTTACCTATCCTCTCTGTCTTGGCTGAAAACTTCCCGGCTTCTTCTTCGGGGAAATCGGATGAATCGGCATAGTAAACTATTCTGTAAGACCTGGCAAGCCTTCTTGCGAATTCAAGCTTCCAAAAAGTTGCTGACCTGTATGAATCTGGCTTCGCTATCACAGCGTCATAATCAATTTTGAATTTCTCAAGAATTTGCGATATCTTGTGCAGATATGAAGAGCTTGCATCAAAAAGCAGTACAACCCTTTCACCATATTCCTTTCTTTTGCTGCACAATTTCTTTAGCTCATCTATACTAGGAGAGAGGATGACCACAGCATCATCTTTCACTTCTACTGAAATACCAAGCAATGCCATCTTCTCCTCCGGAGATATATGTTCTATTACAAAAGGTGCACATTCCTGATAGTATGTGCATCTATCACACTCCCAGTATTTCCCCTCGATTAAAGCTTCCTTGTAGGGTTCTATTCTGCTTCTAAGATAATGGTCAAGCATGATTACCCTTTCCCCTATCTTCTGAAGCCAAGAGTTATCCTTTTGCAGAGTGAAACACTCAATCTCTCCCGACCTCTTATCCCAGTAAAGAAGCAAGCCAGTGTCAACACCTATAGCATGAAGATAAGCTTGGAGTTGCAAAGTGTGGGTAAAATGAGGCTCATCGGGTATCCTTGATGTGGATTTCACTTCAAGAATTGCCTTTCTACCCATCACTTCAGCAATAAGAACATCTATGCGACCTGTCAGTTTTATTGACTCGTTAATCTTCAGCTGAACAGGAAATTCTAAATGTTCAATTCTGACCTTTTCTGATTTTGAAAGGGCATCAGCTACAGCCTCATGCACTCCCTTGCCCGTTGCAAATATTGCAAGTGTTTCTGCGGCTGGAGGCTTTGGTATCTGGTATTCATAATACTGCTTCCTCAGACAGTAGCCTATCCCGCTTGGATAATATTCTCCTATTCTCTTTGTATGTTCATCACTCTCCTCTTTCCATATCTTCATAAGTCCATCTTTGAGAGCTTCTTTAACGACTTCGTTCAGGGACATACCTTTACAGTATACGCTGCAGGTATATATGCAAACGATTGAAAACCTGTTTTATCTGCTTCCAGCCCCCCAGAGAGCTATGACACCAAGTAGAAGCAAGAGCAATCCTATCACATAAGGTATAAGTTTAAACAGGTTGTATGTTGTGGTAAGCAAAAGAGTTACACCGAAGATCAAAAGGACAGCCCCCCAAAGAAAGTAAAACCTCTTCTGAGATGCTTCAGGCGATGTTAGCATGCCTCCTCCCGCCAGATACAATCCATCGACAAGCAGTACAACTCCCAGCACAACAACGAGTGAAAAGACCACCGGGTTGAAGGCAAAGAGCAGGAGCATCAGACCTCCAACGGTCAAAGTCAGAGCAACCAGAGTTGCCTGGAAGTGCATGTATATCGCTCCAACAGGTAGTGCAACTACCATTATTTAAAACCTTGAATCAGGCGGTGAGCTACTCCTCAGCTGAAGCCTCGGAGCTTCCTGCTTCAACGACCATACTCGATTCCCATACCACCCTGTTTGGGCTGATGGGTTACGGAGGTATCGATCTCCACAGGCGTATATTCGGATCGCACAGACACTACTTATTGTTAGTGATCCCATACTGGCTATAAACTATTCTATTGAGAGAAGTCCGTGTATCTTATCGTTAAAGCAGTTGAGATTTACTGCTTACCTCAAACCCCTAACAATTATTTTAAAAAGACAGATTAGCATAATAACGCTTAAACGCAGATCGTTTCAGGCTGAGCACATGGTAACAAAGAGAGGAACTGTTTCTCTCTTTCTTAACATTGCTATAGCTTTTTCCGTCGTCATCGTAGGCATAAGCGTTCTGAACGATCTGAACGTAGCATTGCCAGTTGTTGGAATAAGTATGCTTCCTGCCATTCACACAGGGGACCTTGCAGTTGTAATCCCAACAAACGTAGATTCTTTGCACGTAGGAGATATTATAGTCTATAGGTATCAGGGGACTCTTATAATACATAGAGTAGTTGCAATAAGCTATAATTCAAACCCTCCCTACGTAATTGTCAAGGGAGATAACAACCCAGTTCCTGACCAGAATATAACGGGTCCAAGACAGATAACAAATTCTCTGATAGTTGGAAGGGTTGTTATGCTTGTAGAAGGGCTGGGGATATTCGCAGACACATCTGTCAAGTATATATTTTCTGCCTCTCTTATAATTCTCGTTTTGCTTGACTATTATCTGGCCAGCAAACCTGAGGCAAGCAGTGCCTGAAGATGTATGAATCCTCGTGAGCTACTCCTCAGCTGAAGCCTCGGAGCTTCCTGCTTCAACGACCATACTCGATTCCCATACCACCCTGTTTGGGCTGATGGGTTACGGAGGTATCGATCTCCACAGGCGTATATTCGGATCGCACAGACACTACTTATTGTTAGTGATCCCATACTGGCTATAAACTATTCTATTGAGAGAAGTCCGTGTATCTTATCGTTAAAGCAGTTGAGATTTACTGCTTACCTCAAACCCCTAACAATTATTTTAAAAATTATACACTTATATACAAGGTTTATAAGCCCTTTAAATAGGGATTTAAATGCCTCAAACAACCCCCGTTATTTCGATCGAGAATGTTGTTGCCTCAGCAAGTGTTAATCAGAATATTGACCTCCTTCAGATACAGAGGGTCTTTCCAGATGTTGAATACCATCCTGAGCAGTTTCCGGGCTTGGTGTTCAGACTGAAGGTTCCGAAGACAGCCACGCTGATCTTCAGTTCAGGTAAGATGGTATGCACAGGCGCAAAGTCTGAATCTCAGGCCTATAAGGCAGTGAATATGGTTGTGCAGAAACTGAGAAAGGGAGGAATAGACATAAAGAATGAAGCTGTAATCGATATACAGAATATAGTTGCATCTGCAAGTCTTGGAGGAAGGGTTAAACTTGAGGAAGCTGCTTTGACTCTGCCAAGGTCCATGTATGAACCAGAGCAATTTCCTGGCTTGATTCATAGAATGCTAGAACCGAAGACAGTCATACTATTATTCGCATCAGGAAAGCTTGTCTGCACAGGGGCAAAGAAGGAGCAAGAAGTGTATCAAGCAGTTAATAACCTGCATGTGACACTTGAAAAGGAAAACCTGATGATCTATTGATGAGACCAGTTTAAATATTGATTCATCCTATATATAAGGCGTCTGGATATGAGTTCCGAGGCTGAGGTAAAGGAGCTTGCAGACATCAGGCAGTGGATAGAGGAAAGAGTCAGGTCGCTAGAAGATGAACTTGACTACCTGAAGAAGATGATGGTAATAGTGGATAAGCAGTTGAGCCAGAGAAGTTTTGTCAAGGCTGCCGCCGTTCCTGTTGCACAGCAAGTGGCAATAGCTCCGCAGAAGCAAATAGAAAAGAGAGAGCTGAAGAGGCAGAGCGATGGATATCTGCTTGGGGAAGCGGAGATATGGGATGATAATGTGAAGATAAACATAGCTCAGGATGTTATGCTCAGGTCTACAACCCCTCCTTTCAAATCCTATTTCATCGGCAAGATTCTTGGAGGAATGAGAAGTGAAGATGAGAAGCAGGTGGAGGAAGGCAGGCTTGAAAAGGGTAAAATACTTCAGTATGATATTGAAGAAGAAGGCGAAAGGATAAAGAGTATAACAGTTAGAGGCTACAGGAACAAGGCCAGGCTTAATGAAATACTGAGCACTGCTGTCTGGACATTTACCAGAATGCTTGAAAAACAGTCTTAGTTTTGTAGTTTCAGAGATTTCACACAACTGAGTTTTCTTATTTCATCGATTGCGGAGGAAGGCAAGCTTCCCTCCATAACCAGTGTTAATTTGGGTTCAGGGACAAGGTCAGGGTCATCTGCAAGGGCCTGCCTTATAACAACCTTATTTTTTGCAATAACGCTAGATACATCAGCTATCACTCCACTTTCATGAGGGTCTGACTCTATTATCAGTACAGAGAACCCTAACTCCTTCGCAACCTCAACCAGACTGCTTCCCGAGGGCTTTATCTTTCCAAATATAGACATAAGCTGAGGGCTTGAAAGTATGAATTTTGCAGTCTCTCTGACTGCCCTTCTATCAACCCCTGCAGCTCTAGCTATAGATATATCTGGAATAGCTATATCACCCACATAAAACCTGCCTGACCTGTCCAATCTTATACCGTTAAGCACCATAAGCCTTGCTATTTCTAACCCTGCCTTTCTATTCTGAAGTGATGCTCTAACGCTGGTCCACAATGGTTGGAGAGTTATTTTGCTGAGTTATAAAAATTCCTGTTTTTGGAAGAAACTATCTCACATGTGTCAAACAATAATAGGCAAGTCTTAAGTTTATAGAAAATGAATGATAGATTAGTCCTCTTCTCCGCCGCCAGCCCCTTCCATTCCTCCCTTTCCACCGCCTGGTGGAGTTGGAGGCTTTGTCTTCCCTGCACTTACCACATCGTCTATGCGAAGGATCATCGATGCTGCCTCTGTGGCTGACTTGATTATCTGCTCTTTAACTGAAACAGGTTCGATTATTTCTTTGGAAAGCATATCTCCCACCTTGTTTGCAAGAGCATCGACTCCATGCCAGAGCTTACCTTGGCTGTGAGCTGAAGCAAGCTCAACCTGAACATCCAGAGGCGACATTCCTGCATTTTCTGCTATGGTAAGGGGTATGGACTCAAGGGCTTCAGCAAACTTCTGTACTGCCAACTGTTCTCTGCCAGGCAGGCTGCTTGCAAAGTCCCTCAGCCTAAGAGCGAGTTCTGCTTCCGGAGCACCTCCACCTGCCACAACAGCTGGCTTTTCGAGGACGTCCTTGACAGTCATTATTGCATCATGAACACTTCTTTCGGCCTCATCGACTATCCTCTGACCTCCTCCCCTGACCAATATTGTAACTGCTTTGGGATTCTTGCAACCTTCTATGAAGACCCACTTGTCCTCTTCAATCTTCCTTTCCTCAACAAGAGCTGCATAACCAAGGTCTGCCTCTGTTATCTCTTCGAGCGTTGTAACGATTCTTCCTCCTGTGGCCTTTGCCAGTTTCTCCATGTCACTCATCTTAACCCTTCTGACAGCAAGTATGCCTGACTTTGCCAAGTAGTGCTGAGCTATATCGTCAATACCCTTCTGGCAGACTACTACATTTGCTCCTACCTGCTTTATCTTATCCACCATCTCTCTTAGCATGTTTGCCTCTTCGTCAAGGAATGCCTTCATCTGGGTTGGGTCGCTTATGTTTATCTTCGCGTCAAATTCTGTTTTTTCTATTTCAAGAGGAGCGTTTATCAGAGCTATCTTTGCATTCTCAACCCTCTTGGGCATACCAGCATGCACTACTTCCTTGTCTACCACGATTCCCCTTACAAGCTGGGTATCTAGTATTGAGCCTCCTGGCTTCTTTTCCACCTTGACGTTATCTATATCAACTCTGTATTTTCCATCTTGACTCTTTTCTGCCACAAGAAGAAGCGCATCGACTATGAGGTTTGCAAGGTGAGAAGAATCTCTTGAGACAAGCTTTGTTGCGAGAGAAGTCTTTGCAATCTTCAGCAATGTATTCTTATCATCAGGCGAGACCTTTATAGAAATCTTGTCAAGCTCTTTCATAGCAGTCTGGGCAGCCTTCCTGTACCCATCGACTATTATGGTGGGGTGAACATCTTTGTCTATCAGAGACTTTGCCTTTTCAAGCAATGCTCCTGCAAGGACGACTGTACTTGTCGTGCCGTCTCCGACCTCACTGTCTGTGGCTTTGCTTATTTCTACCATCATCTTTGCGGCAGGGTGCTGGACATCTATCTCCTTCAGAATTGTAGCCCCATCGTTCGTGATTGTAACATCGCCTAGTGTATCGACAAGCATCTTGTCCATTCCTCTCGGTCCAAGGCTTGTTCTTACTATTTCAGCCACAAGAGTGGCTGCGGTTATGTTATTCCGCTGCGCCTCCCTCCCCTTGGTCTCCGCACTACCCTCTTTCAGAATGAGGACAGGCTGACCGGAGGAAGTCACAGCAGGTATTGCTGTTGCAGACATATTATTTTCACTCCTCCTGTGCACTTATACAATAATGCATCTTCACACCTGATATATTAGATTTATAAGCTTTCCTTTCTTTTTGAATTCTTTGCTTTTGATGAAGGTCTTTATGCAGAGGATAGATTTAACGTTCCATATTCAATATGCTTATATATGAAGCTGCTGATAATTCAAGTGATGAAATCACGTCTCAGATTAAAACATAAAGCTGTTTCCGGTGCGGTTGTTGCAGTAGTCGTTGTCATAATTGTAATAGCAGCTGCTGCAGCTATCTACTTTGCTACATCTGGTCAAAAGCCTGCAACCAGTACAAAGGATACAATAATAGTAGGTACAACCGATTCTGTGCAGACAACTATAGACCCTGCTGATGCATACGATTACTTTGGAATAAACATAATACAGAATATAGGAGATGGATTGGTAGACTATGCTCCTGGCACAACGAATATAGTGCCTGCGCTTGCAACAAGCTGGACAGTCTCTCCAGACCAGAAAGTATGGACCTTTACACTCAGGCAAGGTGTAAAATTTGCTGATGGCACACCATTCAACGCCAGTGTGGTCAAATACAGCATCGATAGAGAGTTCGCAATAGATGAACCTGAAGGGCCCTTTGCAGGAGTTGGCTATGACACAATAATAAACAGCACAACTGTGCTGGGTCCTTACCAGGTTCAGTTCAAACTCAACATACCATTCTCTGCCTTTCTAGCCCTAGTTGCCTTTACTCCCATGTATCCTGTTGACCCCAAGGTTGCTCCTATGCACTCGATAGTCAATTACACAGGAAATATAGCTACAGAGAATCCTAACGGACTTGGCCCATACATGCTGGCAGCTTGGGTCAGGACTGCAGGAAAGGATATAGTTATGAACCTGACAGCCAACCCGAACTACTGGAATGCATCAAGCGGTTATCCTAAGACAAAGAATATAGTGATCAGATTTTACACTGATTCAACATCCCTCAATTTAGCATTGCAAAGCGGTCAGGTTGATATAGCATACAGGCAACTTGCAGCAAGCGACATAACCAGCTACAAGAACAACCCGAGCTTCAAGGTGTGGACTGGACCGGGCCAGTTCATACAATACGTCGTATTCAACGAAAAGACACCTCCATTCAACAACGTCCTCGTCAGGCAGGCCCTTGCCGCAGCTATAAACAGGACAGCAATAACTCAGGGAGTATTCTATGGCCAGGCTGTACCTCTCTTCAGTATGATACCTATAGGGATGAGCTATCATGTAGATTCGTTCAAGACTGTCTATGGCGATACCAACATTTCTTATGCAGTGAAGCTATTGCAGCAGGCTGGCTACAGTTCAAGCAATCCACTGAAGTTCACACTAACCTATCCAACCGGTCATTATGCATCTACTGATGGTATAGCTGCTCAGCTGCAGGCAGCAT